>CABDXR010000114.1_pt1 | contig 78634 bp, 67 predicted proteins | sample 3421411 | NCBI WGS metagenome assembly CABDXR01 (sample SAMEA5534336, study PRJEB31848) | metagenome | biome: tundra; feature: field; material: soil | place: USA | collected 2013-05 | depth 0.15 m | reverse complement strand
GCCCGCGATGGCTCCAATGATTCCCCCAATAATGGCGCCTCCGCCAACCTTCTCAGCCGTGTTTTTGCCGCGCGACTTTCCTTCTTTCCGATATTGGTCAGTCTGCAGGCTGTAAGTCTTACCGCCGGACGAAAGACTATCCAGTTGCAGCACCACGACCGACTGCCCTGCAAACTTGCCCGCGCTCTTCACGTCGACGAGGTGGCCGGTCAGCTCCGTGCCTGCGGGCACAGCTTGCTCTCCATCCGAGGTGAGAGGAGCGTTCAGCGTCGCATGGAACGTATCCCCAGTCTGATTCTTCTCGCTGTCAATCGGATCGATGAGACGAACCGCCAGTTGCGTCCCCTGATCGATGATCAGCCTCTTCGGCGCCGGTGGCGGAGGAGGAACTAGGGCTGCCGCTGCATTGTCCTGCGGAGCCGGGGACATCTGCGGCGCCGTATCTGACGCAGGCCGGTTATCGCCAGCCATCTGACTCGCATTGGGGTCATTCTCGGAGTTCCCCGCCTCGCCGGAATCTTCAGAAGCTCGACGCTTCCCGCCTTTCCTGCCCACGCCAGCGGTCGCTTTGTCGGCACGCGGCGGGCTGGCGGTTCGCATCGCAGCCGGTGCCGAAGCCGCAGCGGCAAGCGGCGTATTCCCTACCTGCAAATTGTTGATAACCTCCCTCACGCCGGCCACAGACGCCGCCTGACGGCTCGCCGTCTCCCGCTGCGCATCATTGTCGACCGTGCCCCCAAGCGTTACCACGCCATGGTCGGCTTGCACCGTGAGTTGCTTGGTCGCGAGCCCGGAATCCTGGCTGAACTTGCCTTGAATCTCACTGGAAATTTTTCCATCGTCGGGCTTCTTGCCGCACGCGACGCCCAACCCTAGGACGATTGCCAAAAAAAACGCAAAAACCAACTGGGACCTTCTCTTCATACTCGACTCCTGAAACTCGCCCAAGTGTGGGCCGCCCTACATCCATACAGTTTAGATGCGTAGAGGCATTCTTGCAGATGTAAGTGCGGGGAACCGCGCTGAAACGGGAAAGTTGCCGGAAGGACGGCGAAGACGAGGTCGCGCCGGCGTCCCGCCGGCTATCGCGTGAGCCTGCCCGAAGCCTGCCGAAGGGGTATCTCGCCCGTGGATTCGCCTACCTAGTGGATGAACTTGTAGTCGACGATCGACGCCGCCAGGCCGCCGCTCGCTTCCTCGGGCTTCAGGGCATCCTTGGCACGCATCACGCGCCCCTGGCATATGACGTTGCTGTTCTTCTGTCCGGAAATCTCTTCCGGCATCTCAAACACCATCTCGATCAGCGCGTTAATCGGAAGCTGCTGCGGTCCGCTGAACAGCACTCCGCTCTGGCTGATGTTTTCGATAATTCCCTCGTACCACGTGCTGGTCTTGTTGACGCGGTAGCGCAGCGGAATGTCGAGCTTCAACCGGCGCGCCCGCGGAACCCAAGAAGGCCGCTTCTCCCGGGCGTGGCCGCGCCGAATGTTCGTCTCCGGCTTGGCATGCTCCACCCTTTCGGTGCGGCGCATGGTTGTCCAGTCGTACTTATATTCCGCCGCGCACAGCAGGCAGACCTGGTAGTAGTCGCCGTCGCCACCACGGCGCGGCCAGGAAAACTCGTGAGAGCAGCGCCCAAGCATAAGCACATCCATAAATTTTTGTGGCATGGTGTTTACTTCCGGGTCGACGAACCCTCGGACGCAGGCTCATCATCTCGCGAAGATTTCACTTTGGATAGGTTACTTTCGTGCACGCCGGGCAGTTGCCGAAAACGTAAATAACGTCAATGCAATCACTTAGGCTGTGGAAGGTCTAGCGAGCGAAGAGTACCGGCGATCTCTAGAAAGGGGAACAGAAGCTACGTGACCTTCGCCCAGTTATGTTAGCTGGTGTGGGGGAAGGCTCGCGCAGCTTGTTCCTCTCGCACCCGGCCTCTGCGAGTGATTGACGCTCTCACGTGACCCGCGTCACTGCCTCGAAATCCAATCCAAGCTACTGTTGCCGTTCATCGGAAGTGCGCAAGCTCCGTTTCAAACTGCAATCCGCAAGAAAACAAGTCAGGCGGCAAGCTGAAGCGATAACAGAAGCGTCCGGCAAAGATATTCGCTGCTTGCCAGAGGAGGTAAGTATGGCAGATGAGAGTGCATCACTGGAAATCATAGAGGATTTCCTGGCGCAGAAGCGTATTGCGATCGCGGGCATCTCGCGGGACTCGGCGAGTGACAGCGTGAAACTGTTTCAAGAACTCTGTAGCCGCGGGTACGACGTTGTGCCGGTGAATCCGAACACGGCGGAGGTGCAGGGGCGGCCATGCTTCGCTCGAGTGCAGGACATCCAGCCTCCCGTCGAAGCAGTGTTAGTGATGACTTCCCCGGAAGTCACTGAAACAGTTGTGAACGACTGCGCCGAAGCGGGCATACGGCGGGTTTGGATGTACCGGGCGACGGGCAAGGGTTCCGTCAGCGCGAAAGCGGTCGCACTCTGCAAGGAGCGAGGGATTGAGGTGGTTCCGGGTCAGTGTCCGTTCATGTTTCTGCCGGACTCGGCGGGTGTCCATCGCCTTCACGGCTTTGTCCGCAAGATCATCGGCCGGTATCCTCAACGGGCCCGTGCTTCAGGCAGACATGCGGCTTAGGATCTGCCGTGTTCATGCCATTCATCACAAGGCTCCAGTCCGTGTTTCATGAGCTTGCTCTGCCTGCGGTGCAGGACTAAACCAGGCGTTAGTAGCAGCTTTTCGTTCCGAAGCAGGCCAAACCATTTAACCAATGCCGTAGGCGCCAATAGCTGAGATCGCCCGCACGCCATGATTTCGGCGCTCTTTCGCATCCATGTATGATCCGGCCATGGGCAACAGCGCTTTCCCTGAGGTGACGGCTTTCATCCTGGCCGGCGGCAAAAGCACGCGCATGGGTGCGGACAAGGCTTTCGTCACTTTGGATGGCCGCACGCTGCTGGCGAGAGCGTTGGAACTGGCCCGCTCCGTTACTCCCGAGGTACGCATCGTCGGCGATCCCGCGAAGTTTGCGCCTTTCGCCCCGGTTGTCGAAGATGTATTCCGCGGCTGCGGCCCGCTGGGCGGAATTCACGCCGCGCTGCGAGCATCGCAGACGGACCTAAACCTGATCCTCGCCGTGGATGTGCCATTTGTGTCACCAGCGCTGTTACAGTACTTGATCAAGCGTGCCAGAAATTCCGCAGCCGCGGTGACGGTCGCGCGAGCCAATGGAGGCTGGCAGCCCTTATGCGCCGTCTATCGCCCGCAGTTCGCCGACGCCGCAGAGCAGTCCCTCCGCCAAGGCCGCTGCAAAATTGATAAGCTCTTCGAAGCTACCAGCACGCAGACGATCACTGAAGAGGAGTTGGAAGCCGCCGGCTTTTCCCCAAAAACTTTCCGCAACCTGAACACGCCAGAAGACCTGGCCGAGGAGAGCGAAATAACCAATTCTCATTGACCGAAAACCAGCTCTTCCGAGGTCAACGAGCGCGATGGCCTGTTCTCAGCAGTGAAGAATCCTGCCGCCCCCTCTGATAACATCGTGCGGGAGAACTGTCTCGGGAGGTCTGATTGGCTAAGAATAGGATCCCTGAACGAAAATCCGCCTTCTCCGTGGAAGGAACCTTGGACCTTCGGGTGTTGGGCATCGTGCTTGCCGGCGGCAAAGGAACCCGGCTTTTTCCGCTCACGCGGGAACGCGCCAAGCCGGCGGTTCCCTTCGGAGGCAAATACCGGATCATCGATTTCGTCCTGAGCAATTTCGTCAATTCCGGAATCCACTCGATCTACGTTCTCACCCAGTTCCGCAGCCAGTCGCTGCTGCAGCATCTGAGCGAGGGATGGCAGTTCGGCGGACTGCTGAAGAGCCACTTCATCATCAACGTGCCGGCGCAGATGCGTTCGGAGAATGAAAGCTGGTACCAGGGAACCGCCGACGCCATCTTTCAGAACATCAACCTGATCGAGCAGTCTGATATGCACGTGGTGGCCATCTTCGGCGGGGACCATATCTATCGCATGAACATCGCCAGCATGATCGACTTCCACATAACTCGGCACGCGGACGTGACGGTTGCGGCGATTCCCGTTCCGCGGGAGTACGCTTCCGAATTCGGAGTCATTGAAGCGAACGAGGAAGGACGCATCATGGCCTTTCACGAAAAGAAGGCCGATGCACCGACCATGCCCGGGGATTCCAGCCGGGTCTACGCCTCGATGGGCAACTACATCTTTTCGACGCCCACGCTTTTGGATCTGCTCAAGGCGGACGCGAAGGTCCCCGGCAGCCGTCACGATTTCGGAATGGACATCCTGCCCAAGCTCGCTGGCAACGCCCCAATCTATGCGTACAACTTTGAGGCGAACCGTATCCCCGGCGAGGCGGACGACTCTGTTCCCTACTGGCGCGACGTCGGGACCATCGACGCCTACTACGAAGCCAATATGGACTTGAACCACGTCAAGCCCGAACTCAACCTCTACAACCGCGAGTGGCCGGTGCGCAGCACGAGCTATCCCGATCCGCCGGCGAAGTTCGTTTTCGACGAGGTGGGTCGTCGCGGCGAGGCGCTCGATAGTATCGTCTCTGGCGGATGCATTCTTTCCGGCGGCGTGGTGCGCAAGTCGGTTCTCGGACGCGGTGTCCGCGTCCACACCGGTGCATTGGTTGAAGGCTGCGTTATCATGGACAACTGCGACATCGGGCGCCGCGCCAAAGTGCGCCGCGCGATTCTGGATAAGAACGTCCGCATTCCGGAAGATACGTCGGTTGGCTACGATCTCGATGGCGACCGCGCCCGCGGATGGCACGTGACCGATTCCGGCATAGTCGTCATAGGCCGAGAACACAGCACGGTACCAGTGGCGGCGTTGTTCGCCTGAAGCTTGTCCGAGAACCCGGATTACTGGCGATTCATTTACTGTCACAGCGGCTTGCGGTTTTCCCTTTTCAGCTTACGGGCGGGTAAGTGGCGTAACATCCCCATTACGTATTGACCCGTTTCGTCGTTGTACAGATCCTTCGCGGCAAAGAACGTCCACTCAGGATGCCAGGGGTTTAAGCTAGAAGCTAAGAAGCTGATCATGCCCGACGACGCCCCCAAACCCGCGCCCTACATCCAGTTCAAAGAAGTCTCCAAAGCTTTCGGCGACAATGTCGTGCTCGATCGCGTGAGCTTCGACGTGCTCCCCGCGGAAACGGTCTGCATTCTGGGCCGCAGCGGCGTGGGCAAATCGGTGGCGTTGCATCACATCATGGGATTTCTCAAGCCCGACTCCGGTCGCGTCATCGTAGCCGGTCAGGACATCACCGACTTCACCGAACAGCAACTGGAGCTGATCCACAAGAAAGTTACCATGGTCTTTCAGAACGGAGCGCTGTTCGACTCGCTGACCGTCGGGGAGAACGTAGCCTTTCCTCTGCGTGAAACGCGGGAACTGGATGAAGAGCAGACCTACCAGATTGTCGACGGCCTGCTGCAGATGGTGGGTGTGCAGGAGATGCGCGACTTGCTTCCGTCCGATCTTTCCACCGGCATGAAGCGCTCAGTCGCTATTGCCCGCGCGCTGGCCGCGCGTCCGGAATGCGTCCTCTACGATGAGCCCACCACCATGGTCGATCCCCTGATGGCGCAATTGCTCGGCGATCTTATCAAGCGGCTGAAGATTCAACTGAACCTGACCAGCATCGTCGTGACTCACGACATGCGTCTCGCCAAGAAACTAGCCGAGCGGGTCGTGTTTCTGCATGAAGCCAAAGCGATCTTCTTCGGCCCCTACGCAGAGATGGAAAAATCCCCCGAGCCCATCATTCAGGAATTTCTGGAACTGGATGAACTGAAGCTGGAAGCCTAAAGGCAGTTGCCAGTTGTCAGCAAGCGTCGATGTATCCGGCAAATGCCAACTGCCTTCAGAACCCTTGCTGCACCAAATCTTCCATAGTCAGGGAACTCTCGTCGGCGTCGCCCTTCATCATCTTCTCGACATATTTCGCGATCAGGTCGGCTTCCAGGTTCACCGGATCGCCGGGTTTCAGGGAATGCAGATTCGTCATCTCCACCGTGTGCGGAATGATGGCGATCGTGCAGCGATTCTTCTCCAGACTCGCAACCGTCAGGCTGATGCCCTCGATTGAAATCGATCCTTTGTAGACGGTGTATTTCTCGACATCTCCCGGCAGTTCAATGTGCAGCCACCAGTTTTCCGAATCGGCGATGCGCTCGAAAGCGATCAGCTTGCCGACTCCATCCACATGTCCCTGCACAATGTGCCCGCCAAAGCGACCGTCGGCCTTCATGGGCAGTTCAAGATTTACCAACGCGCCTTCGTGAATGCGCGAGAATGACGTGCGCACCCAGGTTTCCGGTGCGAGATCGGCGCAGAATGATCCCGGCTTGATATCGAGGGCCGTGAGGCAGACTCCGCTCACGGCCACGCTGTTGCCGGTCTGCAGTTCTTTCGGAGCATGATCGGCGGTCACGGTGATGCGCCGATTTTCTCCCCGCTGCTCAATGCGAGTAACGCGTCCTATTTCTTCCACAATGCCGGTAAACATGAAGCCCTCCAGGATGAACCTAACATCATAAACCCGGAACAGTAACTCACCGCAGAGTCACGGAGACACGGAGAAATCATTTTCTTGATTTGTTTTTCTCCGTGACTCTGTGTCTCCGCGGTGAAAGTTATTCCCCGTAGGGATCGCGCAGATAGCCTTCCACGGCAAAGTCTTCGCCGAAGCGATGTAGTTGTATGTGTTTGACCTGCGCAGCCTGGCTCATGTGCAGGAATCCCGCTCCGGCCGCAAAGGGAATCGAACCTGAGCCCGCAAGGATCTTTGGCGCGTAATATAAGAAGACTTTGTCCACAACGTCGGAGGCCAGCGCGGTCCAGTTCACCGTCGCTCCACCTTCGATCATCACCGACGTAATTTCCAGTTGACCCAGATGCCGCAGGATGGCAGGCAGGTCAGGCCGTCCGTCCGGCTCCACCGCAGGAATAGTCTCGATGCGAATTCCAAGCTCTTCGAGCTGCGCCTTCTTTTGTTCTTCCGCCGAAGCGCAGAAGACGAGTACGTCGCTTCTTCGTTCCGCCACGACGCTTTGCACCAGCCGGGACTCGAGCGGCAGGCGCAGGCGCGAATCGAGGATTACGCGCAGCAACGGACGGCGACGCGGACGGCCGCTGCGGTCGGTCAGCAGTGGATTGTCCGAAAGAATCGTTCCCGCACCGACCAGCAGCGCGTCATTCTGATGCCGCAGTTCCTGCACGTGCGCACGCGCCACTTCGCTGGTCACCCATCCTCCCGCGGGAATGCCGTCGTATCGATCCAGCACTTCGGCCGGCGGCGGAGCGATCTTGCCGTCCAGCGTCATGGCGGCTTTCAGCGTTACCAGAGGCGTGCCGTGACGGATGTAGCGCGCGAATCCCTCATTCAGGCGGCGAGCCTGCTCTTCCAGCCGGCCGACTTCGACGTGCACGCCTGCGGCGCGCAGCTTTTCGAATCCTTGCCCGCTCACCTTTGGATTGGGATCGGGCATCGAAGCCACCACGCGATGAATTCCAGCGGCAATCAGCGCGTCTGTACAAGGAGGCGTTCGGCCTTGATGGGCGTGCGGTTCGAGGTTGATGTAAAGAGTTGCGCCGCGAGCTTTGCTGCCCGCCGCTTCGAGGGCGAGAACTTCGGCGTGCTTCACGCCGCTGTAGGTGTAGGTTCCGGTTCCCACTACGTTCCCGTCAGGGATAGCAATTACCGCGCCCACGTAAGGATTGGGCGAGGCCAGTCCCAAGCCTTGGCGCGCGAGTTCCAGAGCGCGGTGGAGAAGCTGTTCGTCTGCGGAATGGGCTTGCATTCAAGGAAGAAATCGACGCGCAGTTCCAGTTTTACTTTCTGTTCAAGCAACAAAATCCTAAACCGCAAAAGACGCGGCGCAAGTCGCGAAGGACGCCGAGACAGTCAATGCTTCGGTTGTCTAGCTGTGGCGCGGAGGAAAGCTCTGGTACGAATCGTCTTCGATCTCGGCGACTGCCGCGCCGCTGCGTCCCTTCGGGCCATGACGCAAAGGAGCCATCGCATAGGCATACGGATCACCAGGAGGCGCGGGCTTCTTGCCTAGCAGTCGCTTCAAGAAGTCGAGCACCACTTTGAATGGCGAAGGTTTCTCACCAGCAGCTGACATATACCGCTCCTATTCAAAAAGGGAATCCACGAATTCTTTCGGGTCAAAGGGCAGCAAATCGCCTGCTTTTTCGCCGACTCCAACATATCGCACCGGCAATCCGAGTTCGCGCGAGATCGCAACCACAACGCCGCCTTTCGCCGTGCCGTCGAGTTTCGTCAGGACAATGCCCGTGACTCCGGCTGACTCGGTGAACATGCGCGCCTGCTGCAAGCCATTTTGCCCTGTAGTGGCGTCCATCACAAGAAGAGTTTCGTGAGGCGCTCCGGGAATGATGCGCTGCGCGGTGCGCCGCATTTTCTCAAGTTCCGACATCAGGCTGGTCTTGGTGTGAAGTCGGCCTGCGGTATCGACTACGACGTAGTCGGCCTTGCGCGCCACCGCAGCCTGCAAGGCGTCGAACAACACTGCCGAGGGATCGCCTCCGGGCTTGGTCTTAATCACTTCGGTGCCGGTGCGTGATCCCCAGATTTCGAGCTGCTCAATGGCAGCCGCGCGGAAAGTGTCAGCGGCGCAGAGCAGAACGTTCTTCCCCTGCGAGCGGAATACCTGAGAAAGCTTGCCGATGGTGGTGGTCTTGCCAGTACCGTTTACGCCGACCACCAGAATCACTTCCGGCGAGCCATCGACTTTGCTGACAGGACGCGTGTTCGCCGCATTCAGAATCGCGAGGAGTTCTTCTTTGAGCAGGCGCTTGAGTTCCTGAACGTCTTTAATCTGCTTGCGGTCGGCCTTTTCGCGGAGTTTGCCGAGGACCTCTTGCGTGGTGGTGTTGCCCAGATCGGCGGCGATGAGCGTGGCCTCGAGATCGTCGAGTGTGTTCGCGTCGATCTCCTTGCCAAAGGAGACGACTTCCTCGATGCGCTCCGCGAGGTTTTCCCGAGTGCGCGTGACCGCCTGCTTCATGCGGTCCAGGAAGCCGGTTTTCTTTTCTTCCTCGAGGCTGCCGAAGAGAGTCTGGATCATAAGAGGGACAAAGACTGATTATACGGGCAGCGAACCGAGCAGGAGTCCATGCCGCAACGATTCCGAACAGAGCCACGAGGTAGTCGGGCCAGTCGAAGGCTTGGACCGCAGAGTGCGCGAAGAACCAACGCAAAGGGTGCGAAGACAATCAGGGAGGCGTGCGGCGGCTGATAAGGGATACATGAAATTGCGAAGATCCTCCTCACGCCGCAGGCTGTGGATATCTGCTGCAAATAAACTTCTGACGATGCGGCTTCCTCGGTGACTCTCAGAGCGATCTGCCGATCTAAATTCTCGTTGTATACTCCGACAGAACCAGGCGGCTGGTTAGCTATTTGTTCTCAGAAGCGGGCCTTGGCGAGATGGTCGCACAGGGATTGATAGGACGTGAAGTGTAATGGCAGGCGTATACGGCGAGATCGACTCCAGGATTGACTATCAGCGTGTCCTTCGCGAGGCGATGGACATTGTGCGGGGCATCCTGGCGCGCACTCCTGAAAACGGCACGATGCAGCACATCGACAAGGAACTCGATGCGATGAGGCGGTGGACGGAAAACGGGCGGGAGCCGAGCCACACGGAACGCAGCAGGATCGACGTTGGTCTCGTTGCGGTACGGGAGCTCTCGGAGGCAGCGGGCGAGGTGGGCGACCTTGCCGAAAAGCTGTCCGCTCTGAATAACTACTTCGAAGACTGGCCGACGGATGACGCGGCGGCCAAGGCCAGCGATGAGGACTTCTTCGATGACGAATGATCCCACCCGCGGGCACGACCAACCGCCGCAAACTTGGCCGATCACATCTACGGCAGCTCCACGTCCAATACGTGATTCCTTCTTCAAAGAAGCAGGGGATGCATGCCGTGCGAAGATACAATTCGGATAGCAGACCGCCCGGAGCACATGGCAACGTCAACGCTGCGCAGAATCTTCAAGGCATTTCAATACCGAGATTTTCGTCTGATGTGGTTCGGCGCCTGTACGTCGAGTATTGGCACCTGGATGCAGATCGTGGCGCAGGGATGGCTGATCTATCGCCTGAGCCACTCGGCATTTTTGCTGGCACTGGACCAATTTCTCGGCGGCATTCCCATCTTCCTGTTCTCGCTGATTGGCGGCGTGGTGGCCGACCGCACGGAGCGACGGAAAATCTTGCTGGTCTCGCAATACGTGCAGATGGCGAGTGCCGGGGTGCTCACGCTGCTGGTGGCGGCCGGGTGGGTACACGTGTGGCACATCTTGTGTCTATCGTTCGTCTCCGGGTTGGCGCAAGCGTTTGGCGGGCCGGCGTACCAGGCGCTGATTCCAACGCTGGTTGATCGCGAGGACATGCCGAATGCCATCGCGCTGAATTCGATCCAGTTCAACATGGCGGTGACGATTGGTCCCGCGCTCGCGGGTCAGGCCCTGGCAAAGTTTGGGGAAAAGTGGTGCTTCGGGCTGAATGCGGTTTCGTTTCTGGCACCGGTCATTTCGCTCTCGATGATCGCGGCGCGATACGTGCCGGCAACCACAACCGAATCGATGTTCGGCAGCTTGAAGCAGGGCATCAAGTTCGTTCGCAAGCAGGGCTCCATGGAGGCGCTGACGCTGCTGGCGTTCTGTATGACTGCTTTGAGTATGCCGATGCGAACCTATATCCCGGTGTTCGTCAAAGACATTTTTCATCGTGGTCCGGAAACCTATGGCAACCTGCTTTCGTTGATGGGGCTCGGTTCGATCTGCGGCTCGCTGGCGGTGGCTGGGATCGGCAACATGCGCAACAAGGGACGGTTCGCCCTGACCATGCTCATCTGCCTGGGCGCCGGAATTTCAGGATTTTCGCTTTCGAAATCGTTGCCGCTGAGTTATACCATGCTGGTGTTCGTGGGTGCGTCCATGATGGCGGTGTTCGCCACGGTGACATCGCTGGTGCAGTTGATTACGACCAACGAAATGCGCGGACGCGTGATGAGCGTCTATAACTGTGCCTTCCGTGGAGGCATGCCCATGGGGAATCTGGTTTCGGGATGGCTGGTTCCGGTGTTTACGGCGCCCATCGTACTGGGCGTGAACGGGCTGCTGCTGGTTCTGGTCGCGGTGTATTTTTTGCTGGTACAACGGCGAGTGGCGGCGCTCTGATCGGTTGAGTAGAGGCCGGAGCGGAAGGCTCGAACTCATCAAAAATGTCCGCCGAGGGAGGGTGTGGCGAAGGTAGCGCAAGCAGGGAAAGTCGCGTATCGGGTCGGAGTAGGCTTATATGGGACTGCCGTCGGTGAGTTCGTGGACTGTCACTTTACCGATGACGTTCACTATTGCGGCAAGTGGAAAGAATCGATTGCGCGTCCCTGTCGGGGTAAGTGAGGCTCTCTCTCGCCTTGCAAAACGTTCGATGAGAATGCTGTGAGTGGGATCGCGATTTTTCGACAACAATCTGGAGGACAGAGGTCGCGTGTCCACCCAAATGCCCTGGCATCAGGTTAGAATTCAACGATGGACAAGAAGGAAATCAATTCTCCGAAATTGACTGCCAATTTTCTGTTCTGGGTTGGTGGCGTTGGCGGTGTCTTGCTAGTGGCCTTTTTGGGACACTATGTCTGGAAAATCTTTTGAGACTGGCAGGTAGTCGTGAAGGAACGCCGTCTCCTCGACCAGCGCGAGGCTGCCGACCCTAGCCGCAGTTTGACAACGATTGCGCAGAAGCCTAGCATTGTAACTAGATAAGCCACCTCTTCTTATTCGTTCAGGTTCTCTGAACTAAGTCAGCCCACTCGCCACTGTTCTGATCCGTGGAGCTGATTTATACGTATACAACTCGAATCGCACTCTTAAGGATGACAACCATGCATCTAATGCAAAATGCAGAAACTATCAATAGACTGGTAGCGCAAGGCGAATTTCTTCTGAAATCTTTCCATGCCGAGTACGAGAAAGACCCCGCAGGGTACGAGACCGCGTTCCTGCGTGGCGATCTCGCGGGCTGGCGCGATACGTTGCACACGCTGTACCACGATTGCGCCGAAGAGATCGTTGACCGCGTTCTCGCCAAGACCTGCTTGGCCATTCCCGATAGCTCGGTTCACTCGTCCGCGCCGCGAGGATTCAGAGAGGCAGGAATGCGAAATTGATTTGTTGACGTAAGGGCGATTACACTCACAACCGGATTGTTGATGTAAACGCGATGTCACGACAACTAAACTGAAAAGCCGCCCAAGCGGCGGCCTCGGGTTAGAGAATTGCTGGCATGGGGCACCTACACAAGCATGAAGACTCGTCTAAGGAGGGGGTACGTTGGAAGTGCTCTCAATGCGGGTGGGAATCGGTGCAGATGTATTTTGGCGAGGTCTTCGAGCCTGAGCATTTGTGTCCAAATGAATGTTGCGAGTGCGGTCATCGTCGGTTAGAGCACATGGACGACATCTGCGCCGGAGCCAAAATCAGAAGTGAAGAAGCGAATACAAGCCCAACGCAAGAGTTGTGCAGCTGCAAGAGCTTTCAGCCGAAATAAATGATCCGCGATGCCGGCGCAAACAGGCGTTCACAGCACTGACCGGTTTATTAGTGCGATTCCAAGACGGTTACCCGTTCAATGAATTTCGTCGCCCCCACCGCCCGAGGATGTCCGTGGCGCGAAGCGATTAGGCAGAGTCTTCGTCGATCAGTTAGGTTGAAGTTCGAACCCAGCGCGCGAGGCACCCGGCGCCGTTGAAAGCGCTATTCCAGTTGCAGCTCGCCCGAGAAGCTTAGCGCGGCAAGATCTCCTTAAGCGCCCACTCAATCCTATCCACTTCTTCGCGGATTACTCTGATCGATTGCTGGTTTTTCGATGGGTGGGCCAACGGGGTGATTCCTTCCAGAGCGCCTCGTATTTGATGATTCCGAGTCCAAATGAAGTTGAGCCTGGCGGTCCTCTCCTTGCGATTTCTGTAAACGCCGCCGACGAACTTAGTGGCGAGCCAGGCAAATACTAAACCAAACAGCACCTCAAGCGGAATGCGATCGGTCATGCCGTCAAACTCTGAAAACAAGAGTCGATAGACCGCTTCGCCCATCCCAAACGAAGCGAACAATACTGTCGCCCCAAACAAATATACTTTTAGGCGTTCCATTGGTTGAAAGCGTATGAAGTCGTCGCTTCCGTCACGTGTCCGCACAAAGTTGATCACCATGCTTCCCCCAATGATTTGGTCACTGTTGCCGAGATCGCAACCCGCGGTGCAGAGCCAGTTCGATGAAATGATAACTTGAAATTGCAATCAGCGGCGGATTCTCTTTGGCCGACTGGCCGCAAACTAGCCGCCACCTCAGTTGTCAAAACCAGACCTGGCATCGTGCGAAAAGGAGAGTTGCCGTTTTTGCTTGCTTTCCGCCAAAGGTACACGCCGGAATCAGACTCGGCAGCGCCGGATCTGCTTTGGAAACAACAAATTGCGCGGTTGATGCCGAGGGCCACGCACATGCAACAGTTAAAGGAAGTAAGCATCTTTCTTCCTCTTCTCAGGTTCCCTGAAAGAGCTGTTTGATCACAGGCGTCATCCCAAGGTCGTGTCCCGCGCGGTGCGTCTACGTGGTACGCACGGCAAGCCCTAACTACCCAGAGGAGATGGCAAAATGGACTCCCCCACTGTGTTGTGCGTCGACGACCGTCCGCAAGCCTTGGAACTTCGCAAAGCGACCCTGGAGGCTCATGGTTATTGCGTCAAACTCGCGTCCAGCGGCTACAGGGCGATGAAGATGTTGGAGGAGGCGTCCGTAGGCGCGGTTCTACTGGAGTACAAACAGGAAGGCATGGACGCGGAAGCCATCGCCTGCCATATCAAGCAACGGTTTCCCAACCTGCCGATCATCCTGCTTTCAGCGTACTCCGAGATGCCCGAACGGATCCTGTGGCTGGTGGATGAATACGTGATGATGAGCGAACTGCCCGGAGGGCTGGTGCGAATCATCGAACGAGCGACGCACCCGTACAGGCTCGCTCCACATTCCAGGGAACGGTACCAGCATAGCGGGGCAGCAGCATAACCGCCCCCGCGCCGAGCGCCGATTCGCGGTACCTCTTGTGGTGCTAACGCCGAGGTGCAGGAAGCCAGGCTTCATCGACGATGACGGCGGGAATGCCCGGCACGTTCACAGTTCAATGATGTTACGTGTCAGCAAATATGCCACGAACGCATCGGACATCGCGCCGGAACGACCGTTTATGAGATAGCTTCTAAACCCGAGTTCTTTCCAGAGTTGTGATTTCGGCGGGAGCCGACATGCCTACGGTGGTTGAGGCCGCTGGGATGGCGGGAGTCTCCGTTGGTGGGGGCGCGATGGGGCGCTTGATGGTAAAGCGCTGAATCTTGATTTCGCCGCGGGCGTACAGCGCCAGCAGAGCCTTTACCGCTTGGGGATCGAGGCGTTTGCCCGCCAGGTTTGTGATGATCTGCAGGGTTTGCTCGGGCGTGTGCGCCTGCTGGTAGGGACGATTGGTGGTCAGGGCGTCGAAGGTGTCAGCCACGGCGATTACGCGCGCCAGCAGCGGGATCTGATCGCCCTCGAGACCGTAGGGATATCCGCGGCCATCGAGCGCCTCGTGGTGCAACTCAATGCCGGGGAGCATTTCCGCCAACTGCGTGACCGGGCGCAAAATGTTGGCGCCTTTGGTGGTGTGCGTCTTCATGACCTCGAACTCTTCAGCGGTCAGGGCGCCGGGCTTTTTGAGGATGTGATCTTCAATGCCGATCTTGCCTACGTCGTGCAGCTGGGCAGAGATTCGCAGCGTCTCGATGAAGTCAGCAGACAGGTTCATCTCCTTGGCGATGAGCAGGGAATAACGGGTGACGCGGTCGGAGTGGCCGCGGGTATAAGGATCCTTTTCGTCGACCGCACCGGCCAGCATCTGGATGGAGCCCATGAACAACTCGCGATTCTCTTCGGCGGCGCGCTTCAGATCTGCGACGAAACGTTCGAGTTCATCGGACATGGTATTAAACGTGTGGGCGAGTTCGCCAATTTCAGTGCGGCTCAACAGGTTGACACGCTGGGAGAAGTCGCCGCGGGCCAGAGCGCGGCTAGACTGCGTGAGGACTTGCAGTGGATTGGTAATGCGGCGGGCAGCGAAGATGCTGACGCCGATGCTTAACAGCACCGCCAGAAGGGCCAGGAGGCGGCCCGTACGCTGCATTTCAAGGATCCCGCGATAGGCTTCGCGTCGCGGTTTTTGTACCACCACGGCCCAATCCAGGGACGTTACTGGACTGTAGGTGCCGAGCATATCCACGTGCTCGGAGCCCGTGGCGACCGTGAACTCCCGGGTCTCAAGTAATTGCGCTTTGTTACCGCTACCGACGAAGTCGCGGACAATGTCGAGGTTCTTCATGTCCTGGCCGGTGGCAAACTCAGGGGTGGCGGCCGCGACCAGGCGGCCCTGGGAATCGACAACGTAGGGCGTCAGCCCGCCGCCGCTGACTTCCTGCAGGCGGCGGATGAGGAATTGCAGGTCGACTACGGACCCAATCATTCCCAAGAAACGCTGTCCATAGTTCACCGGATAACTGACGAGGAACACGGTGCGCGAGGATTTTCCTTCCCCGACGACGAGGGCCTGGCCGTTGTAGGCGCGGCCGTCGCGCGCGGCGGCGTAGGCTCGCTCCAATTCGCGATTCAGAAAGGCGTCAGGAGCGATGCGTCCGGCCGAAATTCCTTTACCATCCGAGTTCAGCAGGGTCGCGTAGGCGATCTCATCGGACGAGGATACGAAGTTTTCCAGCAAGGCCCGCAGTTCAGGAGACTGAATATTCGTCTCGCCAATGTCGCCGCCGCTGGCTACCTGAATGGCGGAGGACAAGTTGGCCAACATCATATCCAGGGAGCGTTCGTGCTGGGAAAGATCGTCGGCTAGCGAACGCGTCACCGTGTTCTGCAGCAGCATCTCGTTGGTCTTCAGACGGTCCCGGTTGATGGCCTCGACCTGCGACGAGTAGAAATACATCGGGATGATGCTGATCACCAGGAGCACACCGAGGATTAGGTAGAGAATCGGAATGCGTGCCGGGTTCGGAGCGCTGGCGGACAAGTCTCTCCCTTCACTTATCGCAGTCGCCGAAGGCGAAGTGGCGGCAGCTTTCAAAGGTATCCTTAAAATTCTAACGGGGAATCTTGCAGGGCTGGACGAAAAGCTGATTGGTTGGCATTACCAAAGTACTCGATGAAGCCGGTACCGGGCGCGGGTTTGGCAAGAGAAGGCAGGCTGCGCACGTTGGACCTTGGACCTCCGAATCGGACCCCGGATGGTCACGCGTTCTGAATTTAGTAGTGCCGGCATCTTGCCGGCTGTCGCCAGGACATCCTTCGACTTCGCTCAGGACAAGCCTTGCCCTCGCAGGTGCGGGCGCCGCGCGATAACTCCCGATTGGTCGGCTACTCGGAAGTTGGCATCGTCTCAAGCCCAAACACCTTAAGTTAGCGCTTATGTTGCGGCACGCCCCCCGACAGCCGCCGGGACGGTGGCGCTGCGTGTTTGTATCGCGCCGACTAATTCAAGAGCTTCTTTAAATCATTCCACTTGATGAGGATGACGTGATTGTCTTCGAGTGCCTTCTTGAATTCGGGGCTGGTTACGACGTCATAGTCGCGCTGGCGCCAGGCGGCTCCGTAGTCGGGGTGATCCACCATGACGGCTTGCAGTTCGGCGTCGTCATGACCGAGGTGAACAATGATTTCGGTGACGCCCGGTTTCAGATTCCTGATCGCGCTTGAGTAGAAAGCCTTCCAATCGCCGGCAGCGACCTTTGGATCCGCCATCACCAGCGAATCCAGGACAAGGTCTTTGTCGGAAAGCATCGACAGAAGTTCCTTGGGCGCGTCTGGGGAGCGGACTGCCAAAAAGGGCAGCTTGTATTCACGAGCGACTTTCACGTAGACGGCGAAAAGCTTGGGCCGCGAGAAAAGAACGCCCATGTGGCTGTCGAGGTGGGTGGGATGAATTCCCATGGCCGACGCGCGTTCGATCTGGGCGCGAATCTCGCGTTCCGCCTCTTCGGGTTTCAGATCGCGCTGATCCGTGTCCGGCCACAGATATCCGGAGGGATCGAGAAGACTCGGGACTTTGTCTTTGGATTCGACTGGGCCCCAACGATAGGTTTTCCATTCGCTGGTGAGGGTGAGGTGCAAACCAAGGTCAGCGTCGGGATGGTCTTTGGCGTAAGTGGCGACCTCACTCAGCCAAGGACACGGAACCATAATGCTGGCGGAGGTGACGGCATGTTTGTCGAGGGCGTCGAAGCTGGCAGCGTCTTCGGAGTGGGCGACCGCGAGGTCGTCGGCATGGATGATAAGGAGCTTTGAATCGGGCGGGTAGCCCAGGCGCTCGGCGATGGTCTTGGCTTGTCCCCAAGCGCTGGCCAGGGGCGAGAGGAGAAAAAGGATCGCGACGGAAAACGCGCTCAGGTGCATGGAAACTCCAAAAAAGAGCATCTTGTGACCGTTAAGGGTAGCACGGGGTGAGTGCAGGCCAGAGGTGAAGGAGTCTCCAGGTGAAGGAGTCTCCGATAAGTCGCGATCGCGTTCGAGTCAAGAGCTTGAACCGCAATGGGCGCTGAGAATTGCTGCAAAGGGCGCGAAGAAAATCAAGCTGCGACCGGTGCCGACTCGATCAGGTGTTTCTCAGGAGTCCGCGCCCTCGCTCTTGCCGGTGCGGGCCATGAGTTCCTGGATGGCTTCGCGCGGAGATTTCCCATGGTGCAGGATGGCATGCATCTGTTCGGTGATGGGCATTTCGACGCCGCGGGCATGAGCCAGGCCAACGGCGGCAGTGGTGGTGAAGACTCCTTCGGCGACCATGCCGTGCATGCCGGCGATGATGTCGGGCAGCTTTTTTCCGCGGCCGAGTTCGACGCCTACGCTGCGATTTCTCGACAAGCCACCGGTGCAGGTGAGTACGAGGTCGCCGAGGCCGGCCAGGCCGGCCATGGTTTCGGCGCGGCCTGCGCAAGCCACAACCAGTCGTGTCATCTCCGCCAGGCCGCGCGTGATCAGGGCCGCGACCGAGTTGTGACCGAAGCCAAGACCGTCGCAGATTCCGGCGGCGATGGCGACAATGTTTTTTAGGGCACCGCCCAGTTCCACGCCGATCACGTCGCTGTTGGTATAAACGCGGAAACTCGAATCGCTGAATTCCTGCTGCACGGTGCGCAAGAGCCCGGCATCCTGCGAGGCAATCGTGATCGCCGTCGGGTCGCCGCGCGCTACTTCCTGAGCGAAGGAAGGACCGCTCAGGGCTCCCACGGCGGGAGTAGATCCGTCCTCGCGCTTCAGCACCTGAGTAATCACCTCGGTCATGCGTTGCAGGGAGCCTTCTTCCAGACCCTTGGTTGCGCTGACGATCAAGGTTTGCGGCTGTAGGAGCGGCCGCATGCGCTCGAACAGGGCTCGGCAATGTTGGGACGGCATAACGCTGACGACAATCCGCGCACCTTGGAGGGTGGCGGCCAGATCGTTGCTGGCGGTCACGGAGTCGGGAATGCGGCGGCCGGGAAGAAATTTCTGGTTGAGCCGCTTCTGCATAATCGATTCGCAGACGTCGGCCTCGTGTGCCCACAGGCGTACGCGGTGCGTGCCTTTGCGTCCGAGCACGATGGCGATGCCCGTGCCCCAGGCCCCCGCGCCGATGATGGCGATCTCGCTCATGCGTGCTTCGATCCAAAGCGATTTTCGGTGCCCGCCAGCAGGCGGCGGATGTTGGCGTAGTGCTTCACGACGATGAGCACCGAGGTTATCGCCATCAGAGCCAGGGCCAGAGGAGTGTTGCCGTATTCGTGCAGAAGCAATGCGAGATGAGGGAAGGCCGCGACTGCGGCGATCGATCCCAGAGAAACATAACGGAAGATTAGCACCAGGATGAAAAAGATGCCGGCGGAGACGAGCACGGCTTTGGGAGCGATCATAAGGAACGCGCCCAGCCCTGTGGCTACTCCTTTGCCTCCGCGAAAGTTCAACCAGATCGGAAACATGTGGCCCGCGACGGCGAATAAAGCGGCTAAGGCAGCCCAGATCGCGAAGTCGGGCAACGAGGCAGGCAGGATCAGGCGCCACGGAATCCGGGGGATCGAGATGCGCTCGAAAATTGGTGGACTCAGAATAATCCCGACGGCAACTGCGGCAGATCCTTTCAGCGCGTCCAGCAGGAGCGTCAACACGCCGAGTGCCGGAGACCTGCGCGCTACGTTGGTCGCGCCGATATTGCCGCTGCCGGCGAGTCGCACGTCCTCGCCGCGAATGATGCGCACGAGAAGATAGCCGAAGGGGATGGAGCCCAGCAGGTAGCTCGCGGCGGCGATGAGCAGAAATCTCGACATAAAGATCGTTGAAATCGACGGCAAGGGCGAGACGCCCCTTCGACAAGCTCAAGGCAGGCTCTCGCGACTGCGGGCGCTACTCCAAATCAAATCGTGCCAGCTTGGTGTACTTCGATCCTTTCGGTGATAGCTGGCTTTGGTACAAAAAGAACTTGCGGGCCGTCATGGTACCAAACTCCGGGGTAGGGAGGGCGGCCAGTTTTTCCTGCAGGCGCTGAAAGGTGCGATTGGGGACGTCTGCTCGGCTCCGGCGGGGCGAACCCGAACTGCCTGCGCCGCGGGCGAGCGTCAGGTGCGGACTGAAGGCGCGGTCTTCCTTGGGAATGCCGAGCAATGCCATTTTGTCGTCGATGGCCGCTGCCAGGGCGGACAGTTGCGGGCTGGCTTCCATGCCAATCCAGAAGACACGCGCCGATTTCGCTGTGGGGAAGAAGCCGTATCCGCGGATCTGAATCTCGGCCGCGCCCGCCCGGATGCCGGACAAAGCCTGTTTGATCTGCTCGACAACGGGTTCGGATTGCTCGCCGATGAACTTCAAAGTCACGTGCAGCGATTCCGGCTTCGGCCAGCGCGCTTCCGGAGCGAACCCAGTCACGCCGTCCACGAAGCGCGCGATGCGCTCGCGGATGGCGTCGTCAATGTCGAGAGCGATGAAGATGCGCATAAATCAGTTGCTAGCTTCGAGCTCCTAGCTCTCAGCTTGAAACTTTGCACCCGGCTGAGCTTCAGGGGCTAGAGTCCAATTTGAATAGACCGCAACGGCACGGCTGCCGTGCCCTTCCCGCAACCATTCGTGATATAAAGCGAAAGATCACAGGACCAAAAGCCAATAGCTAGAAGCTAGGAGCTAGTAGCTCTCTTTACATCAATTTCTTTCTCAGCATATCCAGTGCCATCGTGGAAGCGAAGCGGCGGATACGCTTGCGGTCGCCGGGAAAATTGCGGTGCACCACTTCGGTTCCGCGGTCGCTGGCCACTGCGTGAAATACCAAGCCTACAGGCTTTTCCGGCGTACCTCCGCTGGGACCGGCCACGCCGGTGATGCCTACGCCCAATGTGGACTCACAGCGGTAGCGAATGCCTTCGGCCAGGGCGGCGGCCACCTCGCGGCTGACCGCTCCGTGGCGGTCGATCATTTCCGTGGGGACGCCTGCAAGTTCGGTCTTCAACGCGTTGGAGTACACGACTGCGGCGCCCAGAAAATAGCGCGAGCTTCCGCTGATCGACGTGAGGCGTTCCGCCAGCAGACCTCCCGTGCAGGATTCCGCTACAGCCACGGTGGCGTTGCGCATCTGAAGCCAGTAGCCGACGATCTGCTCCAGCGATTCGCCGTTGCGCGAGTAGACCGCATCATCCAGCTCGTCTTCGACCACGCCCGCCACTTCATCGACGCGGCGCTGCGCAGCGTCGAGCGTGGGGGCGCGCGTCTTGAAGTGCAGTTCGATTTCTCCGGCGCCGGCCAGGATGGTGGTCTCGACGTCGGCGTAACGCTTGTAGATGGGTGCGACCCGTGCGTCGACCGTCGATTCTCCCAGCATGGCGATCTTCAGAGTCCGGATGGCCAGAGATGCTGGAGGAACTTTGGCGCGCAGGCGCTCGCGCACTTCGCTCTCGAACAGGGCTTTGAGTTCGTGCGGCGGGCCGGGGAGCAGCACGATGATGTGTTCGCGCCCATCGAACTGTCCGCTCAGCCACTGTCCGGGAGCGGTGCCATTGGGATTCGGAAGCACGGTGGCGCCGTCGAGAACATCCGCCTGCTTGGCGTTGTTGGATGCCATCGTCCAGCCGCGCTCGGCAAAACGCTGCTCGATGCGATTCAGGATTTCCGGATCGCGCCGCAGACCTAAGCCCAGTGCTTCCGCCACGGCCTCTCGGGTCAGATCGTCTTCTGTCGGCCCCAGGCCGCCGCTGAAGATCAGAATGTCGGAGCGAAACAGGCCGTGCTGCGCCGCGGCCACCAGTCGCCGCAGATCGTCGCCCACAATGCTTTTGAAAACTACGTCGACGCCCAACAAGTTGAGCTGCTCGGTGACGTACAGCGAATTGGTGTCCATGCGGAAGGGCGTGAGCATCTCGGATCCCACCGCAATGATTTCTGCATTCACGTGCTAGAAGTTTAAATGAAAAGCGGAGAGGAGCGAAAAGGAACAGAGGGCATCGGTGGAGCGGGCGAAAAGCAGATTCCTCACTTCGTTCGGAATGACAACGGAAAGTATTCGGAATAACAACGGAAGGTATTCGGAATGACAACGGAAGGCATCCGGGATGACAATGGAAAGCATTCGGAGTGACAAGGGGGATGGTGAGATGACAGATCGAAGAGAAATTATTCCGGCGGTAGGGGCAGGCCCTGGATGTTCCACGAAAGATGGTGCACGCTGTTCGTGGTGGCAAGGATGACGGAGCGTCCCGGGGCGAACGCCAGGCCCACCAAACCCTGGCCGGCGACTTCGAGATTGGCCAGGCCGTCGGGCGCAATCTTCACGATTCCGCGCGTGCCGGAGAGAGAGGCCGCGACATACAGGTTGCCATCCACGTCGAAGGCCAATCCCTGCGGTCTTCCCAGACCCTTATAGAAAGTGCTCACCGTCCCGTTCGGATCGATCTTGTAAACGCGGTCGGTGGGTCCGGTCACGAACAGGTCGCCTTGCGGACTGAAGGCCAGGTGATAGGCGGAAACGCTGGCCTCGAGCGTGGCGAAGACGAAGACCTGCTGGTCGCGCGCGATCTTGAAGATGGTGCCGTTGCGGTCGCCGACGTAGAGACTCTGCTCGCGATCGAACGCGATCCCTGTGGCCACGCCCATCCCTTCCGCGTAGGTGGTCATGGTTCCGTTGGGAGCCACGCGATAGACTGCGCCGTCAAAGCGCGAAGAAACATACATCTGTCCTTGGCGATCGAAGGCGATGGCGGTGGCATTCATCATTTCGGCCACGAACGGCTTGAGGGTGTAGTTGGTGTCGATCTTGAAGATCGCGACTGGAACTTTCTGGCCGCGTGAACCGGAAACCGTGGCGTAGATGTTGCCTTGGGGGTCGAGTGCGGGGCTAGTCACGGGGTGAAGATTTTCGGCGATGGGGACAGCGACCTTCACCGTATGGGAATTGCTGACGTGGCCGTTGGTTGCAACTACGACGGGACCCGAAGTTGCGCCTTCGGGAACCCGCGCTACCAGGAACCCGTCGGAGCTGACGATGACCGCCCCTTCGAACTCGCCGAATTTTACTTTTGGACGGTGAAGTTCCTGCGGCCGCAGCCCCGAGCCGGTGATTCGCAGTTCGCCTCCGGCCAACGCCAGCGAGGGCGCGACCGTATCAATGTGCGGTCCGCCGTTGACGTTTGTTCTGCCGAGGATGCGGTTGGAAAATCCCATAAAGGCAAGAAAGTACCGAGTACCGAGCCGCGAGTACCGAGCCCCCGGTACTCGCAACTCTGTACTATCTTAGTAGCCCAAAATGCAGCAAGAGATGCATCCCAATGAAAGCGAAAATCCCTGCCGCGACATCGTCGAGTACAATTCCGGTCCCCTCTGGAAGTTTCTCCAGTTGCCGCACGGGAGGCGGTTTGACGATATCGAAGGCTCGAAAAAGTATAAAACCCGCGAGAAAAGTTTTCCAACCGAGAGGGACGGCGATCAGCGCGATCAGTTGTCCGGCGACCTCGTCGATCACGACGAACTGCGGATCTTTGGTCGCCGACGCCCGGGCCACGCGAGTGGCAGCGGGGATGCCGATCAACGTAACCAGCACGGCCAGGACGATGGCAACCAGGGTCCGCAGAGACGGCGCTATCTGATGGGCGACTGCGGCCCAAATCACTACTGTGGCAGCCGATCCCCAAGTGCCCGGTCCGGGGCGCAGGCGGCCGATTCCGAAGAAAGTCGCGACCAGCGTTGCCCAGAGCGGGGCGCGCGGGGACGCCCCTTCGGCAAGCTCAGGGCAGGCTCCCGCGACAGCCAGCGGGACGCCGTCGCTACGGTCCTGAGCTGTGCTCGCGGGATCGCGCTTCACGGCTCGTCCTCTTGGTCCTCTGGGTTGCGATCTCTGATCGCTTCCTCTGCGTCGGTTACCGGAGACGAAATCACATATTGGCCGCTGGCCCACTTCCCCAGATCGATGATGCGGCAGCGGGCGCTGCAGAAGGGGAAGTCCGGGTCGGTGCTCTTGACTGACTTTTTGCAGATGGGGCAGCGGAGTTTGACGGTACGCTTGCGCGGCATACGATTCGTACTGCAGAGAGAAGATCGCTACAGAATTCTTGCCACCAGATCGTAATCGTGTGCTTGGGTGATCTGGCAGCGATAGAACTGGCCGGGCTGCGGTTCCACATCCTCGGGGAAATCGTTGACGAAGACTTTGCCGTCGATCTCGGGAGCGTGCATGGGAGTGCGGCCTTCGAGCAGCAACTCGGTTTCTTCCGACTCGCCTTCGAGCAACAGGTCGAACTCCCGGCCCACCAGGGCCTTCTTTTTCTTCTTGCTGATTTGGCGCTGGATTCCCATCAAATGCTTGCGCCGGCGCTCGATCTCGCGCGGCGAAAGCTTCTTCTCCAGAGCGAAGGCTCCCGCGCCGTCCTGATCGGAGTAGGCGAACGTGCCCATCCAATCGAACTGCGCCTCGCGCACGAACTCGCAGAGTTCTTCGAATTCTTTCTCGGTCTCTCCCGGGAAGCCCACGATGAACGACGTGCGCAAGGTCAGGTCCGGCACCGTCCGGCGCATTTTGGCAATTGAACGGAGGAACACATCGGCTCCCCCTCCGCGCTTCATGCGCTTCAGCACGGATGCCGAGGCGTGCTGCAGGGGCACATCCATGTAGGAACAGATTTGTTCGTGCTGTGCGATCGTGCCCAGAAGCTTGCCGGTGATCTTATTAGGATAGGCGTAGAGAAAACGCACCCAGCGCACATCTTTGATGGCGGCGAGTTTCTCGAGCAACAGAGCCAAGCCATCCTTCAGTCCGAAGTCTTCGCCGTAGCAGGTCGTGTCCTGGCCGATCAGAGTAATCTCGCGCACGCCGCTTTGTGCCAGGCGCTCGGCTTCTGCAATCACAGATTCAAAGCGACGCGAGCGAAACTGGCCGCGCAACTGGGGAATAATGCAGAACGTGCAGGGATGGTCGCAGCCTTCGGCAATCTTGATATATGCCATGTGCCGGGGCGTGGCCAGAATGCGCGGCGTGGCATCGTCGTAAAGATAGTTGGGGAGGTCGGCGATCGCGCCATCCCATGACTCGCGGGAAAAGCGGCCTTGCGCCGCACGCGCATCACCTTCGGGCCGCGAAGGTAAGACCACGAACGGGGAATTACTCGGCGCGGGCGCGGGCGCCACGCCAGTCGCGGCAAGAATCTTTTCCAACTCGCCCGTTCCCACGACCGCGTCGACCTCGGGAATGTCTTGGCGAATCTGGTCGCGGAAGCGCTCGACCAGGCATCCCGCGACGACGAGTTTTTTCGCCTTGCCGCCAGTTTTGTGCGCCGCCATTTCGAGGATTGTGTTGACCGACTCCTGCTGCGCACTCTCGATGAACGAGCAGGTGTTGACTACGATCACGTCGGCGTCTTCAGCCCGACGGGTCAGTTCCGCTCCCGCCCGCGCCAACAGGCCCATCATGACTTCGCTATCCACCAGATTTTTGGGGCAGCCCAGGCTGACGAAGCCCACCTTCTGCGGGCGTTCGGCCTGCGGATTCTCCGGAGATTTCTCTTCCTTGAAATCAGGCTGGAGGTCTGGGGAACCGCTAACGGTGAGGTCCTTCACAGGCATGCAATCTTTCTATTTTAGCATCTTCGGGACACGCTGCCGGTCCTCGCGCGAGATCCTTCGCTCCGCCTAAAAAGCGGCTACGCTCGGGATGATGCCCGAAGGAATGAAAGCAGAAAAGATGGAACGGATGGATCCAAAAAGAGTCGGTGCCGTGCTAGGCTAGTTTACCGTCGTAAACAATGATCAGCCACCTCGCAGGAGGGGAAATGTTTGGCAAACGGGTTTGGATTGCGGTCTTGTTCGTAGTGACCACGATGGGGGCGTCGGCGGTCGCGCAGGCTGAGAAGAACGAATTGGGTGGGATTCTTGGCCGCACTTTCATCAGCGATCAAGGCATCAAGGGCGCAAACTTCTTCAATCCCATCGTCCATTCCGGCAACGGTCTCAGTTTCGAAGGTGAATACGCCCGGCGGTTCCTCATGACTCCAGTGTTCTCGCTTTCCGGCGAGGCTCTGCTGATGTACAACCACGACGAAGATCTCAATGCCGGCATGAACGGATTTGCGGTTGTGCCCATCCAGTACAGCCAGGTATTCGTGGCCCCCGCAGCCCGGTTAAATCTGTTTCCGACCTCGGCCGTTTCCCCGTGGATTAGCCTTGGGGCAGGATTCGGCCACTTCGGCGAAAGCGCGAATCTGGCCTTTGGTGACGTTAACCCTGGCAAGTCCACGACTTCGGGCGTGGTCGAGGGGGGAGTGGGTCTGGACGTGAAGGTCTGGCGTACACTCAGCATCCGCGGAGAAGTCCGCGACTTCTGGTCTGGGGAGCCGGATTTCCCACTGGCCCCCACGGGAAAATCGCGTCAGCACAACTATTTTGTTGGCGGCGGCGCGTTCTGGCGCTTTTAGCTGGATTCTGTCGATTCGCGGCAGAGCAGCGTTCAGCGACTGCGCGCGGCGGACTCGACCTCTTCGAACAGTTCGGGCAAACGCAGTGCATCCTCGGTGGAATTTCCAAAGCGCGCGGACTCGTAGACCTCGGTAAAGCGCGCGACGGGCTCGCGAAGCCGGCTGTCTTCGATCTTCTTCACAAACTCCTGGGGCGTGTGCGCCGCAGGTTTTTCGACGCCGCGCCGGGCCAGCGCGCGCGCCATTCGCTCATACCACATGGCCGCGGCCTGTTCCGGAGATCGTTCCGGATACGCCTGCAACCATTTTTCGTGCAGCAGACGGGCGATTCGTCCCAGGTTCCCCAAAAACACAAGGGCGAGCGTGATTACCGCCCCGAAGATGGCCCACCGTCTGGGAGAATGTTCCACGCGATCCTGACTGCGCCGCGCCCACTTCAGCATGGACTCATAGTGAATGCGTGCCCAGTTGCGCGCGCCTTCCCACAGCGCACGACTGCGGCCGACCGCAGTCTGGCCGAGAACATACTGGTGAGAACTGTCGTAGCTAACCACCCAATCGCGCCAGAACGATGCCAGGGCGTCGATGTAGAGTGCGACGCGGCCCCAACCCTGAGGACTTCCACTGCCACCTGCGGGAGTCGGATCGAAGGTCTGCCAGCCGTAGCCGGGGAAGTAGGCCTCCACCCAGGAATGCGCGTCTTTGGCGCGCACGACGTAGTTTGCGGTGAGGTCATTGAACTCGTCGCTGCGAAATCCGTTGACCACGCGCGCTGGAATTCCGAGCGTGCGCAACATCACCGCCATCGCGGAAGAGAAGTACTCGCAGTGTCCCTGCTTGCGTTCAAAAAGGAAATTTGCGATGGGATCCTTGACCTTTGTCCGCGGCAACTGCAGGGTGTAGCCGAAGCGCGTCCGGAGATGCTTTTCGATGGCGGCCGCTTTGTCGAAATCGTTGCTGGACGAACTTGTGATTTGAGCTGCCAGGCCGGGAACGCGGGGATCGAGCGCAGGCAAGCGCAGATACGAGGCCTGGATCTGCGGTGGGTAGTTGCGTCCCGCCGCGCGTAACTCTGCCGGCGCCGCCGCGGCAATGTCCGATTCCGCCTCGTAGCGGCTGATGGCACGCTGGGAATCAAAGTCGTACACCGCCCCGACGGAATCGGCGGCCAGCACCCGATAATTTCCGCTGATGCTGCGGGCCCAGGGTGCCAGGAAAAAAACGTTGGTGCCGATTGGCTCCATGAGCACACGATAGTGGATCAGGTGCTCGCGCTCCAGACTTGTTGTCACGTAGGACCGCAGCGGCGCGTTGCCTTGGGGTACGCGAAAACTGTTATCCGGTTGGCGCTGCAAAATGAACTGCTCTCGCGGATTCGACCACGTGGTACCGTCGAAATTCGAAAGGGCCACACCGCGCCAATGCAGGTCGTAGCGGCCAATTGTATCGCCGTCGATCTGGATGTGCATCACGACCGCATTCGACTGCTGAATCTGCCCTATCTGCCCCAACTGAACGTGGTCGCTGAATCCGGACGAGAGGTCGGTGCCGAAGGAATAGTCGCCCATGTATCCCGTTGACATGCGTGGCATGAGGAAAAACACGGCAGCGCCGCTGAAAAGAATCATCAGCATCAATGCCGGGGTGACGCGCGCCAGCGAGAAAGCTAGGTGGCGGTGTTCGTAGGGATCGTTCGAATGCTTCGCCTGGATGTTAGCCGCATGCCCGGAACGCCGCATTTCCAACAACACAAACGTGCCCACTGCCATCATCATGAAGGCGGCGAAAGAGAACAGGAAAATGCTGTCGACGGTCAACACCGCTGACGCCAGCACCATTAAGAAAGCGAGGATGGCAAGAGTGACGTGGTCCCGCTCACGGCGCAGCGAGAACATCCGTACCACCACGCCGAACAGAGCTAAGTGCACCGTGGCCGGCAAGAACCCTCGCGAAAAAGCGAAGTAATCGGCGGCGAAAAAGACGAAGTAGGCCACCGAGAGCGGCGCGGTCCAGCGCTCGGAAATCGCGAACTGGCGTCGCCTCGCCAGCAGGTATCCGCGAATTGCGAGCGCAATTCCCACCAGAATAATCGAAGGCAGGTCGAGGCTACCGGTGCTTGCCAGCGTCCCAAAACCAGTGCAAACAAGCAGATAGAGGGCTAGCTCGAAGTAATGGTCGATGGCCCGGGCCATCGGGATCACACCGGAGAGTGACGACTGGGACGACATTTGGGTTCGAGCAAACGAGCTCGACGACATCCTCTGCGATACGTCTACGCTTCGATAACCATTGTTCGACAACCGTCAGTAGAAGGGAAGGGTTTGGCGGCAGATTCTTGCACCGAAAGTCACATGCCGTTGGTGGCGAGGTTGGAGGAAAGTTGAGAGCTGCGAGGGCAGGGTGCCCTCACAACAGCCGACGGAACCCTTCGGCTTCGCTTAGGCAGGCTGCCGGCGCTACTGGGGGACCCGCTACGGGGAAACATCGCCACTCAACGAGGGCACGGACGCTGACAGAGCAACAAGTGCGGAATGCTAGAATGATTCCGGTCAGGCATCGGTCTCACGCGACGTACTCTCGCCAACCCCGCCAGGTCCGGAAGGAAGCAACGGTAACGGGCTCTTGCGTGTGCAGTGAGTCCCCGGTGCCTGGCTTATTTGCCTTTTGGCAGCAGAGCGGTTCCTGCCCTTCTGATTACCAAGATTTACACATCCTTTACGACTCTTTTCGCAAGAAACGTCCTCCTCGAGCATCAACAAGAGGTAGGTTCGGCAAAATTATTTGCCCCGCCGAGAGGAGAAAGATGAACAGTCGCTGTATTGCCCCTAAGCTCGCTCCCCATGTCACCATCCGCGTATCCGGAAAATTGTTTCAGGGACATCTGCAGTATCTGGACCCACTGGTTCACTCCGCGGCCGAGTGCAAACTTTGGCCTCTGCTCAGCCTTGAACATCTGGACGAGTTGGATCTCCCTGCTGTCTTGTATCTGATCGACGGCGAAAATCGCGACTTCGGTATCGTTTCGTGCCCGAGTTTTATCCGCGAGTGGATGGACAATGAGAGAGGCCGCTCCGCCGCTTGAAGGGCTGCGGCGGTGTTTGGTTACACGTTCGCCTGTCACGCGTCTAGAATCGGTTCCGTCTATGGCTTGGACAGCCGAGAGCCTGCCCTGAGCGCAGTCCAAGGGCGGCGGTCGCTAGGTGAGCGTTCTGGTTAGACATTCTGCTTCTAATCCTTGAGAATACTCAGTTTCATATTTCAGGAGCTCTCATTGACCAAAGCGATCCGCGCAAAAATCAGCGCTCTTGGTACCTATCTGCCGCCTCGCGTTCTCACCAACGCCGACCTGGAGAAAATGGTCGACACCACCAATGAATGGATTATGGAACGCGTGGGGATCCGCGAGCGCCATCTCGTTGACAAGGGCGTGGCCGCCAGCGACCTGGCGGTGGCGGCGGTGAAGAAGTTGCTCGAGTCGCATCCCTTCGATTTACAGGAGGTTGACCTCATTGTGGTGGGCACGGTGACGCCTGACATGATGTATCCGTCGACCGCTTGCCTGGTGCAGCATAAGTTGGGCATCGAGAATACGTGGGGCTTCGACGTTTCCGCCGGATGCTCCGGGTTCCTTTACGCGTTGAATACTGGAGTGAAGTTCGTCGAGTCGGGGCAATACAAGAAGGTGCTGGTGATTGGGTCCGACGTGAATTCGTCGATGACGGATTACACGGATCGCGCGGTGTGCATCATTTTTGGCGACGGTGCGGGCGCGGTTTTGCTCGAACCCTCGGAGGATGGAGAGGTCGGCATCATCGATCATGTGGCTCAGATCGAGGGTGTGGGCGGACAGTTTCTCTGCATGCCGGGAGGGGGAAGTCTGAACCCGGCTACCCACGAAACAGTCGATAAGAAAATGCATTATATCCATCAAGATGGCAAGAATGTCTTCAAGTATGCGGTGAAGAAGATGGCGGAGATGACCGAGCGTATTCTGGAGAAGAATAAACTGACGGGTAAGGATATCGATTGCTTTATCGCCCATCAGGCAAACCGGCGCATCATCACGGCGACCGCGGATCGGCTGGGGATGCCGATGGAGAAGGTCGTCATCAACATTGATCGCTTCGGCAATACCACGGCGGGCACGATCCCCATCGCCATGCAGACAGCGCTGGAAGAGGGAAAACTGAAAAAGGGAGATCGCTTGCTGATCGCGGCCGTGGGCGCTGGGTTCACTTCCGGGGCGACGCTGCTGCGCTGGGCGTTTTGACCTTTTTCTTGCGTTGTCATTCTCGTGTTGTCATCCTGAGCAAAGCGAAGGACCTAATGCAGTTTGGTGGCGCCGGCGGAGTGGAGAGATCTTTCGCTTCGCTCAGGATGACAAGGTGTGTTGCCAGGATGACAAGGTCCGGCGTTAGACATTCTTCCTCCAATCCTTCAGAATTGTTGGAGCGTTATCTCAGGAGTTCTTGTTGACGAAACCGATCCGCGCCAAAATTAGCGCTCTGGGCACGTACGTGCCGCCCCGCCTGCTCACCAATGCCGACCTGGAAAAAATGGTCGACACCAACAACGAGTGGATCATGGCCCGCGTCGGCATTCGCGAGCGCCACATCGCGGAGAAAGGCGTTGCCACAAGCGACCTCGCCGTGAAAGCCGCCCAGAAAGCACTCGCGCAGCGCGGCCTTGCTGCCACCGACATCGATCTCATCATTGTCGGCACGGTCACCCCGGACATGTTTTTTCCTTCCACAGCCTGCGTGGTGCAAGACAAGCTGGGCGCGAAGGGAGCGTGGGGATTCGATCTTTCCGCCGCCTGCTCGGCCTTTCTCTACTCCGTGCAAGTGGGAGCGCAATTCATTGCCAGCGGAGTACACACGCGCGTACTCGTGATTGGCGCCGACGTAATGTCGTCGATCATCGACTACGCCGACCGCGCCACCTGCGTGATCTTCGGGGACGGTGCGGGCGCGGCGATTCTGGAAGCCGCCGAAGATGACTCCGTCGGGCTGATCGACTTCATTCACGAAGTCGATGGTTCCGGCGGCCAGTTTCTCTATATGCCCGGCGGAGGCAGCCTGAACCCGACGAGCAAAGAGACCATCGAAAAGAGAATGCACTACGTCCACCAGGATGGCCAGCAGGTCTTCAAGTTTGCGGTCCGCAAGCAGAGCGAGCTGTGCCAGAAACTGCTCGAACGCAACGGGCTGAAGGGCTCGGACATTGATGCCTTCATTCCGCATCAGGCCAACCTGCGCATCATCAACGCCACCGCCGATCGGCTGGGCCTGCGCCCCGAGGCTATCGTCGTCAATATCGAGCGCTACGGCAATACCACGGCGGGGACGATCCCACTGGCAATGAATACGGCTCTTGAGCAAGGCAAGCTGAAGAAGGGAAGTCTGGTGATGCTGGCCTCGGTGGGCGCCGGTTTTACCGTGGGCGCAACGCTGCTGCGCTGGGCGTTCTGACGGCGGTCCTCTGACCTCAGACGATCGACGCTAAGGTTCGAGGTCTCACGTCCGACGTCAATGACGTTCGTAACTTTCCTCCATTCATTTCGATAGCTCGGCCGATTACCGACTGCTATCGTTCTGGCACGTCCGCCCCACGTGGGGATGCCGGGGAGCGTTTAGGAAATGATTCGCAATCTCTGTTGCTGTTTTCTGCTGACCTTGGGCGCGATCGGAATGGCCGCCCAGCAGGCCGATCCACGCGAGAGCAGGCTGCTGGTTCTGGAGCGCTTGTGGAATGAGGCTCAGGTCAACCGCGATTCGGCTGCCCTCGAGGCCCTGGTTTCGAGCCGGTTCGTGAACACCGAATGGGACGGCGAACTGAGCGACAAGAAGAGATTTCTTGCCGATATCAAAGATCCTCGCTTCAAGCCAACCGCCGCCAACATCCACGACGTCAAGATGAACTTTTTTGGCGACACGGCGGTGGTCACAGGTATCTATCACACTCAGGGCACGTATCAGAGCAAGCCTTATGACCACGTCGGACGCTTCACGGACACGTGGGTTCTGGAAATTGGCAAGTGGCAATGCGTCGCCAGCCATACCAGCCTGGTGAAGAAGTAAGACTCCACCGCCGCAGACTCACTGCGTCTTTCCTGGCCTTCTCTGGCCGAGATACGTGCGTGGTTATAGCCCCATAAAATTTTTTTATGAAGGAAATCCGCGCCCAGAGCGGGCTGCCGGTGATCTAATCAGGTTTTAGGCGTTAGGTCTTAGGCAAAACGCCTAATACCTAACACCAAAGGCCCAACCGCCGCCACTGAGATTCTTTTGTGAATTAGCGCAGAAAAGTTCCCCATGGATGCTGCTTCCCAACCTCGTGCATGGAAGGTGTTCCTCGCCTTCGCCATTATCTATTTGGTGTGGGGCTCGACCTTCCTGGCGATCCGCGTAGGGGTGCGCGAAGTTCCGCCATTTCTTTTGGCGGGCATGCGTTTCCTGGTTGCCGGAATCGTACTCTACGGCTGGATGCGCGCCCGGGGCACAGCTTCTCCGACTGCGCGCGAGTGGGGCGCGGCCTCGTTTCTCGCGGTCCTGATTTTTGTTTTCGACTACGGGTTGCTTTTCTGGGCTGAACGCCGAGTGCCCTCGGGCATCGCGGCGGTCATGATGGCGACCATCCCGGTGTTCATGGCCCTGGGGGAAATTGTTTTCCTTCGCACCCAACGCCTCACATTGCGACTTGGTGTTGCCCTTCTGGTGGGGATGGCCGGCGTCGCCGTTCTCGTCGGACACTCGATGAGCCTGGGCGAGGCTCCAGTGGATACCGCCGGCGCCTGCGCCTTGATCGTAGCGGCCATCAGTTGGTCGGTGGCAGCGTCTCTCAGTCGCAAGCTGCCGCTGCCTGCCGCCAAAGCCATGAGCTCTGGAGCGCAGATGCTCGCGGGAGGCGTGCTGCTGACGCTGACCGCAGCGCTGCTGGGAGAATTCCGCGGCTTCCACGCGCAGGCGGTCTCGCGCGGGGCATGGCTCGCGTTGGCGTACTTGATCGTGGCGGGATCGATCATCGCCTTCACGGCGTATGTCTGGCTCATTCACCACGAATCGCCAACCAAGGTGGGAACGTACGCGTACGTGAATCCGGTAGTCGCGGTGCTGGTGGGATATTTTCTGGGCGGAGAAGCGATTGGTCCGCGCACCATCGTGGGAACCCTGCTGGTGCTGGTGAGTGTGGTGGTGATCACGACCACGCCGAAAAAGAAGCTGGAGTTCAAACCTTTCATAAGAGAAACAGACTCAACAAATCCCGTGCGCACATCCGAGATTGGCCGGGTTTAGTCGAGTTCTGATAAAGGTGAAAACGCGGGCTTCGGGATGACGCCGGGGAGGAGATTGCGCGAGACGCGAATCCTACGGGTGCGTCATCTTCTCTGGGCGAACTAATTGATCAAATTCCTCGCCCGTAAGATAGCCCAGTTTGAGCGCCGCCTCGCGCAGGCTCGAGTGCTCGACGTGCGCTGTGTGGGCGATCTGCGCCGCCTTGTCATATCCCACTTTCGGCGCCAGCGCCGTGACCAGCATCAGCGAGTTCTTCACGTACCAGTCAACTTTGGCGCGATCGACCTCAATGCCCTTGAGCATGTATTCGACGTAGCCGTGGCAGGCGTCGGTGACGAGCGTGACCGAGTGCAGGAAGTTGTAGATGATGACGGGCTTGTACACGTTGAGCTCGAAGTTGCCCTGCGATCCGGCGAATCCGACGGCGGCGGTCGCGCCGTGCACCTGTACGCAGACCATGGTCATGGCCTCGCACTGCGTGGGGTTGACTTTCCCCGGCATGATGGATGATCCAGGCTCATTCTCGGGAATCGAAAGCTCGCCCAGCCCACACCGCGGTCCGGAAGCTAGCCAGCGAATGTCATTCGAGATCTTCATCAGCGACGCGGCCAGAGTCTCCATCGCGCCCTGCGCAAAGACAATTTCATCATGCGCGGAGAGCGCAGCGAACTTGTTGCCGTGAGAGCGGAAGGGAAGGTTTGTCAGTTCGGCGATCTTCTTGGCCGCGCGCTCGGCAAATTCCGGATGCGTGTTCAGTCCCGTGCCGACAGCGGTGCCGCCAATGGCCAGATCGTAGAGTCCTTCCATGACCTGCTCCAGGCGATGGATGTCACGATCGAGCAGGCTGGCCCAGCCGCCGAATTCCTGTCCGATAGTCAAAGGCACGGCGTCCTGCAGGTGAGTGCGGCCAATCTTCACCACGCTGTCGAATTCCTTCGCCTTGGCGGCGATCGCGTCGCGCACGGTCTTGATCGCCGGAATCAGCGCATTCCTTACCCGCTCCGCTGCCGCGATGTGCATGGCCGCGGGAAATGTGTCGTTCGACGACTGCGACATGTTGACGTGATCATTGGGATGAACCGGCTTCTTCGATCCCATCTCCCCGCCCGCGATCTCGATGGCGCGGTTGGAGATGACCTCGTTCACGTTCATGTTGGTCTGGGTGCCGCTGCCGGTTTGCCAGATGCGCAGCGGGAACTGGTCGTTGAGGTTGCCGGCGATCACTTCGTCAGCGGCTTGCACGATCAGTTTCGCTTTATCCGCAGGAAGCTTGCCCAGATCCTGATTCACCAGCGCGCAGGCTTTTTTCAGAATGCCGAAGGCCCGAATCAACTCCGGCGGCATGGTATCGCGGCCGATGTTGAAGTGCAGAAGGGAACGCTGCGTCTGTGCGCCCCAGTAAACATTCGCCGGGACTTCGATCTTTCCCATGCTGTCGGATTCAATGCGCGTGCGGGTGACAGGGTCTGCAGTGACGGACATGACGTGTTCCTGACGAGTGCTTGAGAGATGAAGTTAACCGTGAATTATAGCAAGGGGGAATCGGCTGAAGAAGTTGAAGAGACCGGGAGTCGGAACGCATATCTTAACGGTCGACGTTAAACGCTAGACGGAATATTGCGGTGTGATTACCGAGAACAGGAGCAGCATCGCTGACGAAACCTCAAAAGCCTCTTCCTCCCATCCATCCCGGCGAGATCTTGCGCGCGGACTTCATGGAACCGCTGAGCCTGAGCATGAATCGTCTGGCGCTCGATCTCCGTGTACCAGTAACACGAATCGCCGAGATCGTTCACCAGCGCCGCGGGGTTACTCCAGATACGGCATTGCGGCTCGCGCGGTACTTCAATACCAGCCCTGGCTTTTGGCTGAATCTTCAGTCCGCGTACGATTTGGAGATTGCGCAAGACAAGCTCTGGCGCGTTATTGAACCGGAGGTTCGGCCCGCCTCCTTGGCTGCTGCGGATGCATCTTCCTGATCACGCATTATCGCCCCAGGCCTTCTGTAATTCCCGCGTGCTAGAATCTCCGTTTCCGAGTTGGGCTCGAACCCTCGTCGCCTCGACCGACTCCGCAGTTAGTCCCATGCCTGATTCCCTTACCGCCGAAGAACTCGATACCCTGCTGAAAGCGAAGGCCAAGCCTATTCCGGAGATGGGCACGGACGTTCTCGTCATCGGAGCGGGGCCCACTGGGCTGGCCTGTGCCATCGAAGCGCAGAAGATCGGCCTCAGGGTCATCATTCTCGATAAGGGATGCCTGGTGAACTCGTTGTTCCACTATCCCGCAAACATGTCTTTCTTCACTACGCCGGAGCTGCTCGAGATCGGCGACATCCCGTTCACCACCGCCCAGCAGAAGCCCACGCGCGAAGAGGCGCTGGAGTATTACCGCAAAGTCGCAGAACATTACCGCCTCGATCTTCGCCAGTACGAGTGGGTCAAGACTGTGATGGGTAAAGACGGAAACTTCGCCATCACGGCGACCGACCGCGCTGGCCGGCCGCACGATTACCGGGCGAAAAAAGTCATCGTTTCGACCGGCTATTATGACATGGCGAATCAGCTTGGCATCCCGGGCGAGGATCTCCCCAAAGTCTCGCACTATTACGGCGAACCTCATCCTTATTACGACACGGATGTGTTGGTGATCGGCGGCAAGAATTCCGCTGCGATTGCGTCTCTCGATTTATGGCGGCATGGAGCCCGTGTCACACTGGTCCACCGCGACGGACAGCTCCACCATCATGTTAAGTACTGGATCAAGCCCGACATTGAAAACCGCATCAAGAATGGGGAGATCGAGGCTTACTTCAACAGTTCGGTGCAGGAAATCGGCATCGACCACGTACTTATCAATACGTCGGGCGGCCCGATCCGCCTGAAGAATGACTTCGTGCTCGCCCTGATTGGCTACCATCCTGACTACGATTTTCTGCGCAGCATGGGGATTGAACTGTCGGAGGAGCAATGCCGCCCGGTTTGCGATCCGGTCTCACTGGAGAGCAATGTTCCTGGAATTTATGTTGCGGGGGTGATCGTGGCGGGATCGCGGACCAACGAAATTTTCATCGAAAACGGCCGCTTTCACGGCAAACAAATCGCTGAAGACCTGAAGAAAACCTTGCGGCCTGGTTTCCGGCGGGATGGCCTCGCTCCCCAGCCATAGCAGACTCGAATCTCGCATGGAACCACAACCGGAGCACAGCGTCCCATCCATTTCGTTTGCGTCGTATGCCCGCCTGCTGCGGCACAACCGCAATTTTCGCCGCCTTTGGATGGCACAGATCGTCAGTGAGGTTGGCGACTGGTTTTACACGCTTTCGATTTACACCTTGCTGCTGCAGTTGACCGGGCACGCCGGCTCGGTAGCGTTGGCCCTGGTTCTGCAGGTCCTGCCGCAGACATTCGTGGGCCCAACGGCGGGCGTGGTGAACGATCGGCTGCGCCGCAAACACGTAATGATCGCGGCCGACATTGTCCGCTTCGTGGTGGTGCTGGCCATGTTGTTCGTGCGTTCCCCCTCGATGGTATGGCTTGTCTATCCCTTGCTGTTGGCGGAAACCACGATGGCCGCGTTCTTCGAACCCGCCCGCAGTTCGGTGATCCCCAACATCGCGGCCGAGGATGAAGTGCTTGTTGCCAACACGCTGTCTTCGGCGACGTGGTCAGTGAACCTGCTGATAGGAGCCTCCGTTGGCGGAGTGGTTGCCGCGTTGTTCGGACGCGACACGGTCTTCATTCTCAACGCGCTTTCGTTTCTTACGTCAGCGTTTCTGATCAGCGGAATGCGTTTCGCCGAGCCCCACGCCGAATCCGCCGCCCCGCTTCGCGCGCGCGATCTCGTCGACTACTCTCCGGTGCTGGAAGGGATTCGTTACATCCGCAGTCATCCGACTTTATTGCCGGCAGTTTTTGCCAAAGCCGGAGAGCTCATGGTGGGACCGAGCTGGGTCATCTTTACGGTGATGGGAGCGCGCGAGTTTGCCGTGCACGGTCGCGGTATCGATGCTGCGGGCGGGGCGATGCTCGGGATGAGTATTCTGCTTGGTGGACGTGGCTTGGGTGCGATGGTGGGACCGCTCGTGGCGGCGCGGTGGGCGGGCCGCAGCGACCATCGCCTGCGCCTCGGCATCCTTTACGGTTATCTCACGATCGCGCTGGGTTACGGCGTGCTGGGCGCCAGCCGCAGTGTCTGGATGGCTGCCGCCTGTGCCATGCTGGCGCATATGGGAGGCTCGACGGTCTGGGTCTTCTCCACGACTCTGCTGCAGTTTCATACCGAGGACCGTTTCCGGGGACGCGTCTTCGCTGCGGACCTCGGCCTGGGCAGCCTGACGTTTGCCGTCACTGCTTACTTAGCTGGTCGCCTGCTCGATGGGGGCATTTCCGCGCGCACGGTCGCCACCAGCACGGGTTTGCTGATGCTGGTTCCGGCTGCGATCCTGGCATTCGCGCTACGGGCCGGCCGGTCCAGCGAGGTCGACGTCGTTTCCTAATTTGCGGTTCTCTTTACACAGAGTTTTTCTCGCCGATGCCCGGTCAAGGATACGAGCGGCACCTCTTTGGGAACCTATCACCTAGAGCCAGTTCACCTTCAAGCGCTCCGGATTCTGTTGTCGGCTCTGCTCTTTGCTTGCCGTGCTCTAATTCTCAGATATTTAATGGGCGCAGTCTGGTATCCCCAGCGGAAGCACCATAGGAACCGTTCGGAAAAGTGATGTAGGACACTCATCCGATCGGCTTGGCTGCGCTCAGCCGGTCAATCTTCGCCGCCATGATGAAGTCGCTCTCGGTAAGGCCGTCGATCTTGTGCGTCCACAGTGTGATCTCAGCTTTGCCCCACGCCAGCAGAATATCGGGATGATGTCCTTGCTCCTCGGCCAGCGCGCCGACCCGGTTGACGAACTCCAGCGCCTGCTTGAAGTCGGGGAACTTGAACTCGCGGTGAAGGTGATGTTCGTCGTAGACCATCCACTTGGGAACGCTCTGGTGTAACTTTTCCAGTTCCTTTCCCTTGAGGGGCGGAACGCCACCGCGGCACGGCACGCATTTCTTGTCGGCAAGTTGCTCGCTCATAAAGTCCCCCAGGAATTGCGAACTGAAATTGTAAACCTCACGGCGAGAAAGGTTTCAACCAAGCTGGGCCGGGAGCGCATCCGCCGGTGCGGGTGCCGGCGTTTTGAAATACCGCCTCAGCCACAACAGGTAGCCGAAGAACAATACTATTGAGATCAGACTCCACCACAAAATGAGGTGGCCGCGAAACATTGGACTGGAGTTGAGCATCTTCAACTGCTCATCGGACATGCCCACCTTAGAATAGGCCTGCATCAGGTCTGCGCGGCTATAGGTGAGCATCATCGACAACATGCGTACCGGCGTGGCCAGGACCGCAATCCACCAGCCGGAAGGTTGCAGACGGAAGAGCGCGATGGCCACGTAGAAATCCACAGCCGCCAACACGACGAAACACGCGCCCGCTGGAACGCCGGTGAGATAGCGCCCGAAGAAGGGAAACAGCGGCGTTGTCAGGCCGACCAGCAACATGTAGAGCGATCCGGTAAAAAGTGCGACGGTCGCGCCCAGCACGGGCAAAGGCGTTCGGTCGGTCCAACGCGGGATGGGGTCGCGACGGCGAACGGTCTCGGCGACGTCTTTGCGGCCGTAGAAAACGACAAACGCGATCGGCACCACCACAAGGACAAACGCGGCAAGAATAATTATGAGGGTAAGAACGACGGCCATTATGCCCGTGGACATCTGCGACGGTCCTCCGGGAGCATTCTGCTGAGCCTGCGCCAGAATGCTCCGCATGGTTACCGGCAGCATGGCGGTCAGCAGGATTGTGATGAGCGCTCCGACAATCAGCCAGTACCAGGAAGTGACTAGCGTGAGTGCGCGTGCCCAGCGCTTCATTTGCACCGATCCGATGCCCAGTCCGATTAGCGCCGCCGCAAGGAATGCGTAGGTTGCGACTCCAGAGATGAACTGGCCGGGACGCATCGAGCCGCCGGGTACGAGACGGGACATGAATGCTCCCAGCGCGACAAAGGGCACCATCAGCGCGGCCAGCAATCCCATGATGATCTGGAACACGCCGAAGATCACCAGGCCTGTGCCGCGGTCGCGATACCCAGACACTTCTGAGATCAGGGGAGCGGTGACCACGGAGACCACTGCAGGGACAGGCACTGTTTGGTCGGGCACAAGGTCGGACGCCAGTTCGAAATCTGGTCCGGGATCTGGTGGCAGCGCGGGTTCCACGGAACCTCCCAGGAGGATCGGGACATCTTAGCAGGCCGGTAGGAAAAGAGGGATAGGCGAGTACCGAGTTCCGTGCTCGTGCGCGATGCGGGAGCCCGCCCGTATAATTCCGTTCTGTGCACAAGATGGAGCCATTTGGAAATTATTTGTGTCGCCGACGCTTGACTTGCCACTGACGAGCCTCAAGAAAATCATTCGAAACGTGGTTGGAAAGGATAGAACATGGTCGTTCTGGTAGTTGGTGGTGCTGGATATATCGGCAGTCACGCGGCCAGGGCGCTGAAGCGCGCAGGGCATGAAGTGATCGTCTTTGACAATCTCAGCACCGGGTATGAATTTCTGGCCGCGGGGTTTGAACTGGTCAAGGGCGACGTGCTGGACGCGGCCGCACTGGCTCGAGTATTGCCGCGGGCCGACGCCATTATGCACTTTGCGGCGCACGCCTACGTCGGAGAGTCGGTGACAAATCCGAAGAAGTATTTTCATAATAATGTTGAGGGTGGGCTTTCTCTGCTGAATGCGGCGCTCGACGCGGGAGTCAAGAAGATCATTTTTTCTTCGACCTGTGCGGTGTACGGCGAGCCGGCGAAAGTTCCGATCGAGGAAAACACGCCGCGGCAGCCGGTGAATCCTTACGGCGTGTCGAAGTTGTTTTTTGAGCAGGCGCTGGAGGCGTATGACCGCGCCTACGGCTTCCGCTTCGCTAGCCTGCGCTATTTCAATGCGGCCGGAGCGGACGACAGCGGCGAGATCGGAGAATTGCACGAACCGGAGACGCACCTGATTCCATTGGCCCTGCGCGCGGCTGCGGGGCTGGGGCCCGAGTTGCACGTATTTGGGTCGGATTATCCGACGCCGGATGGAACCTGCGTTCGCGACTATATCCACGTAAACGATTTGGCGAGCGCACATTTAAAGGCGCTGGAGCACCTGGCGGCGGGGAAGCAGAGTTTTGCGGTCAACCTTGGAACCGGAACCGGAGCCAGCGTGCAGGAAGTGATCTCTGCGGTCGAGGAGGCGACGGGAAAGCCCGTGCCTCGCAAGATGGTACCGCGGCGACCGGGGGATCCTCCGAGGCTGGTGGCGAATCCGGCGAAAGCGGAGGCGCTGTTGCAGTGGAAGGCGAGGCGCGGATTGCGCGACGTGGTGACGACCGCGTGGAACTGGATGGAGCGACAGAGAGCAAGTTCTTCGTCGCTGCACTCATCGAAATGAAGGGAACAATTCAACCGGCGCGAGCAAGGCAGGCAGGGGAAATTATGGCAAATGTTTTGGCAGGGAAGAAAGTGGCGTTCTTGGGTGCGGGCAAGATGGGCGGAATCCTTCTGCAGGCATTGCTGAAAAACGGGCTGCTCTCGACGAAGTCCACCCGCGCAACAGTGGCGCACGAGGAGCGGGCCAAGGCGCTGGCCGCGAAATTGAAAGTGAAAGTCGGGACGAACAACGTCGAAGCCGCCAAAGGCGCCGACATTATTGTGATTGGTGTGAAGCCGCAGGTGGTGGAAGAAGTCGTGCGCGAGATCAGTGGTCACATCACGCCGAAGCAGCTGATTGTGTCGGTGGCGGCATCGGTGCCAACGTCCATGATCGAAAAAAACCTGCCGCCGAATGTTCCGGTGATTCGTGCCATGCCTAACACTCCCTGCCAGCTGGGAGCTGGGATGACGGCGATTTGCAAAGGCAAGCACGCCAGCGCGGAAGATGTGGCCCTGACTTGCCACATGTTTGATGTGGTGGGAAGGACGGTGGTGGTCGACGAGAAACACATGGACGCGGTGACGGCACTTTCGGCCAGCGGTCCGGCTTATATCTACATCATCCTCGAATCGCTGGCGGAGGCGGGGGTGAAGGTGGGGCTGCCGCGTGATATCGCGACGCTGCTGGCGGCGCAGACCACCATGGGAGCTGCCCGCGTGGTACTAGAGACCGGAGATCATCCGGCATTACTCAAGGACGCAGTCACCACGCCGGCGGGCTGCACCATTGACGCCATCATGGAACTGGAAGAAGGAAAACTGCGCGTTACTCTGATCAAAGCGGTCGTAAAGGCGGCGCAACGCGCGAAGGAACTGGCGTACGGATAGAGATAGCAGCCGCCTGCGTTCACTCTCCTCCGAGTGAGTGATGGCCGCCGCTTAATGAGCCCGCTTTCACCTGTCCGGTCCGTGCTTTCGTTTACGTGATTGCGTCTAAAGTCTTACAACCATGAAGCTGCTGATTGTTGTGCATCATCGGTTTGACCTGTGGAATGTGCCGGCGTGGTTTGGGCAACGGTTGTCGGAAGAATTTCCGCAGCTGCAGATCACACAACGCGACAGCTACGAAGGCATCAAGGAAGATCTGCGCAGGGCGGAGATCATTTTCACGATCTCGCTGCGGCCGGAGCAATTTGCCGCTGCGCAAAACCTGCGGTGGATCCACGCGCCCACGGCGGCCGTGCATCAGTTGCTGTTTGCGGAACTGGTGAACAGTGACGTGGTGGTCACGAACTCGCGGGAGGTCCACGGCCCGGTGGTTGCGGAACATGTGATGGCCTTGATCTTCGCACTGGCGAAGAAGATTCCGCAGGCTGCGGTGTTGCAGCAGAAACACATCTGGGGCCAGGAAGCGATCTGGAACGAGGGGGCGCGTCCGCGCGAAATTGCCGGCGCAACCCTGGGTTTGATTGGTGTTGGGAGCATTGGACGGCGGGTGGCGCAGATGGCCTCGGCCGTAGGAATGCGCGTGATCGCAGTGCGCGAGCACGTGGAAAAAGGAAATCCCGAGGGTGTGGAGGCAGTCTTCGCTCCATCGGCGCTCGATGAGATGCTCAAGCAATGCGATTACGTCGTATTGGCCGCGCCGCTGATTGCAGCGACTCAAGGGCTGATCAACGCCGACCGGCTTGCCATGATGAAAGCTGAAGCTTGCCTGATTAATGTTGGGCGTGGGCCGCAGGTGGACGAGGCCGCTTTGGTCGAGGCCCTTTGCACGCGGCGCATCGCCGGGGCGGCGCTCGACGTGTTTGAGCGGGAGCCGCTTCCGGAAGATTCGCCGCTATGGATTGTCGAGAACCTGCTGATTACGCCGCATACCGCGGGCCTCACCGAGAAGCTCTGGCAGCGGCACTACGAGCTGTTCTCCGACAATCTTCGCCGCTACCTGACGCGGCAGGCCTTGCGGTTTGTGGTCGACAAGCAGAAGGGGTATTGAGCGCCCGGCTTCGTGCTACAGTTTTCTGGGCGCCATTGACCGTCGCAGATTTACTCTAGTAGTTCACGAAACGAATCTCATGGAATCGCGGCTCATCCTCATCAATCTGCTGCTCAGGCTGGGCGTAGCTGCGGCTGTGTCGAGCAGCCTGGTGCGTGCCAAGGAATTCAAGTCTTTGCTGTATCGCGAAGAGCGTACATTCCGGCAAAAAGTGTACCTGGTTCTTTGGTTCGGCCTGCCGATCATGGTTGGCGTCTGGATCAGAATTTCCCAGAAGAGTTTTCTGGCGGGCGACTTGAGTTTTGAAACCGTACTGTTGCTCGGAGTAATCGGCGGACGCTGGGCGGGATCGCTGGGCGGCGTGCTGATGGGGATTCCCGCTCTACTGCATGGCGAGTGGGCCGCGATGCCGTTCGACGTGCTTTCCGGTTTCCTCGCAGGCCAATTGCGTACCATGGCTGCCGATAAGGACGACATCTGGTCGTTCTCGCCGTTTGTCGATCAAAGCATCTTTCGCATCATTCGACGCAACCTGCCGCGGCCCCGCTTGTTCGACTGGCAGATCATGTTTTTCTGGACCGTGGTGGGCTTACGCTTCGTGCAAACGGAATTGATGCAATATTTCCCGCATTCCATTTTCAGCATCGAGAGTCCCGACAACTACTGGGTATATAGCGCAATCTACGCAGCGTGTGTGGCGGCGATCGGCATCGAGCTGAAGATTTTTAACAGCGTGCGCATCCAGATCAAGCTGGAAGAGCAGGAGCGGCTGCTGCTGCATGCGCGCATGGAGGCGCTGCAGAATCAAATCAATCCGCACTTCCTGTTCAACACTCTGAACTCGATCTCTTCGCTGGTGCGCTTCGACCCGGACATGGCGCGGGACGTGATCTTCAAGCTGGCGACGATTTTGCGGCGTCTGCTCAACAGCGGCGAGGCCTTTGCACCCTTACGCGAGGAATTCGAATTCATCGACAACTATCTCGACATCGAGGTGGTGCGGTTTGGGCGGGACAAACTGCGAGTGGTCAAGGAATTCGATCCCGCCTCGCTTGACGTAGTCGTTCCCAGCATGTTGCTGCAGCCGCTGGTCGAGAACTCCATCAAGCACGGGCTGGCGCCGAAGGTCGAGGGCGGCAGCGTTTACCTCCGCAGCCGCGTCGTCGAGTCCCGTCTCATCATTGAAGTCGAGGACGACGGTGTAGGAATGGGTGGGGCTCAACTGGAAGAAAGCAGCAGCTGGTCGGGGATGGGGATCGGCATGGCGAACATCTCGGAGCGGCTACAGGTGCTCTACGGCGACACGGCGCGCATGACCATCGACAGTCACGAAGGGAAAGGAACGTTGATCCGGATTCGGCTGCCCCTGGTGGAGGCCGCGAGTTCTGTTCCCGAGGGCTTCTACGCCGAGCGCTCGAGCACGCGCCGGTAGAAATCTTCGTACTGCTTCACTATCTTGGTGGAACAGAAACGCTCCATCGCGACCGCCCGGGCCTGCGTTCCCATTTGCCGCAGTTGCTGCTCGTTGTTGAGCAGTTCGATCGCATAACGCGCCATGGTGTCCACATCCCCCACATCGGCGAGGTAGCCAGACTTGCCGTGGTCGATGACCTCCGGCACGCCGCCCGCCCGCGTGGAGATGGGAACCACTTCGCACGCCATGGCTTCCAACGCGGCGAGACCAAACGATTCCAGTTCGCTCGGAATCAGCATGATGTCGGCGACGGACAACTTCTCCTGGATCTGATCCTGCTTGCCGAGAAACAGGACGTCATCATGAATGCCCTTTTGCACGGCCAGCCACTCGGCGACGGAACGGTCTGGTCCATCTCCGATGAGCAGCAGCTTAGACGGAATCGTCTTGTGAACCCGGTCGAAAATCTCAATCACGTCGGTAAGACGCTTTACCGGGCGGAAATTCGAGAGGTGCACCAGCACGCGCTCGCCATTGGGTGCGTACTCCGCTCGCATTTGCGCGTTCGTTTCGAGGTTACGGCGGTAAACGTCGCAGTTCACAGAGTTGTAAATCACCTCAATGCTGTTCTTCACGTCGAAGACGCGCTGCGTGCGGTCGCGCAGGTAATTCGAAATCGCGGTGACCCCGTCGCTTTGCTCAATCGAGTAACGCGTGATCGGCAGGTAAGAACGGTCGAGCCCAACCAGCGTAATGTCGGTGCCGTGCAGGGTCGTAACGAATGGGAGCCGCCGCCCCCGCGGTCCCTCAGCGAGCATCTGCCGCGCCAGCAGCGCGCTCACCGAATGCGGGATGGCGTAGTGCACGTGCAGCAGGTCGAGGTCGTAAAGCTGCGCGACCTCAGCCATACGGGTCGCCAGCGCCAGATCGTAGGGAGGATAGTCGAACAGCGGGTAACGGGAGACTTCCACTTCGTGATAGTGGATGTTCGGTTCTTCGCCCCGCAACCGGATGGGCTGCGCGTAGGAAATGAAATGGATTTCGTGTCCGCGTTGAGCCAGTTCCAGGCCCAGCTCCGTGGCGACGACTCCGCTGCCGCCGTACGTCGGATAACAGGTGATTCCGATCTTCATGTGCGAAAGGCCGCTTTCTCGTGCTATGTCATTCGATGGCTGGAATGCGCAGTGGTTGCAGATTTTACACGAAGGGATCGCGGGCGATATGCGAGGCGGATACTTACTGGCCTTCTTTGGGGCCGAGTGACATCGCAGGGTCGAGCTTGTCGAGGTGAGCCTGGAAGCGTTTTTTGGATTCTTCGGGCAAGCCCGTGAACTCGATCCCCATCCCGACACCGGGATCGCGGGTGCGAACCACGGCGGAGGGCGTCAGGCGCTCCTCTTCGATCCACAAGTCCACCCGGAGCGCAGTACCGACGGCCAGCGGCATGACAGTCTCTACATAACAGCCATTCCCACTGACGTCTGTAGCATTCACGCGCAGCGGTGTATTTACGCGCTCGTCGCGAAGTTCCAGAGGATAGGAAATCTTGTGCCGCACGAATTTTCTGCGGTTGTCGTGGCGCTGCTGGGTCCGTTCGTCCACTTTACTGTCCGCTGGAAGAACCGCCGCCCACGGACAATCCTGGTCTAGTACGAGCTGCACCCCGACCTGCGTTTTCTTCAGTGCTCCTGCATCGACCACCCAGACCACTTTGCAGCGTGCTTTCCTGGTTTCGTACTGGACGCCGATGACGTCACCCACCTTCAACTCGGGTTCGATGCCGTAGATGCAGGCGCCGGTGACGCTGACATTTTGCGCCATGGCATTCTGGAAGAAGGGCTGATTGTTGGCGCCCATGCCCCACACCCGGACTTTTAAGTCCAGAGTCGCACGCGGAGCTGCCCCTTGGGCCGACATGAGCGAAGAACCTCCCGCTGACAAAAAAGGCGGTCTACAAAAACATCATACTACTTGGAGTTAACTCGGCAGGTTACGAGAGTACCCAGGGTGGTGAGTGTCGCCGCACAGGAAATCATGGGATCGGGAAAGAATCCGCGTTCCACGCTAGCGGGAGAAAGGTTTCGCCACCAGTTCGCGATACGATATCAACTCAATGCCTTCCTGCCATAGCACCTCGCGGGCGGCCGGCAGAGTCAGGACACGAAGTTCCGTCTCTCGCGACTCGCGCAGGCGGGTCTCGGCCACCTGCAGATCCGCGTCGTTGTAGCCGGGATGGCAGACGAATTCCCAAGTGCCTTGCGGGATGTTGCGGGCAATTGCGTGGAACAACGTTTCGTCGAGAGATCCTGTGACTACTATGCCGAGCGTTCCGTCGGGCGTCGTGAAACCTTCGCGGTCTACGGCCTCGCGAAACTTGCCGGCAAAGCGGCCCAGAACGCGGAGTTCCGCGTAGCGAGCCCAAAGCCCCGGGCGCGCCAGAAGGTGGCTTGATCGCAGCGGTAAGCGAGGTCCAAACGGATTACGTACTGCGCGAATTCCGCAAGACCCCGCGGCGCGGAGCAGCGGTCGCAGAATCTTAGGGAACAGGTGAGTATGTTTATGAGTGTCGATGTGAGAAACGGCGATTCCCGCCGATTGAATCTTGCGAATCTGTGCGGTGGCTTCGGCGGTAATCTGATCGGCGTCGACGCGCCCGGCGATCGCGCGCGCGGCGAAAGTCATCAGGCCATCGCGGAAGTGTGAGGCGCTGGTCAGAGAGGGAAGTTGCTCCGCGCCCAGAACTGGCCGGCCATCGATGAGCACGACATGGCAACCGATGCTGAGTTTCGGGATCGTCTTTGCCAGTTGCGCGGCCTCGTCGAAAGCCAGACCATTAGCCATGAGCGTCGAAGAAGTTACGACGCCGCGCGAGTGAGCCTCCACAATGGCCCGGTTCACGCCCGATGTGAAGCCAAAATCATCTGCGTTGACGATCAAACGCCGCACCCAGCCAGTCTAGCAGGGCAGGGAATTCAGATCTTGAGCGCATTGCTTGCATGGAAGCTGACACGGTGCGTTCTCAAGCGCGCGTACCGCACCTGCGTTGACCGATTTTTCGGGGCTCGCGTATAGTCGTAAGGGCGCGGTTCCGCGAGTTTTACCTAAATCGAGTTCCGACCCGCGCGGCTGTCCGGTCGCGCTAAGTATCGGGGCGGTTAGCTCAGCTGGTTAGAGCGCCTGCCTTACAAGCAGGAGGTCGCAGGTTCGAGTCCTGCACTGCCCACCATTTAAGCAACTGATAGCAAGCCTCTTGCTTGCAGTTGTGCAATCTGCTCTAGAGCCTCAGTTTTCTCGCTGTGCCCAGTTTTGTGCCCACCCATCAAGGCCATGGCGTCGAGCACTCTGTCTGCAGAGGGGTGCACGTACCTGCTCGACATCGCGATCGAGCTGTGCCCCGCGATTCTCGCTAAGGTCCAGACGTCGCAACCGGATTCGCCCAAGCGAGTCAGAAACGTATGCCGCAAGCTATACAAGACGAACGGCCGCACCTTGCTGGCTTTGATGGCATTTTTGTGCTGCTTCTTCACGGTTGACGGCTCGACGTGCCCGCTCTTTGTGGGCGCCGGCCAAACCCAACCCTCTGCCGGCTTTTCGGCCGCCTCCCATCGCCGCTCTAGAACGGCGCGGACTCTTGATGTCATAGGCAGAACGCGGCGAGCGGCCTTCGTCTTGCCGTGAGTCACTAGAATTGTCCCGAACCGTCCATTTGCCCAGGTGATGTCTTCCCAATGCTCTCGGAAGCACTCCTCGGGGCGCATGCCGCTGTCGACCAGAATGGTTGCAATGTCAGCAATGAGCGGAGGCGCAGCCGCGAGATACTTCGCTTCCTCCGCCGGTGGCAGAACGTGCTCGCGGTGGCGCTCCCCCGGCTCCAGCTTGAACTTCGGAGCGCTGTCGAGTTCTCCCCATTCCACTGCAAGGTGAAGGATGCGGCGCAGGACTCTCAGGCGCGAATTGACCGAACTGGTCAACAGCGCCGTCCCGCGGAGTCCCTTTGCCCGGATTTGCGCGGCGAAGTCCGAGACGTGCTCGCTCGTGATCTCTGAAAGCACGCGGTTGCACAATGTGGGATAGTTCTGCAAAGTGCGGATGCTTGGCTGATACCACGCCTTCCAGGTCTTGGTGGCGTTGTTTTCGAATCTTCCCTTCGCCCACGGCTCAAAGCGGTTCTTGATGAAATCACCGAGCGTCGTGCGTTTCTTCTCCCGGATACCGACCAGCCCTTCGGCGAGTCGAGTACGGTGCGCCGCTTCCATTTTGCGTGCAGTCTTGTCGTTACCCTGCTTCGTGGATTCTCGGATGAGCTGCCCGCTCCACATGAATTTGTACCAGTAGACCGAGCCGCGTTTGTAGATCGACATGATTAACGTCCTTTCCTTCTGCTCTGCCGCGCGCGCTGGAGGGCTTCATCTTTTAGGCGTTTTTCTTCCCGGCGGTACTTCTTCATATAGTCGCTCCTCTTCTTGTGAGACTCGGGACTGCTGGAGTGGAACTTCTTCCGGCATGTCGCGCTGCAGTGCTTCTGATGCCCCGTGATGGCATAGAACAATTTCCCGCACTCTTCGAGGAGGCAGTTTCGGAACTTGAGAATATCGGCAGGGGAACGCCCGCTGCCATTGGTTGCGAGCTCGACGAGCCAAACAGTGGCCTGGGCCTCCCACTGATCGGCATCTGCTCTTTTGGTCGAGCGCGCGGATTTCACTAGTCCGTCATAAGTTGGCTCGATAACTCGAACAGCCGACGTAAAGTGATAGCGCTTCAGCCGGTCATTGATTTTGCGCAACCACCCCTGCAATTCCAGATTCAGCACAGGGATTCTGGCGGCCGGGTCGCCCTCACCCGCCAAAAGCGCGAGAGATCCATACCGCGACAGTGTTTTAAGCTCCAATACCTTGAGGCGGAGGGTCTCTGCTTTTCTAAGCTCATCGAGCAATCCCCGAAGGCGCTCACCCTGGACAGACTTCGCCAGGAGTTTCCGCAAAAGCCACACTGCTTTTTCGAGCTCGACGAGCGGCCTCGTTAGGGTCATCAACTTCGCAATGCCAGGTCGTAACTGACGTGATAGTGATGTCATACGTCCATCACAATACACTCGACCTTCGTAGCTGTCAATGGCATTCTTTCAGCAGATAAGCAGCAAATTCGCGCGAGTGAGGGATGAGAGATGACCAGTGATCTATTTGATATCGAAGAAGCAGCAGCGTTCTTGCATGTCAAAAGCTGCACGATTCGCTCGTGGGTCCTGAAGAAGAAGATTGTCCACGTGAAACTTGGCCGGCGAGTATTCCTGCGGCGCCAGGATCTGTCCGACATGATTGACCGCAGCGTAGTTCCGGCTGATGGGCAGGCGAAGAAGGTGCAGCGGTGCCGTTGATCAACGAGTTGCACAGGAGCCGCCACGATGGCTAATGCAGCACACAAAAACGAAGTCCATTTGCACGGAGTGCTAGCTAAAGATCCCGATATTCGCTACACCCCCAGCGGTAAGTGCGTCGCGAACCTGACACTCGTCACGAGGTACGAGAAGTTCTCCGAGTTCCACCGGATCGTGCTTTGGGAGGTACTTGGCGAGAAGGCCGCGACGCTTGTCAAAGGCGATTTCCTCAAGATTGTTGGCCGATTACAGACGCGCAGCTGGGACGATAAGCAGAGCGGCCAAAAAAAGTACATTACGGAAATCGTCGCATTCCAAGCTGTGATTCCAGCCGATGAAGTTGCGCCGCTGACACCGGACCAAATAGGGGAATCGCGCAAAGGTGGTACAGCAGCGGCGCGCTCAATTCTTGCGCCGAGCACAGCAGCCACGGAAAACATTCACGGAGTGCCGATCACTGACGCAGACATTCCGTTTTAGCAACAAAGAAGGCCCGCGGGAAACGGGCCTAGTGAAGCTAATTTACGGGAAATCCAAATGGACAAGGGCACTATAACACACCCTCGGGGGCGCGAAATGAATGCCACTCCCGATACACCTCCGAGCCAGTATGAAAGCGAGTTAGTCAGGGCTAACCGCTATGAAGGCAGCGTCGTAGGCTCCCTGTTACTAAAGCCTAGCCTACTGTCAGAGCTAGGCGGGCTCACTTCGCGGCATTTTACCGAAGGGCTACCGCGCGTCGCCATGACAGCGATTGAGCGCATTGTATCGAGTGGCGGGACCGCAGATGTTAACTCTGTGAGTGCCGAGTTAGGCAATAAGGTTCCGCCAGGGTACCTCTTGGATGTCTCAGATGGCGTCATGCCGGAAAGTTTTTCACAGTATTGCAGAGCCGTGCTCGAAGCTTCCCGCACTCGGCAACTACGCGCCAAGTACGAAGTGTTAGGCGCTACACCGATAGATGAATGGTCACCTTGTCTCGAAGAGATGAGCGGGTTATTAAAAGCGACTAGCGATGATTGGCGAAACCTGTTCCACACTCGGGAAGAAATAGAGCAAGCCAAGCCCTTGAACTTTGCCATTGACGGATGGCTTCAATGTGCGGGAGTAACACTCATCGGCGGACTGTCAGGCCACGGCAAAACTCTAATCATGCTTTCCATGACCAAGGCTTTACTGAGTAGCGAACCGCTATTCGGTCACTCTGCTTTCATTGTTCCGGAACCGTCCAAGCGCGTTCTGTACCTGATTCCGGAATCCGCAAAGGATCCATTCGCGGCTCGCATGGCATCGTTCAAACTGACTCAGTTCTATGGTGACCGGCTCTTCGTTCGCACCCTGTCATCTCCCGGAACTCTAGGGTTGGCGGATTCCCGTTTGCTCACCGCGGCCGAAGGTGCGGACGTGTTCCTTGATACCGCTGTCCGGTTCATGTCCGGATCGGAGAATGACGCGGAAAACTCCCGCCTGTTCGCGGAAGACTTATTCCGGCTCTTGAGCGCAGGAGCCCGCACCGTCACAGGGGCGCATCATGCTCCCAAAGGTTTCGCCAACGCGGACTATATGAGCCTTGAAAATATCCTTCGCGGATCGGGCGATATTGGCGCAATGCTCTGCACCGCGTGGGGCGTCCGCCAGATTGACGCGGAACGTAATCGCATCTGGGTTGAAAACTGCAAGCCCCGAGACTTCCAACCGTGTCAGCCGTTCGTGCTTGAAGGCAGGCCGCACATTGACCAGAAAGGCGACTTCAAGCTCTACGCTACTCCCGGATCGGCAGGGCAACTCGCAGATCACGTCAAGAACCGGGCAGGTCGACCTGAAACCGATGACAAAGCAAGCAAGGTGCTTCGGGCCGCAGAATTACGCGCCGCAGGCAAAAGCCTACGCGAATCAGCAGAAGAACTCGGAGTAAGCAAGTCAGCCGTTGAAAAGTGGCTGTTTCAGTTCGATGCAGCCCATAAGGACCAAAACTAAGGAAACTGTCCACTTCAGTCCGCCTCTGCCTAGCTAACGCACTGAAAACACTTGTCCACAAAGTGTCCACCGCATTGTTGGACACTAACCCAAGTAGGAAACAGGACACGATAATCCCCTCCCTTAAGAGGGGTTATCTGTCCCTGTTGTTTTTGGACTGTCCACTTATTCCAATTACTAGGGTTTGTGGACAGTGGACACCCCCCTTTTGCGTCTACTCACACCGCGCCCGGCCGTTTTTCGATGCAAGGCATTTTGCTGATCCCCTGGGCGCCTTAACTGACACCAACGCGGCTTGAGGCGCACTCCCCAGAAAGCAGACCTCCTGCTTATTAGGAACATGCCGGGTTACAGATGGCAAACGACTTACGTGAGGAATCGGGCGAGAGTGTGTCCAGATTTGTGCCCACGTGGGCTCAGAACAGCACTAGAAGCAGCAGCCCGTGACTGACGCGAGGGGCGCTCTCTTAGCAGATTCGAATAGCACTACCACATTCGAAAATTGTTGTTGCATGCTTCACTCATGACCGGTCCAGAGTGTAAGGAGTTGAGGCAGAAGTTGCGGATCAAGCAGGTCGTACTTGCCTGGGATTGTCAGATCGACCCAGGGCTTATTTCGAAGTGGGAAGCGGGTGTCGCTCGCCTACGACAAACGCAGGTCGACGTGATCCGAGGCTATCTTGCTCAGCGTTTGCTTGAGGTGAAAGCCGAGATGGGCAGATTGCAGATCCCCGGTGACGAAGTTGACCGGGCGCTGGAGGTGACGCGGTGAGTGATATTCGGGTGCGATTCGATGCAGTCGGCGGCGGAGCAAGCGTCTCTGTCGATGGAGAGCCAGAGACCTACACCTATGCCTTCGGCAACGCGGTAAGTACGTACGGCACACTGGCGCTTCTTGGGGGCGATCCCGGCGTTGATGGCGGCGAGGAAGTTTACAAGGAGCGGCTACGGGCGGAGTTGCTTGCGCAAATACACAAGCATGGCGTGCGCGCAGCTTTGCTGAACGTATTCGATATCACTCTAGGAGAGTGACCTAAATGCCACAAAGCAAACAAGAATGCACCAGATCAAAAAGCATCCTTACCGCGTCGGGGCTGAGCGGCAAATCCGTGACAGACGTTCTGATCACGCAACACGGTTCGGTGACTGTGATCGAGGTCGCATACTCCGGCGGAAGCCAGTTTGTAAAAGAAAAACAGGGATTGGTGGAGGTCGGGGGCGATCTCAATTGGGGAACGGGAACGCAAGTCTTCTAAGCAATGGAGAGTTCAAGCATGGAAGCGATGAGCGCCGTTCGAACCCCAGAGGCTACTGTGATGCCGGAACGCGCCCAAGACGCCACGGGTGTGCCGGACGGGCCATCCTGTCGCACGTTTGCTCCAGAGCGGCCGCACTTCACCCCGGTGCAGCAGAAAGCCTTTGACCGGGCCTTCGCCAAGCGGGAGGCGAAACTTCGCGCCGAGTTCGCGGCACTAGAGGGGAAACTTCGGAACGACATCATGGAGATGGTTTGGGCGTGCGAGCAGCTGTTGCTTAAGAAGCTCAGTCCGCAACATGCGCAAGAGATCGCGCGTGGCGTGGATCAGATCAAGCGCGAGTACTCGCAGGAGGCAACATCATGCCAGAAGTCGCACTAGAAGTGCCGGTTGAGCAAGTCCCTGCTGAGCCGCCTTCCAAAGATCGGGAAGCTGGGAAAGTTGACGCGCCGGATGAGGCCTCGCCGGGCGCAACCCAATGGGACGGAGAAAGGAACAAGTTTGTCAACTCGGGCCGCGACGAAACAACCGGGCGCTTTGCGAAAGTCCGCGAATCGCTCGCGCAGTCTGAGAGGAAGTCCAGGTACGTTAAGGCCGTGCTCGAAGGAACGGTTGAGCCGACCGAGGAGATGGACGCCGAAACATTGGCGCAAGCGAGGAATGCGCAGGTCCGAGCTCAAGCTGGCAAGATCACTCCGCCCGGAGAAGCAGAAGAATCTGCTGGTGATTCAACAACTGCAGAGACTCCGCAGCTAACGGCCGAGCAGCTTGCACATAATGAAGCCGACCAAGCGCTGCAGACGAGATTGCGGGTGCGGCTCGAGGCCCCCGAAGTTAAAAGGTTGGTCCATGCCATGGCGACGGCTGCGCAAAAGGGCGCCACGCCACTATTTTTCGATGAACTCGGCCACTTCGCAGCGGACCACGAAAACGGAGAAGAGATTCTTTTTCACCTCGGTAGGAACCCCGAAAAACTCACCGCTTACTCGTACATGACACGGGAGCAACTCAAGGATATTGTCCGCGGTTTGTCCCGCGAGTTAGCAGCGGGGGAAAAGCGGATAGCGCCCAAACCTAAACCTCCCGAACCTGTAGGAGCGAGGGCCACGGCGTCGGCCTTTGACGTGAGCGACGAGAATAGTGACCCTGAAGTATGGGCGCGAGAGAGAAATAAGCAAGTGGCTGCACGTCGGCACAGATAAAGGAAACCATGTTTTCGCTTTCTGGTTTATTGGGTCAACCGATGAATCCGCAACTTGGCGGCGGAGGCTCTTACCGCATGCCGGGTGCAGGGATGATGCCGGCGCCCATTCATGGAACGATTGCTCGGCCGGTCATGCCGGGCGGCGGATTCGGCGGATTCAATCCACCGACAGCACCGATTGCTCCCTATCGCCCGATTGGCCCGATTGGGCCAGCGCAGCCGATTCAGGGCTGGGGCGGGCAACCTCCGCAGGCTCCTTTGTCCCCATGGCAGCCCACAGGCGGGATGCCTCCACAAGTGCCCCTTGCGCCTCATCCTGTGGCGCCCATAGGGCCTGCGCAGCCTATTCAAGGGCCGTGGGGCGGGCAGCAATTCAACATGGGCCAGCCTAATCAACAGAACATGATGCGCCGACCTTTCGGCGGCGGAGGTTATTGATGGGCGCCGGCATTCCTTTACCAGCTCTCGACGTGCAAGCACCCCCGCAGCAAAACCCAATGGGAAGCTTATCTCAGCTTCTGCAGATGAAGGGGATGCTGGGGCAACAGCAGATGCAGCAGCAGGATATTCAACAAAAAAATATTGCCCTTCAGAACTCGCAGGCCATGACTGCGGCCATGCGGAATGCGGACCCGAATTCTCCGACGTTCTACGATGACTTGGCAAAGGGTGTACTGAAAAACGGCGGCACGGCCGATGCTGCTCTCGGAATTCAGCAGCATGGCTTGACTATTCGGAAGACGGTCTCCGATATCGCTGCGCAAGATGCGACGACGGGATCGAAAAATCTGGAGACATTCAAGCAGAAGCATCAACTGGTCGGAGATACCCTGGCGGAAGAGAAGGACATTCCCGATGCGCAGTTGCATGACTGGGCCGCGCAGCAGGTACAGAAGTTTACGCAGAGTGGCATCATGGACCCGCAGACGGCCCAGCAAGCGCAGCAGGTATTGCAGAGCACACCGGATCCGCAGGCGCTTCGCACCCAGATTCAGAGCCTCGCTAAGGTCTCCATGGGAGCTACTGCGGTAGCAAACCAGCAGAAAACGGTAGCAGAGACGAGTCAGGCGAATGCGAAGGCGGGCCTCGACCAAGCGCAAACGTGGCTCGAAACCAACAAAGCCAACATCATCAAGGCTTATCAGCAGAACCCTCAACAGATCCTTTCGCAGGTGGATGCCATTGCGCCTCCGAATGGGCCAAATGCCGCTTTAAATGCGCGCACAAAATCACAGGTGCAATTCGCTCTCGTTCATGGTGATGTCGATGGAGCGAATGCGGCATTGAGTAAGGCAGCGGAACAAGTTGGAGCGGTCGAGAAGGACGTTGCCGTGGGGACGAATCCCCAGATCCAGGCGAACAAGATCGCTACCTCTACAGCGGAGGGACAGGCGCGCGCAAATGTTGAATTGCAGGCGGCGCGTGGGTCGAATGCCGCGTTGGCTCAAGTTCCGAAGGAGTTGATTGCGCCCGCAGTGTCCGCTTCCGAAAAGGCTGGCGCCGACTTCGCACAGGCGCAGTCCGTTACTCAGCGCTTGAATGCCATGATGGACGCCGCGAAAAAGGGTAACGTCGTGGCTTACCAAGTGATCCCGGAAGAAGGAACGCTGCAGATCACTACATCGCAAGGTGTGCATCGCATCAACCAAGCGGAAATTCAGCAATATGCGGGCGGCGGTTCGTTGTGGCAGCGGCTCATGGGGCATGTCGGCAAGACTCTCACGGGTGAATCGATTCCCGGCAGCGTGTTGGACGACATGGCGGACATTCAGAAAATCCAAGCGCAGGGCTCGCGCGCAAAGTATGAGAACACACTCAACAGCATCAACCAAAATTACGGATCCACGTTTAAGCCGGTGGACATGGGGCAGGGGAGTGGACTCAGCTCACTGTTGCAGCCGGGCGCAAAGTCAAGCACTAAGGCCGCGAAGTATGGAGTAGAAATCCAGTGAGCGCCGGCACTCCAGTCCTTTTCGATGATGGCTCCAAGGCTCTCGTGCCTCCGGAGCAGTTATCTGCTGCCTTGAAGGACGGCGGCAAGGTCGCCCAGGCGATGCAGTTCGATGATGGCTCGAAAGGCTATGTGTCTTTGGATCGTGTGACTGATGCTATTCACGACGGCGGCATGTTAATGGGAACTCCTCCACAGCCGCCACGCCCGGATATGCAGCGTGCGGGTGTTGTCGTACCTGCAGCCGGCCGGATTCCTGGCGTTCAATCTCCGGGCCAGACGGTGAGCGATAAAGAAGCCTATGAAGGTCTCAAGATGGGCGCGGCGGCGGGATCTCTACCCTTGGCAGCGGGCGCGACGCTTCCACAGATCGTGGGCGGAGTCGGCGGCGGCGTGGTAGGCGATGCCGCGGCGCGCGTCCTAGCCAAGAAAGCCGGTGCTGGGGAAATGGGCCAGGAAATCTCGGGAGATGTGGGCGGCCTCGCCGGAGGCGCTTTGGGCGCTGGTGCGACGAATTGGGCCGCAGCAAAGGCGAGGGCGGTTTATGAGGCACTGCCGGAGGCTGTACAAAGGGAATTGATCGGGATTGCATCCCCGCGCTGGGCGCATGTAGCGCGCCTGGCCGACGCTTTGGGTATTGGCCAGTCTGCCCCACCGTCATATCCCGGCGCACCGCTTCCCGAGCACCCCGGAACATTCCCCGGGGCTCCGCTCCCCGAACATCCGGGCGTTTTCCCCGGCGCTCCCTTACCGGCAACCCCAGCACCAGAAGTGCTCAATCCTTCTCTCGTCAGTCCGGCGCGTACATTGCCCGGCATGAATCCGCCCGAAGTGATCCGACCCCCGGCAGCGCCGATACCGCAGCGGGCAGGGCTTGCTCTTTCCGGCGAAGTCGAACCGCCCTCGCCCCAAGCTCCGCAACCTCAGCCCACGCCCAATACTCCCGCGGGCGATAGTTTTCCTCGTACTCTGGGCGGCGACTCCGCGCTCCGCCAAGTTCTTGCCGAGCAAGGAAATGCCAACCTGCTCAAAATTGCGAAGTCTCGCGGCATCAATGTAACGCGCGAGTCCCAACTGAAACCGGGAACCGCCGACAACCTGCTGATCGACAAGATCGTGGATGATTTCTCGGAGGACGAACTGAGCAACGTGCGTGATACCTATCTGGAAAATACACGAATGGGCGCGCAGAACTTAACCGGGCTCGGCTCAGAGGCTTCGAAAACCGTGGCACTGCAAACTTATTTCCCGGATCTGAAGATTCCGGCTGCTCAACTGGCGCGAACACAGAAGGCGCGCTATGGGCTGTCCGATCTGCTGCAGAGTCACTGAGAAAGCACATGGCACTAAAACCATTTCCGAAGGGGGTCTCTGGCAACCCAGGGGGCAGAAGACTGAAGCCCATGGTAGATCGCCTGCTCGAGGAAGCCTTGATCGCGAACGATTCCGCGGCGGCGAAGATCGTCGCGGACAAACTCATCTCGATGGCCAAACACGGCTCACTTACGGCGATCAAATTGATTGCGGAGCGCACCGAAGGCCGCCCCCACAAGAATGCCGCCGACACTGTGGCAAAGTCCGAAGTAGCACTGAGCAAAGAACAGATCAATGCGCGCCTGGCGGAGTTGCTCTGTTTGCCCGATGTCAAAGAACAGCTCTCGAAATTGCTCTTTGGGGACAAGGTGCAATGACGTATACCAACCCCACAGCAGAAGCTCTCCGGCTGTTAGAGCTGCAGCGCGAACTGGATCAGCATAACGCCATCGAGACCTACTTTCCCGCGACCGGCCCTTTTCGTCGCGAGTTGTATGCGAAGCATCTTGAGTTCTTCGAGTCGGGCGCAACATATCGGGAGCGGGCATTTATCGCAGCGAACCGAGTTGGCAAGACGTTAGCGGGCGCGTTTGAAATTACCCTGCACTTGACCGGGAACTATCCGGAATGGTGGCAGGGGCGCCGCTTTGCCGCTCCTGTTGTGGCTTGGGCTTCGGGCGACAGCTCGAAAACCACGCGCGAGATTATTCAGCTAGCCCTCTTCGGACGATTCCATGAGCCCGGAACTGGCATGATCCCGCGGGAAAAGATTGTCCGCACGACTACCAAGACGGGTATCGCAGATTGCCTTGAGACAATCTACGTCCAGCACGTCTCCGGGGGAATCTCGGAAGTTGGTCTGAAATCCTACGACCAGCAGCGAGAGGCTTTCCAAGGCACGAATCGCCACGTCATTTGGCTCGACGAAGAACCGCCCGCAGATATCTATGTCGAGTGTTTACTCCGCACGATGGTGGTGAATGGCCAGGTGCTAATAACCGCCACGCCATTGCAGGGCATGACGGAAGTGATTCGATCTTTCATTCAGCCGGCCGAAGGCGATCAGTCAAAATTCTTTGTGCAAGCCACTTGGGACGATGTCCCCCACTTGGATGCGGCGGCGAAGACAGCATTGCTCGCGAGCATTCCGCCTTACCAGCGCGAGGCACGCTCCAAAGGTGTCCCGCAATTGGGCTCCGGCGCGATCTACCAGCTTTCAGAGGCGGACATCGTAGTGCGCGATTTTGAAATCCCCGATTTCTGGCCGCGAGCCTACGGTTTAGATGTGGGTTGGAATAAGACGGCGGCGATCTGGGGCGCGAGAGATAACGAAACTGGAGTGATCACGCTTTTTTCAGAACATTACATGGGGCTGCAGCAGCCATCATTGCATGCGGATGCGATCAAGGCGCGCGGAGAGTGGATTCCGGGAGTAATCGACCCAGCATCGCAGGGCGGCTCGCAAGTTGACGGCGATGCTCTGCTTAATTTGTACCGGCGCCAGGGATTGAAACTGCAGCCGGCAATAAACGCTGTCGAGGCGGGGCTCTATACCGTGTGGCAATTGATGTCATCCGGCAAGCTGAAAGTATTCGCCAGTCTTGGCAACTGGCTGCAGGAATTTCGGCTGTATGCGCGCGATAAAGACGGCAAGGTGATCAAGGCAAATGATCACTTGATGGACGCCACGCGCTACCTTGTCATGAGCGGGTTGAGTCTCATGCAAACCAAGCCCGCGTCCGAAAGGGAGTTCGATCCCATCCAAGGACTCCACCACATTTCGCCCGATATCAGATGGATGGCGTGAGGTTTGCAAATTGAAGGAGGAACACAATGGCAAAGAGTAAAGGTAATGACGCATCAAACCAGAAATTTGGCCCCTTGCCGCATCACAAGGCATCGGACGCTATCAATAAGGGGCTGGATCGTTTGAAAAGGGATCCGCATCACGTAGAGAACCTTCTTCGCAACCCGAAGTCGTCCTAAAGGGGCGCGCCAATAGAAAAGCGTAGATGCCGGGAGGTCCGTGTGCAAAATGGGGAAGCCGTGACAGGACAAATTCAAATCAAACTGGACGAGATACCGAGCGAAACTATTCAGCCACTTTTTCAGAAATCCACGGACCGCCGCCGCCGAAATCGTAGATGGCAAGGATTTGCGCAAAGGGCACAAATAGCAGTACGGAGCGCGGCGTCATCTTGTACTGCGTACCTTCGAACATGGATTCCATGAAATCGGCGCTCTCAATCCATATTCCGCCAGCCTCGACGCCGCGCAACGTTACAGTAACCACATTATTGCGAAAAGCTGGAATTTTGGCTTGAATCTGCTTTCCTATGAAGCTAGACAGTGAAATTGGACCAGATGCCATAGCGCCGCGAATTATACCCCGTCACGACAACGCGCGCGAGCTAGGGCGCAAAGAGGATCCGAAGGCGCGCTGGCGCTGCAGGGGTTTGGTGTTGGGCATGTGGATGCGCCGCCTTGTAGGCCGACAGCATCAGTCTAGTTGATACCTGAGCATATTGCGCCGTGGTGTCCAGGTTGGCGTGTCCGAGCAATTGCGAGATGACCTCCAGCGGGCAGCGGTTTTCTAGCAGGTGAGTAGCGCAAGCATGCCGCAGCAAATGCGGGTGCATGCGCTGGAGCCCGCGAGCTTTTGTCACCTGATTCAGCATCCGCCGCACACTGCGCACATCGAGGGCCTTCCCATTCCGCTCCGCCATGCAACTATTTGGCGATACGGATAACAGCAAAGCCCGGCTCTTGATCTTGCCCCGCCGCACCATCCTGCGCCGTTTCTTCGTATAGACCGCAAGCGCGGCTGCTGAGTGGGGATTGAAAGGGACGAGTCGGTCCTTCTTGCCCTTGCCGTGAATCAGGATCGCGCTCTGCTCGGGGCGCAAGTCGTCCAGGCTGATGCCTACAACTTCAGCCACGCGGAGCCCTGCGCCGTACAACAGTTCGAGAATCAGGCGGTCGCGTTCCGGAAAGGCGGTCGGGAAATCGCCGTCCAGCAATGTCGCCATCTCTTCGATGCTTGGGACGTTTGGCAAGGTGTGGGGTAGCCGTGGCCCTTGCAAAGCGTCTATTCGGTCGCTTACGTCGTCGGACAGTATGCGTTCTTCGCAGAGCCATTTTGTGAATGATCGAATCGCGCCCAGCTTGCGCCCGATTGTTGTCTTAGCAACCCCTCTGTGGTGAAGGAAAGCCAGAAACCCGCGAATGATTTCGCGGCTTAGTTGCCGCGGGCCTTGGTGTGGCCCGATGAATTGCATTAACTCGAACAGATCAGAACGATATGCCCGTATTGTGCAAGGGCTTCCATTCTCAGCTTGCTTGGCAGTCAGAAACCTCTCGATTGTTGTTTCCATATTCTCCTCCTCTGGGATGGGCTTTCAGGTATTCGCGCCTCAAGCGCTCAAGATCGGAATGCAGGTAACGCTGAGTAGTGTTGATTTGGGAATGGCCAGCCATCGCTTGCACGACGCGAATGTCGGCCCCGCCATTCACCATGTCAGAAACAAAGGCATGGCGAAATTTGTGCGGGGAGATGGTCCGCCCCACAACGGCCTTGCTGGCGCTAGTCAACAATTGCCAGACGCGTTGACGCGTGATCGGATGCCCCCGCCAACGGCCGCCGACAAATAAGACATTAGTTTCGGGAGCATCGCCGAGGAGTTTGGGACGGGCCTCTCTCAGATACAGATCAAGAGCATTTGTCTCCATTTCGTTCATGGGTACGAGGCGGTCTTTTTGTCCCTTGCCGCAATTCACCCTCACGATGGAATGAGCGATATCCAGATCGCCAAGCCGCAACCGGATCAGCTCAGACACGCGCAAGCCCGAGCCGTAGGCCACGTAAAGGATGGCGCGGTCCCGGATGTCTCTGGGTGTGTTTGTTCCGAGAGAGGCGAGCAGCTTGTCTACTTCCGCGCCGGTTATAGGGCGAACTATTTGCTGCTGGATTTTAGGAGTATGTGTGCTGCGTCCGACATTGCGCGGCAGACCGTTTTCGAGATAGACGAACTTGTAAAAACTGCGAAGGGCATAGAGTTTCAGTCGGGCGGTCTGCCCTGAGCCTCCCCGCGCAAGGATCGCCGCAATGAAATTGCGGATGTCGTCGGGAGTGGCCTTGAGCAAGGGCTTATTGATGGCGTTGCGGAACTGCTCTAGGGCGGTCTCATACGCCGTGATCGTGTTCGCAGGGTACGAGCGTTCGTCGGTCAGGTGGTGCGAAAACTGATCAACCCAAGATCCGGACGGGGAATGTTTTGTCATCTCCCTCCGCCTAACTCATTCACGGCGAGATTCACTCGCACTCTGCCGCGCAAGGCATTTTCGTGGATCGCGCGCAGCGCTTCCCCGAGGTCGTCCAGTGCCGCCAGCACCAGGGCGGGTTCTTTCAGCACCAGCAGAGACTTGGTAGAGGTTTGTGCTTGGGACAGCCGCTCCTCAAGCTGCCCAACATCGGCGGAAAGTTGTTGGATTAGAATTGGCGAAGCCATGTTTGCCTCCTTAGCGGCGAACTGGTTAGGGCTGCGTCCTGTGTTGCGCACAGGATGCGGCCCGTTTATTTCCTTGGGGGGAGGGGCGGAGCGGTCCAAGTTAACCACCTTGCGGCCAAGGTGTCAAGAGTACAGTCCTGCTAGCATTTCCTGGCGCATGGACGAGGACCAGATTTCCCAAATACTGTCAGAGATTGGGCGCCGGGGCGGATACGCCAGGGCGAAGCGATTAAGCGCTGAAAGACGGAAGGAAATTGCTACTAAGGCATCGAAGGCCGCGGCGAAGGCCAGGACCAAGAAGGCTAAGCAAAAAGCGAAGTGATGTCAAAACGACCCAAACCGGTTGCTACCTGTACCCGTTGCCAGGCTGTTGCATATATCCCGGATCACATAGGAACGCGCTGTGGTCGCACGATCGGTCGAAACGAGAGGTGTCGCGGCGGTATTATCAGCGCATCGCAGGAAAACGATTGGGAGGAGTGCCCGTCATGCTCGGGCTCGGGTTACAAAGGCGAATCGATCGTATGCGATCAGTGCGAGGGAGCTGGTTGGTTGTTCGTTCGCCCTCACCACTAGTCGCCGTTTCTGATTGTGCCCAAAATTGTGCCCACCACGAATCCCGACCACTTGCGACGAATTGCGATGCCCACTGTTTTAACCGCCTATAGTGTCAGTACTTGTAACAATTCGTCGCTAGTGGTCGCATTCCATGTAACTCGTTGATTCTTGGTTGTGGTGTTCCTTACAAGCAGGAGGTCGCAGGTTCGAGTCCTGCACTGCCCACCATGTTTTATTCCTGACAGAAACCTGGGCGTAGTTCAGTCGCTCGCAACCCATCCATCCCATTCAAATTCCAAGTGTCGGTGAGGCGCGGTTCGAGCCATCGCACAGTGGCAACGGTTAAGACGGCAATTTTGCGGGAGAGTTAAAATGTCCGCCGTCTGCGGAGCAATTCACTGGTTGTATACCGGTCCTTGCCAAGCGCGGGTACCGTAGGTCTCTTAACGAGGAACGAATATGATATCCCGACGTAGATTTGTAGCTGCCCTATCAGCCTTTCCCCTTTCGCGTGTGCTGGGTTCGAATGCGGTCATCGAAAAACTCCCACTTGCCCTATCCACCTCGCGCGAAGCTTCTTCCGCTGTTGACGATCTGACTGGACACGTGAAAATCGCGATTGGCACCGGCGGTCATGGACATACATATCCGGGGGCCACCGTTCCGTTTGGCATGGTGCAACTTAGTCCGGACACCTACAACGACGGTTGGGATTGGTGTTCCGGTTATCACTATTCGGACAGCTCGATCATGGGTTTCAGCCATACCCACCTCAGCGGGACTGGCGCCTCGGACATGCTGGACTTTCTGCTCATGCCCGGCACCGGACCGGCGAAAACGGTTCCGGGCTCGCGGCAGAATCCCGGTGAGGGCTACAGATCGCGCTTCAGCCACGAAGAAGAGACCGCCGAGCCGGGCTACTACTCGGTTCTGCTACGCGACTACAACATCCGGGCAGAACTGAGTGCCACCGAGCGGGCGGGCATACACAAGTACACTTTTCCCAGGAGCGATAGCAGCCACTTTATTCTCGACCTGGTTCATGGCTTTGGGAACGCTCCGATTTTGTGGGCAGATCTGAAAATTATCGGACAAGACACGATCATCGGCGGACGCAGCGTCAAGGGTTGGGCTCCGGGTCGCGAGATTTACTTCGCCATGCAGTTCTCCAAGCCATTTGAATCTTCCGAAATCATCTCCGATGAAAAGCCGTTAGATCGAGATTTGCGAGAGGCGAAAGGCACATCGCTGAAGTGCCTGGTGCATTTTAAAACCGCGGAAGACGAAGCGATTCTGGTGAAGACCGGTATTTCCGGGGTGAGCCCGCAAGCGGCACTGAAAAACCTGGAGGCCGAGATTCCCGACTGGGACTTTGCCAAAGTGCGACAGGCGGCCCATGCAGCCTGGAGCAAGAACCTGTCCCGGATCAGAATCACCACCTCGAATGCCAGACACAAGAGAATTTTCTACACGGCCCTGTACCACATGATGGTGGCCCCGACACTGTTTGACGACGTCGATGGCCAGTACCGTGGGATGGACGGCAAGATCCATCAACTGCCGCAAGGTCGTCACAACTACAGCACATTCTCGCTATGGGACACGTATCGCGCCGCGCATCCCATGTACACGCTTTGCCTGGCGGATCGTGTGCCGGACTTCGTGAATTGCCTCATTCGTATGGCGCTGGAAAGTCCGGCTGGCGTGCCGATCTGGCCGTTGCAGGCGAAAGAGACGTTCTGCATGACGGGATATCATTCGAGTTCCGTCATTGCCGAAGCGCAGGTCAAGGGCTTCAAAGGGATCGATTTCAGCAAAGTCTATCCCGCGCTCAAAAAGCGCGCCATGGTCGATGACTACAGAGGGCTCGGCTACTACCGCAAGCTAGGCTACATTCCTTGCGATAAAGAAGAGGAGTCGGTCAGCAAGAACATGGAATACGCCTATAACGATTGGGCGGTGGCTCACATTGCGCAGGCAGTTGGCGAGTTGGATGATTCCAAGCTGCTGATCGAACGTTGCAAGAATTACAGAAATCTGTACGACGCCACCTCCGGATTCATGCGCCCCCGATTGGAGAATGGCCAGTGGGCGGAGCCCTTCGACCCAATCGAGATGGGCCATTCCAAGAAGTGGCGAGACTATACCGAGTCGGACCCCTGGGAGACCACCTTTACCGTCCAGCATGACCCGGCGGGTTTGATCCAAATCTTCGGCGGCCGCCAGGCATTTACTGACAAACTCGACTCCCTATTCACGACCAGTTCGCAGTTGCCGCCGGATGCCCCACCGGACATCGCCGGCATGGTCGGCCAGTACGCTCATGGCAACGAACCTTGCCATCACATGGCCTATCTCTACAGCTACGCGGGCGCCGCGCACAAGACCCAGGATCGAGTACGAAGGCTGCTCGAGATGGAATATGACGATCAACCAGACGGACTGGCCGGCAACGAGGACTGCGGACAAATGTCTGCCTGGTACGTGATCAGTTCGCTCGGGTTCTACGCGGTTGATCCAGTGAGCGGCAACTACGTGTTTGGGACGCCGCTGTTCGATAGGGCTGAGGTTGAACTGGGAAACGGCAAAACATTGGTGGTTGAAGCGAAACGGAATTCTCCGAGCGACCAATATATCCATTCCGTAACCTTCAACGGCAAGCCCCATACTAAACTTTGGTTTCGCCACGCCGATATCGCAAATGGCGCAACCATCGTGTTTACCATGAGCAGCGAGCCCGCGGATCAGTTTGGTTCCGAGGAAGGCGCGGTGCCGCCTTCGTTGGGCATGTGAGTTTGCCTCCGAGCACAGCGCCGGGAATTCGCAGCCTTAAGAATGCGGAATGTTCAAGAGTCTTATCCGGCAAGTGGGGACGTAGGGTCGGTTCGTCGGAACGCTACCCTTGCTCGGTTGTATCGTAATGATTTGTGTTGCTTCGTGTGCGCGAGTAAGATTCTTTTCCCGTACCGAAAAACGCATCGGCCCGGAAAGGTGGTCAGATGAAGATACTCGCCCCCCTGCTGTTATTACTCCTGTTCATCGCAACTGGGACGGCACAATCCAGCTACGACGTGCGGTCGCCAGACGGACGAATCGAAATCAGAATCCGCGCCGCAGGGGAAATCCGTTATGACGTGGTCTTGAAGGGACGCGCCGTGCTTGAGAATTCCACGCTTTCGCTCGACGTGGAGCATAAGAAATTGGGCGTGCAGCCGAATGTGATTGATGTCAAGGAGCGTTCTTCCGATCAGGTCGTAGAGCCTGTGGTCCGCCAGAAGTTCGCGAAAATTCGCGATCACTACAACGAACTGAAGCTGAATATGGAAGGCGGATACGCTGTCGTGTTCCGTGCCTACAACGAAGGCGCCGCCTACCGCTTCGAAACCTCAATGTCGCATGGGCAGGTGAAGATCTACGGGGAAGAATCGGCTTTTAATTTTCCCGCGAACTTCGTTGTCTATTACCCACAGGAAGACAGCTTCTTCTCGCACAACGAGCGGAAATACCTTCCCCAGCACTTGAGTGAGATTGCCCCGGCGTTCCTCGCGACGCTGCCCGCAGTCGTGGACGTAGGAGACGGCGCAAAGGTCGCAATCGCGGAATCCGATGTGGACTCCTATCCGGGGCTCTGGTTGCGAGGCACTGGCGGAAACGGTCTGGCTGCATCCTTTCCCCCTTATCCGCTGAAAGAGAGTTTAACGGGAGATCGCGACTACAGAGTGGTTGAAAGCGCCGACTACATTGCAGTGACTGCTGGGACACGCACTTTCCCCTGGCGCGTGATTGGCATTGCGGACCGAGACGGCGACCTGCTTACCAACCAAATCGTCTACCTTCTGGAAAAGCCATCGCTGGTGCAGGACACCTCGTGGATCAAGCCAGGGAAAGTGGCGTGGGACTGGTGGAATGCAAACAATGTATATGGCGTCGATTTCAAGGCGGGAATCAACACAGAAACATATAAGTACTACATCGACTTTGCCGCGAAATACGGTCTGCCCTACATCATTCTCGACGAAGGCTGGTACAAGCTGGGAAACCTGCTGGAGGTCGTTCCGGAAATCAACATGGACCAGCTGGCTGCTTATGCCAAGCAGAAGAAAGTTGGGATCATTCTATGGGTGGTGTGGAAGACGTTGGACGACCAACTGATTCCCGCTCTCGATCAGTTCGCAAAGTGGGGCGTGAAAGGAATCAAAGTTGATTTCATGCAGCGCAGCGATCAGATCCTGATCGATTACTACTACAGGGTCAGCCGGGAGACCGCCAAGCGCAAGATGCTGGTCGATTTTCACGGCGATCAAAAACCGGCGACCATGACTCGCACCTGGCCCAATCTGATTAGCACCGAGGGGGTGCGCGGGATGGAGTGGAGCAAATGGAGCGCGGAATCTGAACCGAAGCACAATGTGACGCTCCCCTTTACGCGAATGTTTCTCGGTCCGATGGATTACACACCGGGTGCGATGCGGAACGCAACCAAGGCGACCTTCGCGCCGATTCATAGCCAGCCGATGGCGCTGGGAACGCGCTGCCACCAACTGGCAATGTATGTGGTTTTCGAAAGTCCGCTGCAGATGTTATCTGACAGCCCGTCAAATTACATGCGTGAACCGGAGATTATGGAGTTCCTCACTCCGGTTCCAACCGAGTGGGACGAAACGAAAGTACTCGATGCGCGTATTGCCGACTACGTGGTGGTCGCGAGAAGAAACGGCCGGGATTGGTACGTGGGAGCCATGACAGATTGGACGCCGCGCAATCTCGACATTGATCTGTCGTTCTTGCCTGAAGGGAACTTCACGATGGAGACCTACCAGGACGGCGTGAATGCTGATCGCAATGCGAGCGACTATAGAAAGATCACTACCGAGGTGAACAGAACTACAAAGGTGAAGCTTCCCCTTGCAAGTGGCGGGGGCTGGGCCGCAAGAATTCATCAGTAGTTCAGCATGTTTTGGCAGAGCGCGTTGCACGGAGGTCATTTTGCCGATTTCGCTGGCGCGGGCTCGATGATCCCACTGTCCTCGCGGATTATGAGAATCTGGTTCGCCTTCACTTGCGTGAATCGTTCGATCTTTTGGGTCGTCGGCCATTTCACTTCGATCAGGTCAACCGTTTGCCCTTTGCCCAACCCGAAGTGCAGGCGTAAGTCGCTTTGCGACATGACACTGGATCCACTGCGAACCTCGTCTATCTGGGCATGATTACCCGTGACTACGCGGACTCGGGCGCCGATTGCGGTGCGATTACACTTCGTTCCAATCAATTTGACCTTGATCCAGTTCTGCTTGTTGCCGCCATCGTTGCGCAGCAGCGAAGGTATGTCGTTCATGTTCAAAATCAATGCGTCGATATCGCCATCGTTATCGTAGTCGCCAAAGGCGGCGCCGCGGCTGGAAAAGCGTTCGTTGATTCCCGGGCCCATCGCTGAGGACACATCTTTGAATTGTCCGTTGGCCATATTCTTGTATACGAGTCGCGGATTCTTGAAGGTCTGGCCGATCTCGTGGCCCCCGATCTCCGGATAGACGTGCCCGTTGACTTGGAGGATGTCCGCCCAACCATCATTGTCATAGTCGACAAATCCGCAGCCCCACGCGACGTACTGGTTGTTGATTCCAATTCCGGAGGCAAAGGTCACATCGCTGAAAGTGCCGTCGCCATTGTTGTGATAGAGGTTGCAAGTATCGTCGGCAAAATTTGTTTTGAAGATATCGAACCAGCCATCGCAGTCGTAATCCCCGACTGCCACCCCCATTCCGGCCTGCTCATGCCCATTCTCGCTGTAGGCGCATCCCGCCATCACCGCAACATCCGTGAAAGTGCCGTCGTGATTGTTGCGAAACAGAATGCTTGGTTCGGAGTCTACGGCCACATAGATGTCCGGCCAGCCATCATTATCGAAATCACTCGCGACGGCGGTAATCGAGTATCGTGGACCAGGTTTGAGAATGCCCGCCTTCTGGGAGACATCGGTAAACGTGCCGTCGCTATTATTGTGATAAAGGACGTTGGTGTCGCCGGTAAGGCCGCGCGGCCCGCACATCACTGGGATTCCCTTCCACTGACACGCTGCGGGATCACCGGCCGCTGGAGTCTTCGCAGGATCAAGCTGGATGTAATTGCAGACGAACAGATCCAAGTGACCGTCGCGGTCATAGTCGAGGAAAGTGCAGCCCGCGCCCCATCGGACCCGTTCATCGTGAAGCCCCGCTTTACGAGTGACATCAGCGAACGTGCCGTCGCCGTTATTGTGAAAAAGGATGTTGTGTCCCCAGAAACAGCAGAAGAGGTCGTCCCAGCCATCGTTGTCGTAGTCGCCGACGCACACGCCGGTTTGCCAGCCGGTGCGCGCCAGCCCGGAATTGGCGGTAACGTCGGTGAAGGTTCCATCGCGGTTGTTCTTGTACAGATGCGACGTGGGCGCTTGTCCAGCGGGCCAGTTCTCGCCGAGCCGCGTTCCGTTGGTCAAATAGATATCGAGCCAGCCGTCATGGTCGTAATCGAAGAAGGCGATCCCGCTGCCTTTGGCCTCGATGATGTAGCGCTTGTGATCCGCCGATCCCCACACATTGGGAATGTTGAGTCCGGCTTCGCGGGCTACGTCGACGAATTGAACGGGGGAGGTGGAATTCGTGACAGGGGCCGACTGGAGAAGGAGGCTGTTGTTCCATTTCCATAGTGGCGTCGTGACTGCGTCAAGCAGCGTGCTGCCGAGAACCACAAGGGAAGAGCCAAGAAAGCGTCGCCGGGGAAAATTCATAGCTGACGATTGTTCAGATCGAAACCGCTGTCAATGCGAACCTAAACGGCACGTTGACCACGAGTTCTAGGGATGTGTCGGGCCTCTCCAATCCTGGATTCCACTTTATCATTTCAGGCTCGAGAACTTTGGAAACGGACGCGGGATAACTCCTGCGCCTTCTTTCACTGCGATGATCTGGTCGATGGCCAGGTTTGTCAGCCGATCCACTTGTCCGCTCGGCCACGTAATCTCAAGCGATTCGATCTTGGTGCGTTTCCCCAGACCAAAGTGAATTCGGGGATCGCTTGCCGACATGTAGCTCATGCCGCCCTTTGCCTGCTCGATGTGCACGAAGCCTTCCGAAGTTAATTTGAGCGAAGCCCCGATGCCGTCGCGGTTTGATTTTGTTCCGATCAACTGGACCGTCAGCCAGTGATTGGCATTTCCGCCGTCATTGCGCAGCAGTGATGGAAGGTCGCCGCGATTGTTGGTGACAATGTCGATATCGCCGTCGTTATCGTAATCAGCGGTGGCGAGGCCGCGGCCGACGATCGCACGCATGAAATCGGGACCGAGCGACTCCGACACCTTTTCGAACTCGCCTTTACCCAGATTGCGATACATGAGCAGCGGCTCTTTGTACGACACCTCGCCGTGATAAAGCGAGACATTGTCGAGCATCGCGCCGTTGAGTTGCAGGATGTCGTTCCAGCCATCGTTGTCGTAATCCAGAAATTTTGTGGCTACGCCGCTCATTAAAACCGCTTTGTTTCCGATGCGCGAGCGAAACGTGTCATCGGTGAACGTCCCATCCTGGTTGTTGTGGTACAGACGATTCAACTCGAAGTCGAGATGAGTGATGTAAACGTCTTGCCATCCGTCGCCGTCCACGTCGGCAGCATCGATGCCCATGCCGGCCTCGTAGCGCCCATCTTCGCTAGCGGCCAGTCCTGAGACCAGCGAGACATCTTCAAACGTTCCGTTGTGTTTGTTGATGAACAGAAAGTTTGGCCACGAGTCATTTGCAATGGCAATATCGGGCCAGCCGTCATTGTTAAAGTCCGCCAGAACTACGCCCATGCCCTTGGCCTCGGGCTTTCCCACGCCGGATGCGTCGCTCACGTCGGTGAAGGTTCCGTCGTGATTGTTGTGGTAGAGCTTGATGCGCTGGCCTTTGTAGTTGCCGGGATGGCAGTAGGAGCGGTACCCGGGCCGGTGTTCGCCGCACCAAAGATTATTCTTTGGAGTCCATTCGATGTAATTGGTCACGACCAGATCGAGCCAGCCGTCCTTGTCGTAATCGAACCATCCTGCGCTGGTCGACCATCCGCCCTCGTCGGAGACGCCAGCTTTGGCCGTGACGTCGGTAAAGGTACCATTCCCGTTGTTGTGATAGAGAATGGCGCGGCCGTAGCCGGTCACGTACAAATCCGGATAGCCGTCATTGTCGAAGTCACCGACAGCAACGCCCTGACCATAGTGGCCTTCACCGCCCACGCCGGCTTTCTCTGTGACGTCGGTGAACGTCCCGTCGCCGTTGTTATGGTAAAGCGCGCAACGCAGGGGATGCGGCGGTTTGTAGAGGTCAGTAGCGGCGGATTGGACGAAGAATAGGTCCATGAGACCATCCTGGTCGTAGTCGATCCAACCCACACCCGTGCCCATGGTTTCGAGGTAATACTTTTCGTCCGTTTGCGTGGAGTCCTGCTGAAAAGTGATTTTGGCGCTTTCGCGGACATTCGTGTAGTGGACGGGAATGGGCGATTGCAGCGTTGTCGGAGCCTGAGCGGCGAACATTCTGATGTGGACGGATGCGCTGATCGCGATGACGAACAGCAGAATTGCGCCGCTCCTGATGGCGAGAGCAAAGCACCTGTCGGGTTTCGCCGTTTGTTTTTCCATTATCGAGTTCGTGAGTGTGGCGCTACGGCTGAATCACCGAGATCCGACTATTTTCAATCGTTTTGGGCGATGAGTCAGAATCTTAACACTGCTGGAAGAGGTATCCGACTTGTCACAAACTGCGATCCGCAATCAGCAGCGCTAACTGAAGTAGTTGTTGCCGGGCGACCATCGGGATTGGCTGGCCCGCCGCGGATGCGTTCGCTGGAGCCTTGGATAGAGCTTCTTCGATCCGGCCGACATCCAAGCCACCGGCGTTGCTTCCCTTGAAGCGGTTGAGCACTTCACGCGCCTTCTCGATTTGTCCCGTCTGGTAATAAAAAACGCCCAGAGTGGAATAACTGCCGGCCCACTCCGGCAGCAAATCCACGGCCCGCTCCAGTCGCTCGGCAGCCTGTGCCGTATTGCCTCGCAGGACTGCGATGAGCCCGAGGCCCCAGACAATTTTCCCCGAACCCGGAATTCGCGCGAGACCTCTCTGCAGTGTCTGCTCAGCACTGTTGAGATCATTTCCACGAAGCTGGATCAGGGTTAGCGAGAGATAGTACTGGTCGTTGTCGGGATTGCGGCTGATGGCATTGCGGAAGATTTCCATCGCCTTGGTAGTTTCGCCCATGTGGGCTTCGATGTCCCCCAGCAATGCCAGGAAAGCGTCATCCTGCTGTCCCGCCGACGAAACTCTTTGCACAACATCCAGTGCGTCCGCATACGAACCTTTGCGGAAATACGCATCGGCTAAATCGAATTTCACATCATCGGAATCGGGATTGGCGCGTAGTGCGCTCTGGAAATGCTGGATGGCGTCATCGTACAGACGGTGGCGCGCGAGCAATACGCCGATGCCGGCCTGCGTGCGATAGTCGTCCGCGCTCAGTTGATCAAGCTGCACGATGGTTTCCCGGGCCTCGTCCGCCTTGCCGAGCTTCAGGTAGGTTTCGGCGAGCAGGTACAGATCCTGGGTCTGGCCAGGATGTTTCTGGATCTGCTCATTCAGTTCGGTAACATCGAGCTGAGTGCGCGCTTGGGCAGAAAGCTTCGCCCGGTTGTCGAGGTACTCAAAAAGATGTTGATAGGGATAAGGCCCGCCCGCGGAATTCTTCGACAGTGTCTGGAAAACACTCAAATCTCTTTGCGCGGCAGCAGTCTGACGAAGGCTTCTCTCTACCATGGCCAGTTTGTAATAGCCCGTGGCCGGATCGCGGCTTACCTTTACGTATCGCCGAAGAAGCTCACTGGCCTCGACGAATTTCTTGTCTTTCACCCGCAGGTTCGCCAGTTCGAGGAGAGCTTCAGAAAAATCCGGATTGGCACGGAGCGCCTGCTGAAATAAATCATCGGCTCGCGGGTAGTTGCCCTGCCGCTCTTCGATATAGCCGATATTGAACAGGCACGAGGCGTTGTGCGGATCCAGTTTTAAACCTTCCTCGAAATACTTCAGGGCCTCATCGAATCGTCCCAAATGCCGGTACGAAAGTCCCATGAAAGTGTAAGAGCGGGCTGACGGGTCCAATGCGATGAGCGTCTTGAATTCGTCGATGGCTCTTTCCGCCTTGCCCGACATGAAGTAACTTTCGCCCAGGGCGGCGTGGAGATCGGCGCGTTGCGGTGCAATTTTCAAGCCGGCTTCGAGCAGCGGAATAGCGTCTTCAAAATAATTCTGGGTCATGCTGACGCGGGCCATCAAAAAAATCACATCGGTATTCTGCGGCGCCGCCTTATGGGCGTGTACCAATAGATCGAGAGCGTCCAGAGGCCGAGCTTGTTCGGAGTAAACCTGCGCCAGCAGATAAAGGGTTTCAACAGAATCGGGCTTCAACTTCAGCGCGCGATTGAGGGTCAGATCGGCTTTCGCATATTCGTGCCCTCTCAGGTATGCCTGCCCGAGGTTATGGAGAATCTCGAATGTTTCAGGCTGCAACGCGTTCGCCTGTTCAAGTTCGAGTTGTGCCGGCTTGTATTGTTTCGCCGAGGCGAGCAGCACTCCGAGTGTGAAGTGCAATTGCACTTCGTGCTTGTGCCCCGCCGACAAGTCTTGCGCCGTCCGCAGCGCCTCGGCAGTTTTACCTGCCTCAAGGTATGCACGCACCAGGTTGAATCGAGTTTCGACGGTCTGAGGGTGCACCCGCTGAAAATGTTGAATGGCCGCGAGCGGTGCGCCCTTCTCCATGAGAAGCATGCCCAGGTTGTAGTTCGCATCGCGATCGGAGGGAGCTACCTTGAGGACCGTAGTGAATTCTTTTTCGGCGAGGTCGAGCTTCTGTTGGGCGACATATAGATTGCCCAGGTTGTTGTGGGTTGTTTTGGAGTCAGGCGCCAGTTTCAACGCCTGCTGGAAGGCATCGATCGCGTGGGCGTAGTCTCTTTCGTCGGTGTAGACAATTCCCAGCAGGTTGTACGCGTCGACCTTGGAGGGATTGAGCCTGATCTGCTCGTCGATTATTTTCCTCGCCTGCTCCAAAAGCCCTTGTTGAATCAATTCCTCAGCTTCCTGCAAAGGCGAAACCACTGTGGCCGATAGGCTGGTGTTGTCGGCTTTGTGGGGGAGTTGTGGAGATGCGTACCCGGGGCCGGGAATCGCAAGCATGGCCAGACCGAGAATGCCGATGAAGGCCGGACCGCGGTTGGCCTTCCGGACTTGAATCGAAGCGCAACCGAACATCTGCACATGCCTCTCCGAAGGCCTCAATATAGCAGCTGGAGCATCTGCTGAGCCATTTTGTGTTGTGGCTGTTTTTGCAGCAGAGCCTGCAGAACCGCTCGCGCTTTTTCCTTGTCGTTCAAAACAAGGTACAGACGCGCGAGGTTGAGATACGCCTGGTCAAAATTCGGGGCTTCCTGAATGCACACCTTGAATTTCTCTTCCGCTTCGGGGTAGCGCTGTAGCTGAACAAACAGGACGCCGAGGTTGTTGAGCGCGTCGGAGTACTCCGGGCGCAGGTTGACGGCGGCTTCCAAATATTGGACGGCCTGCCCGGTCTTGTTGTGACGCGCATAGAGCATTCCCAAGCTGTAGTTGACCTCGGGGTTTTTGGGTTCGCTGTCGAAGGCGCGCTTCAGAAACGTTTCCGCCTCCGCAAGATTCCCCTGGCGCCGGTACACATTCCCGAGATTGAGCAGCGCGGTAGCGTAGGAAGGACGCAACTGCAGGGACTGTTGGAAGTTTCGAATCGCTTCCTCGTTATTTCCTCCCTGTGCGGCCAGCATGCCCAGATTATTCCAAGCCTCGGGATAGTTCGGGCGTAATTTCACCGTCTGCGCGAGATACTGTTGTGCCTCCAGCAGAGAGTTGCGCCGAAGATAGAGCGTCCCCAGATTGTAATAAGCTTCGGGGTCGTCGGGCTTCGCTGCGATGACTTGCCGGAACGACTGCGCCGCCTGATCGAGAAAACCGTGCTGAAAGAAAGACACACCATAGGTGAAAGCGTTGCGTTGAAACGCGTCCTGATGGAGCGTCCCGCGGAAGGGAAGTGCTTTACGACTGCGCTCCGCCGCATTGTGAGGGACGCTTGCCAGGTCTTGCAGCAAATGCGGGGGAGTGAAAGCTCCCCGGTACAGCTTGACAATGTCGCCCGCTTCATCGAGCAGGAAAGACGTCGGGAGCGAGAGATCGCGGTGGCGGTCAAACAGATATCGATACACGATGTTGTAAATGCCCGCTACTTCCTGCGTGGCGAGCAGGATCGGAAATGACAACCCCTCTTTGCTGGCGAATGACTGTATCGTGCGAAGGTCGGGCGGATCATCGACGTTGATGGCTACGATCTGAAGGCTTCTGGAGGCGAGGGCTGACTGGAATTTGCGAAGGAGTTGTAGTTGATCGCGGCAAACGGGTGAAGACGTGGCCCAGAAAGTGAGCAAAAGAAAACTGCCTTGGAAGGAGCGAAGGTCGCGCAGATTACCGGCGAGGTCAGGCAAAGAGAAGTCCATGGCTCTCACTGGCTCGACGAGCCAAGTCTCCACGGACGACGGCAGAACCTCTCCACTTGCGGAATCGCCCGGTTGGGCCCATGACTGCGGAGAAGTCGCGAACGGCTTGGCCAGGAAGTCCCGCGCACCTTCCTGAATCTCGATGCGACGATTGACTGGCAAACCATCGAACGCCTGCGTGAGGCCGCTTGGCCATCGGACTGTCGCCCTCACCGGACCCTGATTCTGTCCGAAGCCGAAGAAAAGCTCCTTTGTGTGTTGGGACAAAAATCCAGATCCGGCCTGGAGATACTTCGTCTGGCGAAGTGCGCCCGCTTCGACGGTAACGGCGGCGCCGATCGCATCGCGGTTGCTCTTGTCTCCGCGCAAACGCAAGGCGATCGAATTGCCGATGCCGTTCATGGCGAGACGCAGGATTCGGATTTGCGGCGCATTTCGATTTTTGAGCACGATTTCCAGCCTGCCGTCGCCATCGAAATCGGCGAGCGCAAACGCCCGGCTGTCATCGCGAAAATCCAACCCCACTACGCCGGAGACATCGGAAAACGTGCCGTCGCGATTGTTGGCAAAGAAAACGTTTCTCTCGTGACCGTTCCAAGTCGAGTCAGAACGGATGAGTTCGTTGATGGCGCTCCATCCGCGCTCGTAACTGGGCGAAGGGCTGGAATCCTGCGGCGAGTTCGCGACAACTTGGCGCCAGAAAAAGCTTGAGACATCACGGCGCTCGATGCCGGATATATAGCCATTCGCGACGTACAGGTCCGGGTAGCCATCATGGTCGAAGTCCCACGCGTCGGTGGACCATGACCAGCGGCCCATTTCAACCCCGGCTTTCACGGCGACATTTTTAAATTTGCCGTCCCCTTGGTTCCGGTACAACGAATTGCCGGCCATGTGTCGACGGTAAAGGGAGCGAATTCTTTCCGGCTCTCCAGCGTGAAAATGCGAGTCTCCAAAAACTCGCATGCCCGCCGCGACCCACATGCCCGCAGCGTAGATGTCCTGCTTTCCATCGTTGTCGAAGTCCAGCCAGCATGCGCTCATGCCGGCTCCGGCCTCGTCTACTTGAGATTCGCCGGAAACGGCAGCAAAGGTCCCGTCCCCTTTGTTTCGGTAGAGATTGTTACGGCCAAAATCATTGACCACGTACAAGTCCGGCCAGCCGTCTGCGTTGCTGTCGCCCCATGAACAGGAGAAGCTGTACCGGTCATTCTCGATGTTCAGGCCAGCAACTTCCGTTCGGTCCTCGAACACTCCATTCCCTTCGTTGTGGAAGAGGTAGTTGGGAGGCCCGTTCCGCGCGTCGAAATATGGAACAGGATAGCGGTACTGGTCCAATCCCTGATAGTAGCTGTAGAGGCAGAAATAGACATCGAGGCGCCCATCGCGATCGTAGTCGGCGGCGGCGGCATGGGTGAATGCCCCCTGCGGCGGATTTGCAAAGCGGAACGCCTCCCGTTTTAACGAAAATTTCCCGTTGCCGTCGTTCGAGAAAAGCAGAGGCCCGGTCGCGCAGACCACCAGCAAATCCTGAAGTCCCCGATTCTCGAAATCTGCGAACAGGGCGCACGCCGTGAAATCAAGCACGCCAACGCCCGATTTTTCTGTGACATCCTCGAATGTCCCATCGCCGCGATTGCGGTAGAGCCGATTAGGAAGTCCTGCGGGTTGACAGACGTACAAGTCATCCAGACCGTCGTTGTCGAAGTCCCCGACGGCCAAGCCGTTGTTTCCGTACACGTCGAGTCCGATTACCCCGTCGAGAACCGTCCGCCAGTAGTCAGATCCCCGAAGCAGTTGTTCTTTGTAGGATTCGGTTCCCCCGAGAGCCCGCGAAGTAATGTCAACAAAGATCCGGCCCGCAGCGCGGCTCACAATTTCCTCGGCGGCACTCCACTTCAGAACTCGCCACGCACCGGATTCATTGCGCGACCACTGTGTCCGCCAGGACCCGATGCGCTCTTCCCGTACGTGATCTCGCGTGCCCACAAGGTCATACCGAATGCTGGCTTCGAGGGTCAGGGGCGTCTCGCCTACCTGCGTACACTCATAGATCTCGAAGTCGGCAGTTTCCACTCTTTCCAGTGGAGCCAGATAGTTCTTAATCTCCTCCAGGAATCGCTCGCGACCGGGAAGCAGACTGGACGCAAATTCCCTCCGAAGCACTTCGATCCCATCGCCGGAGCGCAACCGGGAATCGCGAATCGGAATGAGCGCAGTCGCTTGAATCGACCGGTCAACGAACTTGCTCAAGGTTTCCGTTGCAGGAGGCTCCGCCTTCAGATGTTGACTCCATTCCTCAAGCATCGCCATGACCTCAAATGCGTATCCTTCGGTCACGTATTCATCCGTGCCAGGAGCGGCCAGGCGAAGAACATCATCTAGCGGAGATTTTGCCGGATAGTGCGGAGTGAAGCGAGCATCCGCGAAAGGGAACTTGGAAGCCTGGGCAGTGGCGATTTCTTGCAGCCCTGTACGAAAGAGAGGATTGTGAATCGGCGCGGGAACGAAAAGCACGGGCGCCCACCGCATCTGCTTCAAGAAAGTTCTGCGCGACGGATTGTGATCTCCGTCTTTTGGACCAAGCATCCCCAAGGTGTCCGCTTAACCAGAGCCCAGCGTTTGCATGCTAGCACTTCTGACGAGTCTATCAACGAGGGATCCCTCAATGAGGAGCAGGCCCTGAGGAATTCCCAATTACCAGCTCGGACCCGATCTGATATTCCTTGCCCTGAGGACTGGCGGTGCTGGAGAGTTCGTGCAACGCGTCGGCTGCCAGCCGGCCCAGAGTCTCGCGATGAATGTCCACGGTGGTAATCGATGGATTGCTGTAATCAGCGAGACGCGTCTTGTCGAATCCCGTAACTGAGATATCCTGGGGCACGCGGCAGCCGGCATTCAGCAAGCCTTTAATGACGCCCACAGCCGTGAGATCATTCACGGCCATCACCGCGGTAGGTCGCGGAGATAGCTTTGCGATGGCCACACCCGCGGCGAGCCCGCCCTCGAAGCGCAAATCACCCGGGAAGACCGGCCCCGGCTCCAGTCCCAGGAGCCGCATCGATTTTTCGTAGGCTTGCAGCCGCGCAAGATTGGACTTAAGCCCAGGCCTCCCGGCAACGAAGGCGATGTGCCGGTGTCCATTCTGGTAGAGGTACTTCACGATTTGTTCCACTCCGGACAAATAATCGATACGGAGATTGCTGGTGTAGCCGCGGACAGGCGCGAGGTCGAGGAACGTCACTGCGATCATTCTGCGGGCCAGTTCGTGGATCAGGCGCGGGCTGATCTCTGATGTCATGATCGCGACGCCGCGAACTTTATGTTCCATCATTCTCTCGGCGGCCTCACGAGTTCGTCGCGGATCGTAGTTCGTGTCGCTGAGAATCACGTCGTAACCAAGTTGGCGGGCGCGAATCTCGAAACTCTTGATGACTTCCGGAAAAAAAGGGTTCTCGATGTCGGAGACGATGATTCCGAGCGTACGGCGATCACGCGAAGCCAGGTGACGCGCATGAACGTCGCGAATGTATCCCAAGCGCTTGACGGTCGAGAGCACGAGGCGGCGCGTGTCCCGCCCCACTTTGCCAGTCTTGTTCAGGACATTGGAAACAGTCGCCGTTGAAACCTCGGCCGCGTTCGCGACATCGCGAATGGTTACGCTCATGTTCGAAATCC
>CABDXR010000436.1_pt1 | contig 106669 bp, 99 predicted proteins | sample 3421411 | NCBI WGS metagenome assembly CABDXR01 (sample SAMEA5534336, study PRJEB31848) | metagenome | biome: tundra; feature: field; material: soil | place: USA | collected 2013-05 | depth 0.15 m | reverse complement strand
TTGCTAAGGGTGAACCGGAAAATTTTCAAACTTTATATTGGCACTAATATACTTGACAAATCAAATGAATTCGCCTATTATTCTCTTCATGGATGCCAATCACAAGCAACCAAAGACCTTGCAAGAGGCGGTAGTTTTCTACGCTGACCCTAACAACGCTCTGGCCTACATGACTCTGCTTCGCTGGCCCGATGGCATTGTGACCTGCCCTACCTGCGGTCGGAATGACGTTGTGTTCTTGCATAACCAGCGCAAGTGGCAGTGTAAGAGCGTCCACCCCAAACGGCAGTTCTCGGCCAAGGCTGGAACCATTTTCGAGGACTCGCCAATCGCTTTGGACAAGTGGCTTGTTGTCGTTTGGATGATTTCGAATTGCCGCAATGGCGTTAGTTCTTACGAGGTTGGCCGCGCCATCGGCGTTACTCAAAAATCTGCATGGTTCATGCTGCATCGCATTCGCTTGGGATTGCAGAGCAAGGACGGTGGCAAGCTTGGTGGGCCCAAGGGACCCGTTGAGATTGATGAGACCTACATCGGCGGCAAGGCTCGCAATATGCACAAGAGTAAGCGCCGTCGTCTCAGCGATGGCGTTGGAATGCAAGGTGGACATGGCAAGACTGTAGTCATCGGCGCACTTGAGCGTGGCGGAAGAGTCAAAACCAGAGTCATTGGAGATCGCAAGCATCCTGCTGTTCATGCTGCTGTTAGAGATTTCGTTGAGGCTGGTTCCGCAATCATGACTGACGAGTTTACTGGCTACTACGATCTCAAATCCGAGTACCAGCATCAGTTCGTCAATCACCTTGAGAAGTACGTAGACGGACAGGTTCACACCAATGGCATTGAGAATTTCTGGTCGCTCTTGAAGCGCGGCCTTGGTGGAACCTACGTTGCTGTTGAGCCGTTTCATTTATTCCGCTATGTAGACGAGCAAGCTTTCCGTTTCAACAACCGGAAAGATGACTCAGGTCGCAAACTGGACGACGCCGAGCGTTTTGACATCGCAATGTCACAAATTATTGGCAAACGTCTCACGTACACAGAGCTAACCGGAAAGACTGGAGAAGAACAAGTTCCGTTCTAGCCCCTATCGCTTAAAGCGCGGTCGGAAGCGGAAGGTTTCTTAGCCTTCCGCTTTCGTATTTTTTCCTTTGCGATTTTCTCTTTAATGACACTGTGTGGCACAGAAATAAGCGCACGCATAGTGGTGTCGAATCTCTCAAATTCCGTTTTCTCGCTATCGGTCTTGCTGCCCATTGACTTTCTCCTGATTCGTGAAAAGGTTCTGCGTCTTGTTTCTTGGCGGGTACTTCGCCTCCAGTTCTTGTTTCAACGCTCCTACGAAATCTGGCCCTTTGGCAACTACGTCTGGCACAAGTTTCTTGAGCTGGATGGTTTCTTGATAAAGACGCTTTACCCGGTCCAGTGACTCATCCAATACCTTGCCGATTGACTCGTCCGGCTTTATTGAAATTAGCATCCCTCGCTGAATCGAACTCTTTCTCAATACTGAACAGACGGCATCGAATGCGAGATGATAGCGAATATTGGCGCGATCAGTCCTCGCTTCGATACGAGAAACAATAAACTCGTCCACGATCTTCATGATGCGCACGACATTGCCGAACACTTCAGGCTTGCTGGAATGGCTGAATACTTTTGAATAGTTTTTTTTGACGAACTGCGTAGGACTACCTTTCGCTTGCTCTGGCCTCTGCATCAGAATGGCGATCAATGCACGGGTCAAGTAGTCTAACGTGACGATCTTTGATCGATCGATTTTGTCATTGTCGTAATACTGATTCTTCACCCTCTCATAATAGAAGCCAAATTTCGGGAACGCGGATTCAATCATGCCGTGGATCTCGTCGGTGGTTGTCTTCAAATACATCGAATCCACTTTGGTCTGGTTGTTGGTTGTTGAAGTGATGTTTCGGGCGACCTGCTTCTCCGCCTCGATAACCTTTACCAAGATGTGGCGCTCGTCAATACGGGCTTCGTTTGATTTGAACTGCGAGTAGTAGTATATTTCCCGCGATGTTTGCAGGCCGTTCACCACTCTAGCGTTCTCCAGAATTAGCGACTTAGCGCCTGGCGTAATTTTCGACGCCGTGATTGTGATGCCATTATTGAGCCACCAGAACTCCTCTTTTTCTGAACCTGAAATCAGGGTTTTACGAATTTCAGTGTTCACTCCTTTCGACCCAAGATAACCACGCACATTTGGCTCTAGCACATATTCGCGGAGCTCTCCATTCGGAGTTGATATGAAGTTTATATAGTTAGGCATGGTTACCAAGCAGACATATGCACTCCCCCAATGGTCGGATTCGAGTTTCTCTTTTAGCTTTAATTCCACGGGATCGCGGCGGGATTTTTTGGTCAACTCAAAAAGAGTTTTCGCCGGATAAAACTCCACTTCGCATTCGCAGAAGTAAAATTCCTTAACAATGTGTTTAAGATCTTCCGATCTGCTTTTTACATCAGGATGAACGCCATCGCCTTTGCTGGCAATGTGGAAGTAAATCGACAATTCGGGAAACGACAGTTTCAACGATGTGTACCAAGAACGAAAGCGAGCTATCGCGGTACGAATATCAAGGCTGTATATATTCGCCTTGGCATTAATATCCATGCGGTCGTCGAGCAAATCTTTACTAAAATCTTCAAGTTTCCGAATCAGTTCTTTTGTGAAGCCGTGGCTTCTGGTTGCCTGAACGAAATGAAGACTCATTTTTAAGCCCTGAAATTCAGCGAATTGGGCCGGATCGTCTTCATCGCTAATCTGCTTTCCTTGTATAAAAAAATAGATACCGTCTATCCCTCCATCATGCTTGCCGTCTGTGTAGCCACTTTGAATCTGGTCAATGTCAATGTCGCGAGCCTTTAAGATTTGACCAATGCAGAATTTTGCAAAAAACTCGTCGTCTTCCAAATCTGGGTCAGTGTTTTGCTTCAGATTTTCTAGGTAGGCATCGAGATATTCGCGCTCTAGTCCGCTCATGCGATATTCCTTCCACTTGGAGGTGTCGATCATCGCACACCGCCCTCTGGCGCACGATCTCCCCAGCCCTCATCGTCAGAGCTTCCACCTCCATCTTGTGCCAAATCGCTTGATTCGGCAAGTATATTATTACCTTTATATTTCCCATCTTCACAATCACTTGCGTCGATTCGATCGTTTTTACCCTCTTGACAACATTTTTTCAAATCGATTCCAAGTAGACTCCACCGGTCGCACACGAGGAGAATCCTGTCTCGTCTCATAGCGGTTCGTTGGCCCCGAACCTCGATTTCCTTGAACTCTCAAACTTCCCTCCAAAAAGAAGGCGCGCCCTGAAAGCGCGCCCCTCCACCAGAAACGTTTTGTTCTTACTCTCTATTTCAAGAATATCAAATTGCTAAGGGTAGACCGGAAAATTATTAAACTTTATATTTCCCATCTTCACAATCACTTGAAAGGTTTTGTTCCTTTTCCCCCTCTTGACAGGAATTTCTTTGTACCGAATCGAGTCGCTCCATCAACCCCACATCGAGCAGAATCTCACTCAATAGGTCCAATACGACCGGGACATAGGTCCGTACCGTCCTCTCGGTGCAGTGCAGCAGCTTACCGGTTGCCGCCTGATCGTGCTCCTGCAAAATATGCCGCGCGATCAGTTGCCGCGAAAATTCGTCCAGCCGCTCCAGGCATTTCTCCATGTCATGCACGAAGATGACGCGGTCTTCAAAGGTGACCACCGTGTACGAAGTCACTTTCGCCCGAAAGAACTCCCGCCCCAGCAGCGAAGGCAATCGTCCTGTCTCGATCGAGTAACGCATGTAGCGCCGCAACATCGCGACCGTCCTTCCCCGGTAGGTCCGCCGTTCCCGTTCGCGATCCTCTTCCGCCTGCTGCCGTTGCTCGGCCGAAGTCGGTTCCAATATTTCGTGCGTCGCTTCTGTCCCTGAGAATTGGGGCGCGGGCAAGCGTTGTGCTGATGGTTGCTCCTCCCTATCTCGCGTCCGCCGTGGAAATCCGGCGCTCGCTCCAATTTCGGGACGCTCCGCCTCAGCCGCCATCCATGCAATCACGTTGCTCATGCCACACCCCCCGCCGCTTCAAAGTCGCTTAAGTCCTCAACATCGAGTTCGAACTCGTAGTCTTCCACCGCCGTGGGTGGCCGGACGGGAAGGATGATCTTTCCCGGTTTCTTCTTGGGAGCGGGCAACTCCGCCACTGCGCGCTGGCAGTTCTCGCAGTAGACTCCTGCGCCACGCTCCCGCACCCACAAGCCCCCGCAGTGCTCGCAGTATTTCAATTCCACGCCGACTTCATCTTTGTCTTTGCCTTTATGATCGCTTCTCATCACTCCTCCAGAGTTTTGAATTAAGAATTCTGCCTGCCCTGTCTTTGCGCCGTCTTCCGATCCGCGCCTAAGCCCGATACCTCAAGCTGATGCTCAGAACAAAAAGCCCTGCGCCGATCCCCGCTAGTTGCGGGAACCGAACGCAGGGCTCGTTTTTCTTGCGATGACCTGGTTGAGCTATTTAGTTTTTAGTGAGTTCTATGAAAATGGGACCGTATCGCTGAGAATCTATTAACCGTCGCCGCTGGCTCCCTCCACTTCTAAAGTTTCTGCGCGCCCTCGTCTTCCGCGCCCCCGCCATGCCTTTGATGGAAGTATCCTTCCTCGTAGCCCGACTTGAGCACGCGCCCGTTTTGCATTACCACGCTCACTCGTCCCGTGAAGTGCAGCGACATCAGCAGGTGCTCCATGGATGCCGATAACACTTCGGCCGACTTTACCTTCCTGCGAAATTCGCCGAAGTTCTTCTCCTCATTTGAGTGATCCGGGTGACTCGTCATTGCTTTCTACCATAGAGCATATGGGCCTCTAGGATGCGGCGATCCTATAACTGTCAATTTTCTCAGTCAAGGTTGGATATACCAATGCGGCCTGTGCAAATCTTTCGGACTTAGCGCCGGGCTATAGGCCGGTGCTATACTCCGGGCCATGAAGTTCAAAATCCTGCAAGATAATCTTCGCAAGGTTCTCTGGGAGCGCATCGATGCCGGCGAATTGACCGGCCTTCGACTCGCCCAGCAGACCGAATTCAAGCAGGCCCACATCTCCAACTTCCTGAACCGGAAGCGCGGCCTGAGCCTCGAAGGCATGGACAAAGTGCTCGCCGTGCAGCATCTTTCCGTGCTCGACCTGCTCGATCCCTCCGAGGTAAACAAGCGAGCCTCCATTCTGCCTCCCAGCGGCGACGAATTTGAAAATGTCCTCCTCACCGACGCCTCCACCGCTGCCACTCAGCCTCTCATCACCAGCATGCACGTCAAAGAAATCCTCAAATTCAAGAAAAGTTTTCTCCGCAAGCTGAAGGCCGAAACCCAAGGCGATCGCTCCGCTTGGCAGCGCTTTGTCCTCATCAAGGTCGATTCCAGGGAAGCCATGAGTATGTATCCACGACTCATGCCCGGGGCAACGCTCTTGATTGACCGCCATTACAACTCACTCAAGCCGTATCGTAAAGGTGAGTTCAATATGTACGCTGTTCTGAAAAACGATACTTGCGCGGTGAGATACGTCGAAGTCGCCGGAAATCATCTAATCTTGCGCCCCCACAATCAGTCCTCTCCCATCGAAGTCGTTGTCATGGAAGATGGCAAGGCAGCCGCCGACTACCTTGTCGGCCGCGTCTGTCACGTGGGATTGGAAGCGTAGTGCGGATTGTTGATTAATGATCGCCAGGGTGCCCCACCCTTGTCGCGCCTTTTGCGACAGGATGGGGATTTTGACTTCCCTGCGTTCGACAGGATTTGTAGCGCCCAGACTTTGTAAAACAAAATCCTTCCGCTCACTTCAAGTCTGCCAGATCTGCCTGCAACTGCTGCAGGCTGAAGCCTTGCGGAGCCTGCTGCTTTCCATTCAGGTAGTCGGGGCTCAAGATCGCGTACGCTTCGTCGCAGTACGCTTCCCAGAACGACCAGGTCATGACCTGCAACGCTCCCCAAGTCACCACCGCGACCCCGCGGGCATCGTAAGCGACCACGGGGATGGCGTGTCCTCCCCAGGAACCCGGCTTGCCATCGCCCGTCGGACCTCCCGGAGGTACGGACCACGGCTGATGGTTCTGCACCTGGGCTTGCGCGCTGAGGGGCAACTGCACCCCTATGTAGCAGCCTTCGAAAATATAAACCGAATCCATGACGTGGCTGTGATTGGCTGGTTCGAGCGCAACATACGCGCCGATCTTGTGTCCCGCGATACCAGTTTGTCGCCAGTAATTCAATACGTCGCCCTCATTCGCGCCATTGTCATTCGCTCCAGTCACGGGATTGTAGCCAGTGATGGCCGAATACGCGGCCACGATCTGCTTGTCTGTGGGCGTGAACATTTTCTTCCCCGAGTTCGCGGTCCACTCCATCAGGAGGTGACCCGCGGCCGCGCAAGTGCAGTCCCCAATCTGGTCGTTGTCCATCATGCCCCATGCCTTCACCTTCGAAGTCACGTCGAAACTCGCGGGCGGCGCGGGCAGCGTCCGTGTGACGTAGGAGGCGAGCAGCAGAGTGCGCGGATCGTGTCTTGCCACGCTCTTGCCAAGTTTGAGTTTGCGGGGATCGATCCGCGTCGGATCCGATTTCATAGTGACGCCCAATCGCGCGTCGACAACTGCACCGTCCAGTTTCCTTACAGCCATAGGAGTCTCCTTCGGTGAGATTTCAAAATTCGCTCAGAATTTACACAAATGCGAAAAAGGTCCGGCCGCTCGCATCCCTGGCGATCGCGAACGGGAGTGACTGAGGGGAAGAAGTTGGGCGAATGTTAGACCCGAACGCAGGTGCGAGCACACGCGGCAAGAGAATTGTTACGAAAAACGAACAACAGCAAACACCTCATCGGGAATACGCGCCGCACGCAGCATGACGAACGGGAGAAGGGTAACGGTGGAACGGCGGCGTTACTCAGCAATCGTAGGTAAAGCAGCATCGCGTGGTATGTCGCATCGGGTCAGGGATTGGACTGCTTCTTTGTGGGCGATGGCCGACGGGCTCGTAGCACCCGAACTCAGCAGTGGCCACCCTTTGTGCAGCACGTAGTCGAGCCAGGCCCCCGCTGCCTGCGAGGTAAGGCCCGCAGTTAACACAAGTGTAGTGTAGAACTTCGCGCTGATGATCCCGGCATCAAATGCTACGCTGGCCAACACGATGCCGGGTCCGCCACGTGCGTTGGTCGTGATCCCGAGATTGAGCAAATCCAACCCGCGGAATCCAGCCAATCGTCCCGCCAAAGATACTGAAAGAACCTTGACCACGCAGCTTCCGAAAAGGAATGCTGCCATCATCCACAACGAAAGCCCCCGGACCAGGTCGAGCCTCAGTCCCACCAAAGCGAAGTACACGGGGATGAAGAATGCGAACGACACCTTTCCGATCGCGTCGAGTGCTTCCGCGAACAGTTTGCGCTTCTTATGAACCACCGCGAAGCCGGCGAGGAAAGCAGCAAATACGATGCTCACGTCGAGCGCTCCTGCAACCACACAGTATCCGAGAAGAACCGCGATGGCATACGCTACCGGCGAGTGTTTCGCGAAAATATTGAACCGCGACTTGTTAATGCGCTTTACGATTCGAGGAAGAATGGTCAAACCCAGCCCGAAGAATCCGACCGTCGTGACGAGGTGATAGGACATTTGCCGCGCGTTGAGCGCAGTTTTCCCAGCCATCGCCGTGGCCAATGCCAGCGCCATCCAGAGCACGATGTCTTCCAGAACGGCGACTCCGAGAATGAGTCGTGCGAAGCGAGTTTGCAGGATCTGTAAGTCCGCGAAAATCTTCGAGACCACTGGAACGGAAGTCACCGCTACTCCCACTGCCAGAATGATGATTAGAGAAATCCGGTTGCCGTTCGGACCTGCCAGCGCTGGACGAATCAGCCACGGCCCGAGTACCAACCCGAGTAGAAAGGGAATGCCCGTTCCCACCAGGACCAGCCAACCCACTTCACGGCGCTCATCGCGGCTGAACAAGTGACGCGTTTCCGCACCCGACAAGAACATCAGCAGCAGCAATCCGAGCCAATACACAAAGTTCAGAATGCTTCCCTGATGCCTGGTGGCTTCCATCAGCCCCGACGCGAATGGCAACCGGCCTATCAGGGGCGGGCCAAGCACGATCCCAGCCAGAATTTCACCGACAACCCTCGGCTGTCGCAGCTTTACAAAAACATAGCCAAGCAGTTGAGCCAGTGCGACTAACAGCAGCAGTACGAACAGAATCGAGGTGAGATCGGAATTGGACATAGCGGCGCGCCCACGTAGGATGCCTTCTTCGCGGGAGGAGTTTGGAGACGGCTGAATCTATTCGTCATCAAAAATGACCACGAGGGAGCTATTCCAACGCGTTTTCTGTTGCGTTTCCTGAAGAGCGCCGGAAAACCTGAATTCACCATTACCGCAGTAACCTTTGGGTGCCGTTACTTTTTGCCTATGATCATGGTGCATGAATCTCACGTCACTCCTGGTCTGCTCGGACGACCGCTCCCTGCGCGTTCTGCGCAGCGTCCTGTGCGAATTGGAAATCGACGTTGAGCACTGCGCGGACCACATGAGTGCCGCGAAAGAGTTGGCCCAGCGCAACTTCGGAGCCGTCATCATTGACTGCAAAGACGAGCGCAGCTTCGGGCTGCTCAGCAGCCTGCGTTCCGGGCAACATAACAGTAAATCCATGGCGATCGCGATTATCGAAGCCCGCACCAATTTGCAGGCCGCCTTTAAGCTGGGGGCGAACTTCGTTGTTTTCAAGCCGATCTCGACCGAAAAGGCGAAGTCGAGTTTTCGAGCGGCCCGCGCCCTCATGAAACGAGAGCGCCGCCGGTCCGTGCGGCTGCAAGTGAAGATTGCCGCCTATTTCCGATTCCAGAACGCAGACGGCGAGCAGGCGTCCATCTCTGGCCTGAGCGAGGGCGGGATGTCGGTCCGATTTGCCGGAGCGCCGGGCAAGAAAAGCGGACCCATCAACTTCAGCTTCGCGCTGCCTGACACCACGACCGTCATCGAAGCCACCGGAACGATTGCCTGGCAGGATGCGCGGAATCGTGCCGGCATCCAGTTTGCGGCGATTCCTGAGACCTCGCTCCAAAGCTTGAAAGAATGGTTGCGCGTGCAGTCCGGAGAGAAGCACGATCCACCCATCCGCTGCACTCTCATGGGGATCAGTGTTGGTGGGTGCTTCTTGCGAACCCAGTCGCCCTTTCCGCCCCAAACCCGGGTTGAGCTGCTGCTCCGAGTCGCGGATTGTTCGGTCAAGACCCAGGGAAAAGTGCAACTCATGGATCCCGAACTCGGTATGGGAATCGAGTTCCTCACCCGGACGCCTGAGCACCGGCAGCGATTGCAAGGGTTAATCCAGCAAATGACCGCCAGCCCGGACACCGTCTCCGAGGTGCTGGTTGAGCCGGAAGGAATCGATTGGGACCACGATGCTACCCGTTCGTCGGGAGCGACCACACAATCGCTGAACAGCGAGGCGGAACCCGATCCTCTCCTGGAATTGTTCCGTACTGGAGCCTCCCTGACCAAGGGACAGTTTCTTCTTGAACTGGAAAAGCATCAGTTGGCAGTTTCGCCGGCAGAGGTGTCGGAACTGAATTTAACCGAACCAGTCGCTTATCAACGTCGGGAACCAAGGATAGCCGTGTCCCTGCCGGTTCAAGTGCGGGCCCATGACCATCAGGGCAATGACCACCAGGGCAACGACCACCAAGGCAACGACCACAATGGCAATGACCACCAGGAATCCTCTTCCCAAACCACTCACTTAATCGACGTCAGTCATCGCGGCGCACGGGTCGACGGCGTTGCGTTCCATTTGAAGGCGGGCGAAGTCGTGAATCTAGTGTCAGACGGCTGCGATGCACGGTTTCTGATCATTTGGGTAGGAGAGCCGGGCACACCGCAAGAAGGTCAGATTGGATTGCAAAGCTTAGCGACCGACTGAGTGCCCGACCGGCTGTTGCAGTCAGGCTGTCAACAACTTTCTTCCCGCCAATTCCAAACATAAAATTGCATCAGGGCTAACGAAGATCATCGGACTTGGCAGAAGTTCTGCCAAAGCAGCCCTGTTTCGGCGGATTACTGTTGCACAGTCAATGACTTTAAATAGACAACGACCGCTTCGGCATCCCCGCGGTCCATGCGGAACTGGGGCATCGGAGGACGAAGACGATTATCGGTGGTCCAGATGCCGGTCGTCAGCAGTTTGATCATGTCAGCGTCGCTGGCGGGTAAGGGAGTGCCGCCAATCCGCGGCGCATTGATCGGCCAGTTCGAGTCTGGCTTCGCCGGCGCCCAAGGAACGGGAGCGCCCTGCAGCCAATGAGCCCGGTCGGGGTTTCCATCGGGATCGCGCGCTGTGTGGCACTGTCCGCACATGGCCACGCTCTCCACGATATATTTTCCGCGAGTGACGGCTCCCTCGCTCGTGGTCTTACGGTGAGGCTGCGGTTTTTGGCTCTGTGCAACGCCGAAAGTCCCCGACAGCAGGACGAGAGCGATTGCCGCGCAGACCCCCACGAAAGCAAGATGAAACACCCAACGGTTGCGATCGCCCCAGCCTGAGGGACATCGCGGGAACACTAATTTCGGAAGCACGGATCTTGCCTCCAGGCTAATCTACGCTTCACAACGAGGGTGTGGTATCGGGCGGAGCCTTACCTGCGGCACTTCTTAGCGAAACGACAGGGCATTATCTGTGGGGGATGGAGCCGTCTTACCTCGGGTTCGGCTGGCGGTTGATACGCTCTCCGACCCGGGACACGAATTCCGGCATGTGGCCCGTCACCATTTGCCGGATGCCAGGCCCGAACTCGTGCAAGAGGTTCATACCCGCCTCGTTACCAACCGCGGAACCGAAATCACTGAGCGGCGCCGAACTCGAGCGCGCCCGATAGCGGCGGGAGGCACTGTCAGCAGCGACTGAGGTCAGCACGCGAAGGAAATACGGAGTGTTCAGCCGCCGCTTTCCGGACTCGTCGCGCATGAGAAAGATTCTCGATGCGGCGTCAGTCGCTCGTCCCATTAACCTGTCGCTGGACGAAAGCTGATAACGCGAATTGTGTTTGAGCGATGGATACAGGTACTTATCAAAAAAGGCTTCGGCCTTTTTTTGATCTGGGACAGTCTTGTCGAGGAGGGTTGCGCCGCTCAGCCGCGGTCCGAAAGCCGCGTTGGTTTCGCGCATTACGCCTGCGTTCATCCCACGCTCGTCGACTGTCAAAGGCGAGCGCGCTTCGTCGCCGAGCCTTTGAAACGTGTCTGCCTGGGGTAGAGCTTGAGCCGACGGGGCATCGGGCAACGATTGCGACGGATCTCTCTGCTGGCGCTGCACATGGATTGAAGTTGTCCCTTCAAACTGCAACTCCTGATGCGCACCGCCCACGGGCCGCTCGCTCTGGCCTAGCGCTCCGCAAGCCGCCAAGAGGCAAAAACTAACGACCCCGGCAGGTGCAATTCGTTTCACCATAAGTGCATTTTGCCAGCCGGAAAGCCACTTTCCGGCTCCCGCATCTCCACAATTCCACTACCACTACACCTCGAAACTAGCACTTCACGTGCCATTCGTCTGAGCTACATAGCTCACACCTATCGCGTTAGAGGGGTTGAGGAAGCAGATAGTCCAAGTTGCGAGCCGAATTGAGCTTCCGATTTGGCCGCGACTACTGCACGACGGTCAGTACCGTGGCGCCCGCGTACGGGACCGGGGACCCGATGGGGGTGAGCGCTCCGGTCGTGAGGTCGATACTGAACGCCAGCAGGCCGCCTGCACCGGACGTGTACAGGAAGAGTCCGGCGGTGGTGAGCGGGCCTCCGTGAATCGCGAACGGAGAGCCGTTGAGTGGAGTCAGCACACCGCTCGTCGCATTAATGCTGTAGCCGGAGATGGTGCCGTCCATCGCGTTGGAGACGTAAAGGAAGTTGTTGACCGTAGCCAGCGCGATCGGCCCGCTTCCCGCGGTGAACGGGGATCCAGGGACAGGATTCAGCGCGCCACTGGACGTCACGATCGAGAATGCGGCGACCTGGTTGGTCGCCGTTAGCGCGGTGTAAACGAAGCTGGCGCTCGTGTCGACCACAATTCCACTGGGCTGCGTGTCGCCCGCATAGTTCGGAATCGTAGCGAACGGCGAACCCGCAACGGCGCTCAGCGCTCCCGTGCTCGAATCGATGGTGAAGGCCCGAACATTGCCGGGGGATCGTCGTCGGCAGCGAAGACGAAGCGGCTTTGGGGATCGACGGTGAGGAATAAATTCGCTCCCGCGAGGAAGGGAGACCCAATGACGGCAGTGAGCGCGCCGGTGGCGTCCGCTTTGAGTGCGTCAATTTTACCTGCATCGCCGACGTATAGAACCTGCGCAGAGCTGTCAGCGGCCAGTCCCGCGGCGAGACTCAGCGGCCCCAGCGAAAAAGGAGATCCTGACACCGTCGTCAGCGCCCCACTGCCCAGATTGATCGACCATGCATCGATCGACGATGCTCCTCCAAGCGTCAATTGAGGATTGGAAACGTACAGGAATTGATTGCCGAGCGCGGCCATGCCCAGCGACCCGGTGGGCCCAAGAGTAGAGGTTGGCGAGCCGAGGGCCCCTGTATTCCCATCCATGGGGAAGACGTCGATCTGGCCAGTGAGTCCAGTGGCGTACAGGAATTGCGGGGCCCGACAAAGGTCGCTACCCACGCCACAACAACCACTGAGCGGGCACACCTTCAAACCGTTTGTGCTGCCGCATCCGGCGAGTGCGATCAAGCCGCCGAGGACAACGAATATTGCGAACGGACTACGAAGAGCGCGGGGTGGCGTTGGCTCTCCCTAAAGATGAAAACATATCACCGACGGCAAAGCGCATGCTAAAGAATTATTGGGAAGCGTGATGAAGATCACGCAGTGACTGGCGTACCGTGGATGTGTTGAGCGAACCCAGTTACAGCCAAAAGTCGCGGACTGGAGCGTCCGACGGGCTTTGCCCCGCGCTGGCGGCGCGTCCCATGCTGGGTTCGACGCGGTTGCGCCCGGCATTCTTGGCCTGGTAAAGCGCCGTATCCGCCGCGTGCAGCAATTTTTCGAGGTCGGCGGAAGTCTCGCCGGTTGCAACCCCGAGGCTCAGACTGACCTGAACGCTCGATCCCCCGACGATGATGCTGCAACCGGCGACATGGCTGCGCACGCGCTCGGCCAGTTCCCAGGTCTCGGCCACATCGCAGCCGGGGGCGACGATCAGGAATTCTTCTCCCCCGCAGCGGCCCACGGAATCGTAAGGGCGGACCACGGCCGCGATGCCGCTGGCAATAATGCGCAGGACCACGTCGCCGGCGCCATGTCCGCGGCTGTCGTTGATGGCTTTGAAGTGATCCACGTCGATCATGATCAGGCCCACTGGCTCATGATCGCGCTCGGCGCGCAGCAGGTCACGCTCGAGAATCTCAAGAATGGCTTTGCGGTTCCACAGACTGGTCAGGCCGTCGCGCGAAGCTTCGCGGCGCAGCGCTTCTTTCGCCATTAGCAGCCGGTTCTGGGTGACCAGCAGGCGCGCGCTCGAACACACAAAGGAGAACAGCACCACCAACGCCGCCAATCCCAGCCGCTCGCGCGCGATGCGCAATGACATGAACAGGACCAGCAACGGGTAGAGCAAATAGAACAGCTCCGCGAAGATTCGTTTCTCGCGCCGCCGTGGTTCGAGAGAAAGTTCCGGCGCCTCGGCCTGCTTCCAGGCCGTCACAATGACAATGGGGATCAGCAGCAGAGCGCTCCACAGAAGATCGAACCACGCGCCAGTACGCAGACCCTGTCCCGGTCCGTAGTAGTACAAGGCATCCACGCACCCCGAAACGGCGAGAAAGACTCCCATCCGACCGAACAAGGCTCGGGCGTCCCGCGAGCGCGTAACCGCGGCGCGCAAAACAAATGCTAAAGCAACCAGCCCGTAGCCGCCGAAGTAAGGAGCCCACACCGAGTGCGCCAGTTCCCCCGGGGATTCCGACTTGGGTATGTAAAAGAAGTACAGATAGGCCGCGATGCAAACCAGTACGCCCTGCACGAAGTCAAGCGCGACCAGGGCGTCGAGCTTTCCGGCTTCATCGTCCGGGTCGAGAAAAATCGCCATGGCCAGCGGAGCGAACCAGAAAGAGAACAGAAAGTTTTCGAGCCCGCTCACCAGCGGGGACGCAGCCAGATGATTGTAAACGCTGAAGCCCTGCGCGACCAACAACAACACATATGCGACAGCCGTAAGCTGCCAGAAAGAACGCGCCATGCCCTCGGAACGCCGGCTGGCCGCCACGATGGCACAGATCAGCACGAATCCCAGCGTGAGCTGAATCAGGTCCGACAGGAAAGGTCCGGGCGCTCTGGTCCCGAGAGAAGCCACCACAACGGCGTGCGCCAGCCATAACAGGCCGGAAACGATTACGACGATGCGCCTACGTGGCAATGCGCTCACCTTTAGCGAAAATTTTTTACAGATGGTGTCGCAGGGAGGATCGAACGGGACCGCCAGTGGCTCCCGCCAAACTCTTGGCCGCCCAATCGGACTGAGACCTCACTAGTATCAGGTATTGCGCGGGCTCTTTCACATAACTATAGTACCCCGGCCGCGATTACGGCCAATGGAAATCAGCGCCAACCTTCGAGCAGCCTTTTGAGGATTTCCACACCTTCGCCGAGCTTGGAGAGCTCTTCGGGATTGAGCGTATCGAGATGAGAGGCCAAGTAAGCGATGCGCAGCTGGCGTCCTCGCTGGAGCAGGCGGGTGCCTTTGGTTGAAGCCCGAATGCGCATGCGCCGCGCGTCCTGACGATCGGCAGTAATTTCGATCAGGCGGCTGCGAGCCAGTCCAGCCACAATGCGGCTCATGGTAGGCGGCTTGACCTGCTCCGCGGCGGCGAGTTCGCCCAGGGTTTTGGGACCACCGAAAACCAGCACCGAGAGCGCCGAGAGGCGAGCCGGCCCTTCGCCGGTGGCAGCGTCCTGCTTGCGCACGCGACGCAGCAGGTGGATCACAGCTGAATGCAGCCGGTCGGCTACAGCCTGGACATCGGGATGTGGAGAGGATTCTGGCTCGGGCACTCGATCTCCCCGCTCGCCGGCATTTTTTGCTTGACGAGACCAACCCAATATTGTTAGCTATGCTAACTAAACGGCTGGAGGAGGTCAAGACATGAATATAACTGCGACGGGAATCGGAATCTCGCGCGTCGGACAGATTGCCATCAATGCGCACGATGTCGGGCGGGCCGCCGCTTTCTATCAGGATATGCTGGGACTGAAGCTGCTGTTCAAGGCCGGGCCGGAGCTCGCCTTTTTCGACTGCGGAGGGGTGCGTCTGATGCTGACGCGTCCAGAGAGGCCTGAGTTTGATCATGCCAGTTCGATCCTGTACTTTGCCGTGCCCGACATTCAGGCCGCGCACGCCAGAATGAAAGAGAAGGGCGTGAACTTTGAGGATGAGCCGCACGTGATCGCGAGAATGCCCGATCATGATTTATGGATGACGTTCTTCCACGACACGGAAGGAAATTTGATGGGATTGATGAGCGAGGTAGCGAAGTGAAGTGTCGGACATCGGCCCTCAATTTTCAACCTTCATGGTAGCAGCGACCTCACCCGCGTCGAACCTTAGATCCGGCACCCGTTGCCAGAATTCCCATTGCGGACCCTGCTATCATCGCTGGCGGAGTAATCTAGCATCATGCAGGATTTCGAAGACGACGAAATACCGATATTTCCCGGAAGAGGAGAAGGACTCATGGAAGAAGCTCTGGCCACAGGTTCGGGCCACGCGCGCCGCAACGAAGACATCGCACTCGATCTGATGAAATTTATCGCCATGACCACCGGGTACGGGCGGACGACCTCGTCGGGCGTAGGATTTCAAGGCACGGGCTCAGCCGCCAAGCCGGAAGACTACGCCGCTCACCTGCTCGAGTTGTACGGGAGGTGCTTGGGCGCGGTGGGCGCGAAGAAGTAGACAAGTACACCGCCATTGATCACGGATTCATAAGTGTCAATATCACTTCGCCAGTCCGGTTGTGTATTGAATCCCCAACTGATCGAATAAAAAGCTGAAGAGGTCGGCGTCTTCGTCAATCCGCTCGTCGAGCGCGGTGCCGATTCCGTGGCCGGCGCTCGACGTTCGCAGCAGGATGGGATGGCCGGAACTGTCGGCCGCCTGCAGGCGTGCGATCATCTTGCGCGATTGCATGGGATTGACGCGGTGGTCGTTTTCTCCCGTCGGCATCAGAATCGCGGGATAGGCCGTGCCATCTTTCACGTGATGATAGGGCGAGTAGTCGAAGAGCGCCTTGAACTGGCCGGAGTCTTTCACAGTGCCGAACTCGGTGACGTTGAAGGCGCCGTTGGGATCGAGTTCGACGCGCAGCATGTCGTAGATTCCCACGAACGAAACCACCGCGCGAAACAGGTCGGGACGCTGCGTGAAGGCCGCGCCCATCAGCAAGCCTCCGTTGCTGCCGCCGATAATCGCGAGGTGAGCGGGTGAAGTGTATTTCTGATCGATCAGGTATTGAGCACAGCCCAGAAAATCGTCAAAGACGTTCTGCTTGTGCGTGAGGTTGCCTGCCGTGTGCCATTCTTCACCGTATTCGGCCCCGCCGCGCAGATTGGTTTCCACCAAAACGCCGCCCTCGTCGAGCCAAAGCCGCGCGAATAATCCCTCAAAAAACGGTTTTGTACTGATGCCATAGCCGCCATAGCCGGAGAGGAGCGCGGGATGGGTGCCGTCGAGCTTGGTTCCTTTGAGCCGGATGATATTGATGGGAACGCGCGTGCCGTCTTTTGAGGTGGCAAAGTCGCGGACCACCTCTGCATCCTCGAATTTGATCGGGGAAGTTTCGAACAAGGCGGTGCGGGCCGCTTGTCCAGTGGTGGCCTCAATGCGGTACCAGGCGGGCGGATCGAGATACGTCGACGTGTAGACGAGCACATCGCCCCCGCCGACGGAAACTCCACCGTAGACCGCCGAAACCGGCGGCAGAGGCGGCGCGGGCAGAGCTTTGCCCTGATTGTCGAACACGCGCACGCGCGACGGGCCTCCCATGATGTCGACCACGTAGAGATGTCCCCATGTGGGGACGAAGTTTTCGATGGAGGCGCGGACGCTTTCATCGGAGCCTGAAGCTGAGCTTTGTGGAACCACAACCTTGGCTTGCGCAAGATCGAGTTGCGCCAGCGGTAGTCGGAGAATCTGTCCGCGCGGCGCGTCTTTGCGGGACAGCACGTACAGCGCCTGATCCATGCCGAACTTCACGGAGACGACCGCATCGTCGAAGTGGGTAATCTGGGTCCACTTGCCGTCGGAATCCATGAGGTAATGGGCAAATTGGCCGCCATCTCCATTGCCCACGGCAGCGAGCAACCAGCGTCCGTCGTCGCTGGTGTGGAGTTGAATTTCGGCGATGCGCGGGAAGTCCTTGCCGAGGACGTAGCTGTCCTGTTTGGGGTCGGTTCCGAGTTTGTGAAAATAGACTTGCTGGTAAAAGTTCGCATCCTCGGGCGGACGCTCGTTGCCTTGTGGGTAGCGCGTGTAGTAGAAGCCGGAAGTGTCGGCCTTCCAGGCGATACTGCCGCCCGCGGTGGCGAAGTTCACGCGAGGCACGACGTCGGAAAGTTCTTTGCCCGTGGCGACTTCGAAGAGGTGCGCCGAGGCGTCTTCCGAACCGTTTTCCGAAAGGGCGGCGGCGACGTATTTGCCGCCGAACGAAGGCACATAGAAATCCATCGCGAGCGATCCCTTGGCGCTGGCGGCATTGGGATCGAAGATGACTCTTGCGCTGGCAGGATCGTCGGCGGAGCGCATTACCACGAGCATGGGCTGCTGCTGCGGAGGTTGGTCTTTGATCGCGAACAGCATCCCGGCACGAAACTGCAGATCGTAGCAGCTGGCCGAACTGGCAGCGATCAATTGTGCGACGCGAGCCCGGATGGCAGGGCGAGCTGGCAGATGATCGAGATATTCGCGCGTGCGCGCATTCTCGGCGGCGCTCCACTGCTTGACCGTAGCATCATCCCAGTTCTCCAGCCAGCGGTAGTCGTCCGCGATTTTGGCGCCCTGATATTCGTCAGTTACGGGATGCTTCGGCGTGTCGGGCGGCTTGGGAAGCGACGGATTCTGCGCGAGGGCCGAGAGAGCGAGGAAGCAGAAGGACAGAGAAATCTGCGAGAAGCGTGAAGTTTTCATGACGGCCTTTCCCGGGGCGCGGGAATTATAACTTGCTGGCTGGCCTGGGAGTGCCGGAAATCCACATGCCAACAAGGAGGCGTTGGCCGGAACAAGGGGTGTACAATGGCTGCCGCTTTGGGAATGATACAGGAGCTGTCCGGGCCCAGATTTGACCTGAATAATGCTTGCGCTAGCTTCAACGCGGAGGAAGACGTATGGGTTTACTCGATGATCCCAAGCTGATGGATCTGCACGAGCAGATCAATCGAGCGATTCAGTGGAATTCAAGACCAGATTGGCAGAAAGTCTGCCTGATCCTCAACGGCATGTCGATGCCCGACATGCTCGATGAACTCTGGCGCATCAAAGGAACCGGCTGGCTAAACAGCGTGGCGCAGTTTGCGCCCAACGCCACCGGCGTCAATATCAACAGACTGAGGGCGGCGATTGGAGCTACACAGGATCAGCCGCCGGGTGATTTTGATGCTCTGCTGCGGCAGTTGCCTGAGGATCAGCAGTTTGCAATTATGAGCGTGCGAGCCGTAACCCAAGCTCCCGATCCGCTCACTCCCACGCTGTGGTCAAAATTCTATTGGTCGACGCGCTCGCTTCCGGCGCCGGCGGCCAGAGGCACAGCGACTTCTGGTTCTGCCGGCAGCGGAGACGACGACGCGGCTCATCTCGCGGCCGACATTGCGACGGCTCTGACTGCCAACGCTCCCAAAGGGACGAATCCGACGACATATACGGTCACGGTCGTGTTTCGAAACCTGGACGCTTTGAAGATTGGCAAGGGGAACACGGAGTTGGCGGTTCTGCACGAACCGAATGTCAGCGTTCAAATTTCTCCCGATCCAAACAGTCAGGCGGTGTATCAAGCGGCCATCTCAATCGTGAACCTGCACCTCAAGCGGAATTGGGGTTTGCTCAAACCGGACATCGAAATCAGCTTCGGCGCACAAGCCGGAGTTACAACACCGGGCCCGAATCCTACTGCGGGCCTGCAGGCCCAGGTGGAAGTGCATGTCACCACCAACATCTCAATCGTTGCGACATCGGGGCTCGGCTTTGGACCTCCCATTAAGCCTGGCGATCCGGTTGATCGCGGCGCCATGCACTTTGGAAACCGTGACTTCGATGTGGGGTTCACTCCATTCATGATCGGCATCGTCGGCCATTGGGATCCACCATAGTTCGAGGGAGAGCAGCACAACGCTTGCGCAGGCCTGTCGGGTTCCGTGCTGGTTCGTACGATGACAAGCGCTAACGGCTTGAGCGGATCAGCAAAGAAAAACCGCGCCCAGTATCGGACGCGGCTCTGAAACGTCTGCCGATTGGAGGTGCTCGGGGCCAGCCGCCAACTTAACGGCGTTTCTTGCCTTTTTTCGCGGCCTTTTTCGCGGGTCGCTTCGCAGCTTTTTTCTTCGCGGGTTTCTTGGCAGCCTTCTTTTTCTTCGCAGCCTTCCTCGCAGGTTTCTTCGCAGCTTTTTTCGGAGCGGGTTTCTTAGCCGCTTTCTTTTTCGCGGCGGGCTTGCTGCCGCCACCTCCACCACCACTCGGGGCGGACGGTGCGGGCTTGGGCTTAGGCGCAGGAGGCGGAGGCACGGCTATGGATTCCGGTTCGCTGGTTTCGGGCGCCGGCGTGCCGGATTCTTCTTCCTCCTCCTCTTCTTCGAAATCTTCTTCCAGCGACTCGCTGTAAGCGCCGCTGTCGCCGAATTCTTCTTCTTCATCACGTCCGTAGAGCGTGGGATCGTAAAACGTCATTGCTCCTCCTGATTTCATTGGCGGCCGAGTAGGGAAAGCGACCCGGCTGCGGGCACGAAGAATTTAAAAGACCACCGGAAACTTCTGCTGGAACGGCGCGCGATTATAGCACGACGTTCCCTGTAGCCTGCAAGGACTGCTGACACAGACTGCTCGCTATCCTGTTATCACAGCGGACTGGGAAAAGGGAAGAAGAAAAGGCGAGAAAGCAAGAAGAATTCTTCCCAGTCCGCTGAGAAGAAAAAGAGGCGGAAGCCGGTGACGACTCCCGCCGCGGTTGCGGCGGGCGCCGCCTGGGCGGACTGCAGCCCTCTACTCTTTCTCTCCCGGGGAGAGACCGGGAAGTACTTCGGTTCCTTCCTTTTGTACGGCTTGCAGGGCGCTGGGATCGTGTCGCTTAGCTTGCAGGACAGTGGGAGTGACCTGCGGGGTCTGAAGGCGCCAGACCTTGAACCTGAGACGTCAGACTGACCTCCTGAAACGAAACGCCCCACGGCCTGCATTTCAGGCAATCCGTGAGGCGCTAGCAATTCTGTCGAGACAACGGCTATTTCAGAGTTTTCACGAAGGCAGCAACGGCCTTGGCGTCGTCGGCGGAGAGGCTGGAGAGAGCTTTCTTGTGCGGCGCTTTCTTGGCGTCGTTCCCCTTGGTGAGAAGATCGGTGATCTGGTCACCGGTCAGGCTGGTGCCCTTGAGTGCCGGGCCGACCTTGCCCTGGCCTTCGGGGCCGTGGCAGCCGGCGCACTTGGCTTTGTAGGTGGCAGCTCCGTCCTGGGCAAACGCAGGCAGAGCCATAGATGCGGCCAAGGCAATGACGAGAAGAACGATCAGCATTTTGCTAATTCTCATGAGTTCTCCTTCAGAAGTTGGAATATGTGGGCCCGAGAGTCGAAACGAATTGTAGTCCTGCAATCGTCCTTGGCGTCATTTTACTTCTGAAACTTAGAGCAACCCCCCATTTTCATCTCCGGGGTGATTGCTGGTTTCGCTCTGGGGATCTTACCGGGAGGATTGCACGATCAGGATCATGCCGGGACGGATGACGGCGACATTGCGATTGTCCCGCTTGAGGGCGGCGACGGTGGTTCGGTAGGCATTAGCGATGGAGTAGAGGGTTTCGCCGCTCCTAACTTTGTGGTGAACGACTGCGGCCTGTACGCTTGGTTCACGTTCGATTTGCGCGGACTTGGTGGCGGGCGGCTTGGTAGCAGCCGTCTCCGTGGGTTTCGATGCGGAGCCAGCGTGTTTCGACTTCGACCGCGAGGACGCCACTTCTGCGTCACGCGCGCTCGGCGAAATCGGCAGGTGCAGCGCCAGTACTCGACGTCCGCTGAGACTCTCGCCGTGGAGGCCGTTCCACCGGCGCAGCATCTGCGGCGAAATGCCGAAGTTCTCGGCGACGCTCTCGACTGTGTCTCCGGAATGAACTCTGTAGCGGGTGATGCGGCGGGCGTAAGTCGCAGTGTCGCTCAGCGGATGCTTGCCGGGCGCGACGGGGATCACGAGCTTAGCGTCGGCTTCCAGTTCGGTCCCTTCAAGTTGGTTGGCGGCAGCGATGGACTTGGGCGTGGTGTGATAGTTCCGGGCCAGAGAAGCGAGCGTGTCGCCGGAAAGAACCGTGTGATAGCGCCACCACAGCCGCATGTCGGTTGGAATCGTGGCGATCGCCGTCTGGTATTCGTCTTTCGTTCCGACCGGCAGGTGCAACTCAAACTTGCCCGCGCGCGGAGTGGTGAGGCGCAACAGGCTGGGATTCAAGTCCTGCAATTCACTGGGTGCGGAGTTAACGCACTCGGCCACGAGGCGCAGATCCACCGGATAGTTGATGGTGACGGTGTCGTAATCCGCCGGATGCTCCATCACAACTTCGTCCAGCCCATACTGCGACGGATTTTTGGTCATGATGGTCACGGCCAGAATGATAGGCACGTAGTTGCGCGTCTCTTTGGGAAGAACGTTGCGCCGGTAGAGTTCCCAAAAATCGGCGTAGCCGGTGCGCTTGACCGCAGCCTGCACGGTGCCCGGACCGGAGTTGTAAGCGGCCATGGCGAGATACCAGTCGCCGAACTGGTTGTAGAGATCTTTCAGATGGCGGGCGGCGGCGCGAGTGGATTTTTCGGGATCCTGGCGGTCGTCGACCCACGTGTTGTGCGAGAGGCCGTATCCCCGGGCGCGGCTGCCCATGAACTGCCAGATGCCGCGGGCGCCAACCCGCGACACAGCCAGCGGGTGGAATCCCGATTCAGCCTGCGCGAGATAGATCAGATCTTGCGGGACGCCTTCTTCCTTCAACGTGGAGACGATCATGTCGTGGTAGCGTCCCGAGCGGGAGAAGGCGCGCTCGAAGCCGCCTCGTCCGCGATTGGAGAAGTAGGTAATGTAGCCGGCGACCTGGTCCGTCATCATCAGCGGCAGGTCAGAACGCGTGTTCTTGATTTCGGCTTGCGCTTTGGCTTTGACGCCGGCATCGGGCGCGGGAGTGAGGCCATTGGTCTCGTCGATCGGCGCCGGCTCAGACTTCTGCTGCGCCTCGGTATCCGTGCCCGTTCCGCCGGGATAAAGTTCGTTGACCCCTTGGACGACGCGATCGAACTCCTCTTGCAGGCGATCATCGGAGCGGATGTCAAGATTGCTGCTCAGCAGGGCGTTGAGCGCGTTGTCGAAATTTTGCTTCGCCTCATCGGTCTTGCCGGCCTGATGATTGGCCAATCCCGCATGGTATTCCTTTTCAGCCCGGGCGATGAGATCTGCGACCGGGTCGAAACCCCGAGCAGATGCCGGAGCGGGCGCCGGGGAAGCTTCTGCGGGGGCTGGCGTTTGCGGCGGAGCATCGTCCACCTGAGCGGGAGCAGTCGCTGAAGTTGTTGCCGGAGTTGGAGCGGGAGGCGCAGTCTGCTGAAGTGCGGGAGCCTTTGCTGGCGGCAGAAGTGAGACTGGTTTCTGCGCCGTCTGGCAGGCGCACGCCGCCAACGCCAGCGACGCCAGTACAGCGGTCCGGACATAGAGGTCTGCTAATCGCATATTTCTCTATGAGATACGTGCTTCTCCCTAGGGCTGAGGTCCGGTAGATTCTACCAAATCGTACTCGGTGGTCTCGTCGAGGTCAACGCCGAAAAGGCGCCGGTGCGGTTACTTTCGGCACCCGGTCCAGCGGTTACTGCGAAAACCGGCATTTGACCTCCGACCTCAGAGGTTTGGATGAGTCGTCAGTTGCCGCGGTTGTCGCTGCCTCCAGCTTAATCTGGTCAAGTCCGAGGTCCGATGCGCGCTTTTCATAGCCGGCGTTTCGCACGACTATGGGACCGTTCAGCGCTGCAGCGGTAACAGGTACGCAGGGTTGCTCTCCATAGCGCCGCCAAAGAATTGCCGGTCGGCCTGGCGCATGTCCCAGGCGATCACCGAGGCCGGTGTGATCTGGATCGTAACGTCATCCCATGCGGCGAACACCGGACCAACCCTCGGGTCCGCCAGTGCAGCTGGGCTTAGATATTTGCGATGAATCTCCGCATTCCTCTTCCGCGACAGGTCGCCGGTCAGAATCTCCGCGGTCCCCGCGATGGTGATACCGCAGGACGCTGCGGGGTCGCGAGCGTCGATCATCAAGGAAACCTTTGGGATGGATTGCAGGTTTCGCGCTTTGCGGCTGCGCGAAGACGTGGCTACAAGGACGTGTGTGCCGTCAAACCAATACCACACCGCAACCATGTGAATGGAGCCGTCCGGATTCTCAGTTGCCAGCGCTGCGACATGCTGGTCACCCAATAACCGTCTCGCCAGATCATCTGCAAGGGAAGCCATAGCGGAGAAATCTCCTCTCTTTTTGGCTCGGTGTCGGTGTCTTCCACCCGGTTACAGCCTGCCGCCCCCAGGTCGGATGTCTGACGTCCGGCGTCCGCGCTTCACACCCGCCAGTAATCCGGGCGCCAGGTCTGGATCGCCTTCTTGATGTCGGCCCGTGACAGCTTTTCGTTCAGGGCGCGCTCGACCAGCTTCGGGATCTCGGCGTCTGAGGCGAAACGCAGCCCGCAGAGTTGGTCCTCGGTCAACTCGGGAATGCGGGAACGTAACGGCTCCGACAGAAGCTGTGTGAGCCGCAGCCGCTCTTCCAGGCGGATGATGCGATCCTGCAGCCTGAGCGCGTAGAAGCGCACTTTGAACGCCAAAATCAGAAAAGCGAGCGCCAGCAAAACCAACAAGAAGGAGTGGACGTGATCCCGGAGATCACCGTGTGTGATGTGCGCAAAAAAGTGAACCAGCGACAGGATCAGCCCCAGCGCGAAGATAGGGAGAACGAAAAAGTGAAACGGCGGATCGAAGCGAGTGTGATTCGCCAGGGTCTGGGGTTTTGTTTCGGCCATGAAGGCCTCCTTGCATGAAGACGTGCCAGTGTAGCAGAGTCGGCGCGGTCCTAACGGGCACTAGCAATGTAAAATCACTTGTCGTCGGATCCTCTGGCCAGATCGCGAATCCAAACTTTTATGAAAGCCATTCAAGTCAAACAACCTGGTGGGCCGGAGGCGATGGAACTGGTGGAGTTGCCGGTTCCGCAACCGAAGGCGAATGAGGCGGTCGTGAAGCTGGCCGCTTCGGGCGTGAACTTTATCGATGTGTACATCCGCGAAGGGCGCTACAAGTCTCCGCCGCCGTTTGTGCTGGGGCAGGAAGGTGCGGGCGTCGTCAACGCCGTGGGCGCCAGCGTGACGACGGTGAAGAACGGCGATCGCGTGGCTTGGACCGGGCTGATGGGATCGTACGCTGAGTATGCTGCAGTGCCCGCAGACCGGCTGGTGCCGATTCCTGACGGCGTGACGGATCAGCAGGCAGGCGCAGCCATGTTGCAGGGCATGACGGCGCACTATCTCTCGCATGACACTTATCCCTTGAAACGTGGCGAAACGGCGCTGGTACACGCAGCTGCCGGCGGTGTCGGACTGCTGCTGGTGCAGATGGCCCACCACATTGGCGCGCGCGTGATTGCCACCGTCTCGACCGACGACAAGGCCAGGCTGGCGCGCGAGGCCGGGGCGGACGAAGTCATTCTCTACACGCAATCCGATTTCGAAGCCGAGACCACACGGCTGACCGGCGGCAAGGGCGTCGACGTGGTTTACGACTCGGTGGGGAAGACGACTTTCGACAAGGGTCTAAACGTTCTGCGGCCGCGCGGAGTGATGGTGTTGTTCGGCGGGTCGAGTGGCGCAGTGCCTCCATTTGATCTGATTGCGCTCTCGCAGAAAGGGTCGCTCTACGTGACGCGGCCCACTTTGGTGAATTACATCGCCACGCGGGAGGAACTGATGTCGCGATCGGGCGCGGTGTTTGGCATGATGGTGGCCGGCAAACTCAAGTTGCGGATCGAACACACGTATCCTCTGGCCGAGGCACAGCGGGCGCACCGCGATCTGGAAGGACGAAAAACCACGGGGAAGTTGTTGCTAATCCCGTAGTCTGCGTGTTAGGTCTTGGGTTTCAGGCTCGGCACCAAGACCTAATTCAAGGACGAAGACCCAAGACTCAAGACCTGAAATCATGAAAGCAATTCGCGTACAGCACACCGGCGGCCCCGAGGTGATGGAACTGGTTGAGGTTCCCCTCCCGCAGCCGAAGCCGGCCGAGTCGGTGGTGAAGGTCTCCGTTGCCGGGGTCAACTCGATTGATGGCCACTTCCGCGATGGAAGTTTGCGGACGCCGCTGCCCTTTATTCCCGGGCAGGAAGGCGCGGGAGTGGTAACGGCGGTGGGCGCGCAGGCGAAAACGGTGAAAGTCGGCGATCGCGTGGCCTGGAGCGGGGCTCTGGGCTCGTACGCGCAGTACGTGGCGGCCTCAGCCGACAGCCTGGTGCCGGTTCCCGCGACTCTGACAGATCAGCAAGCCGCCGCTGCCATGATGCACGGACTGACCGCGCACTATCTGGTGAACGACGCGCACAAACTGAAAGCGGGCGAGACGGCGCTGGTGCACGCGGCTGCGGGCGGCGTCGGATTGCTGCTGGTGCAAATGGCGCGCATGCTCGGGGCGCGGGTGATTGGCACGGCCTCGAGCGCGGAGAAAGCGAGGCTGGCGCGCGAGGCCGGCGCGGATGATGTGATCGTTTTCACGCAGCAGGATTTTGAGGCCGAGGTGAAGCGCCTGACCGGCGGCAAGGGCGTCGACGTGGTGTACGACGGTGTGGGCAAGGCGACGTTCGACAAAAATCTGAACGTCATGCGGCTGCGCGGGATGCTGGTGCTCTACGGCATGTCGAGCGGGCCGGTGCCCCCGGTGGATCCAGCTAAGCTGTCGGAGAAGGGTTCGCTGTACATGGCGCGCACCACGCTGGCACACTTCACCGCTACGCGCGAGGAACTGCTGGCGCGCACCGGCGCGCTCTTCGCGATGATCGCGGAAGGCAAGCTCAAGCTGAAGATTGCGAAGACCTATCCGCTGGCGGAAGCGGCGCAGGCCCACCGCGACATGGAAGCGCGGAAGGTCGCGGGAAAACTGCTGCTGATCCCTTAAGGTGTGGTCTTAGGTGTTGGGTCTTGGGGTATCTGCCGCTACGCCCCCAGTTTTCGGCTCAGCGCTTGCGAGTGTAGTTGCGCGCGTATTCTGGCGCTTCTCTTCCCGCTAGCAATCTCGCATCGTCAATCGGCTTCCCCGCCACCATCTCCAGCGGCACGACTCCCGCCCAGGTAGGGAATGAGTAGTCTTCCTCGTCGTCGACGGGTGGGCCGATTCGCACTTTCGCGGAGAATTCTTCGATGGGCAGGCGCAGCACGGACGTCGCTTTGAGTTCGCGTTCGTTGGGTTGGCGCGCGTCCTCCCACCGGCCGGGCAGAATGTGCTCCGACAGACTTCGCAGAGCCGCAAGCTTCTCTTGCGGATCATCCACCAGAGTTGCCTTCCCCAGAATCACCACAGAGCGGTAGTTCATCGAGTGATTGAAAACGGAGCGAGCCAGCACGAGTCCGTCGAGCAAAGTCACCGTAATGCAGATCGGTACGCCGTCTTTCATCTGCATCTGGCGCAGCATGCGGCTCGCGGCTGAGCCGTGAATGTAGAGGCTGGCGTCCTTGCGGCCGTACGAGGTCGGAATCACGAACGGCTGGCCGTCGACCACGAAGCCAGCGTGGCAGAGGAAGCCTTCGTCGAGGATTCGGTATACAGCTTCGCGATCGTAAACCGCACGATCGGCTTCGCGGACCACACGGGTGCGCGCGGTGGGCATTTGCGATTCAGACATTGGGGAACGAACTCCGGACAAGCGCCAAAGGATGAACGGAAAGTGTAACACCGGCGACAGATATCGGAGCTTCGACCTCGGACCTCGGATATCCCCACCCAAACAAATCTGCATGCCGCGAACTAAATCTCTACCAGTTCAGCTTCATCGCGAACTGGAACTGGCGCGGGTCGTAAGCGGCGGTGGCCTGGCCCGCGTTGCAGGATGTACTACTGCAGAGAGGGCTGACCGCGGCCACGTTCATTTTGTTGGCGATGTTAAACATATCGACGATCAGGTCCATGCTGAAGCGTTCGCCGAAGTAAATGCGCTTGGAAACACGCAAATCGTCGAAGACGGTCCAGGGTTGAATCCCCGCGTTGCGGCCGAGAGTGCCGTCGAGTTGCAAGAGGGTAGGCGTGGTCAGGGTTGCGGCGAAGCCGTTGATACATGGCTCCTGCAACACGCCCGTGGGAGAGTACTTGGACTGATAAACAGTACCGCAGGCCGGGTTGGCGGTGGTGTTGGGACGGCCGGTCAGAGACGACAGCTGAAGATTGTCCCCGTTGCCCGTGATGAGATTGAATGGCCGCCCCGAAGCAACATCAAGCAGAGGAGCGAAAGTCCAGTCGCTGAAGACTTTCTGGACGAAGCCGCTGCCGCCAAGCTTTCCACTCTGGAAGACGCCACTGAATACAAAGCGATGACGCTGGTCGAAAAGCGACGTGGAGCGATCCACGCCGGGGTAGTAGCTGTCCTGTGGCGTCAGTGTGGATTGCAGATCGGTGGAGTCGTCAATGGAGTGCGACCAGGTGTAGGAAGCCAGGAATTCGTAGTGTTGGTTGAAGCGCTTGCGCAGGTTGGCAGTGAATCCGTGGTAGATCGAACTGCCGTTGGAATAGTTGGCATCCATGTCGCCAAAGGGGACGCAGCCCGAGAATCCGCCGGTGACTGTGGGGGCGCAGTTCGCATTGAATCCCTGATTGACGAGGCCGCTCTCGATGGATTCGCCGAGTTGTACGCAAGGGATCGCTGCCGGCCCCGCGGCGATGAGGGCTCCGGCAATCGAAGGATTCAAGCCACCGGGACGGAAGAAATTCATCAGCGCCGAGCTAACCCACGGACCAAGTGCACCGGACCCGCAAGGAAGGGCTCCGCCACCTACCGTGAATGGACTCGCCGGAGTTTGTCCCGCGGCGAGCGCTGCGTTGAAGTTGGCCACCATCAAGTCGCCGCGAATCGTGTTGGCGTTGATGGGGCGGTTCAGGTGACGCCCACCATTGAAGTTATATGCCAGACTGAGAGCGAACCCGTCACCGAGATCGCGTTCCACCGTGACGTTGGCCTGCTGCGAGTACGCGTAGACGAAGTTCTTCGACTGCGGATAGCCGAAGGGCTGGAACCCGAGCGGCAGAAATGTGGACGGGTTCAAGTAGTTCTGATTGAGAAAGACAGATTGAGGAAAGTTCAGAGCCTGAAACTGCTGCTGGTTGGGGAGATACCCCATATTGGTGTTTGCCAGCGGGAACGCTGACGGCGTGCACGAAGCCTGTCCGAGCGTTCCTTGAAAGATGGGAATCGCGTTCAGGTTGCCGGGAGTGCCGGGGCCCGAGCAGGTCGACGTTCCGGCAAAAGCCAGCTGACCGCTGGACGAACCATCGGAAGCATCGCCGAGAAAATAGAGGCCCAGCAGCGGATGGTCATAGAAAATGCCGTACGACGCACGCACGACAGTCTTGCCGTTCCCGCTGGGATCCCAAGCTAAGCCAATACGGGGCTGAATGTTGTTCTTGTCGGTTTGAATTCCTTTTTGCAATCCCAGCAGGTTGTAAGCGGGAAGCGCCAGCCCCTGAGGCGGCTTGAATTTCGGGGGAATCTCCACGTCATAGCGCACCCCATAATTCAGTGTGACCGTGGGACTGACACGCCACGAGTCCTGCCAGAACGCCCCGATGGGAATGTTCTTAAATGAATCGCTGGGACTGCCAATGCCCTGAATGAAATCTCCGGGCAGGCCAGCGCCGTAGGATTGCACCGGCGAGAGATCTGGGAACGGAGTGTTGGGAATCGGGGAGGCAAAACCCAGGGCAGAGGAACTGAAGCTGCCAAAGTCGTACACTCCTCCGTAGTTAACCGTGAAAATCGCGGTGAGCGGAAGATAATTGACATCTCCGCCAAACTTCATATTGTGGCGGCCGACGCTCCAGGAGAAGTTGTCGGTGAATTGGTACCGTTGCTCGACTCGCTGAATGTAGGAGTACGGCTCGCGACCGAAATAGGCGAAGCCCGGAATGTTTACCGCCGGGTCGGAGCCTCCCGGAATCTGCGTATTGTAGAAATAAGAGAGTCCGCGCCGGGCATACTGAAAGCGAAATTCGTTGACTTTGTTGTTGCCAATGGTCCAAGTGTCCTGAAAGACGCCAGCAACGTCGCGATAAGTCTGTTGCGAAGTGCGCGAGTACGCGTTCTGCCCGAAGGGTTGGTCCTGGCCGCTGACTTCAATGCCGGTGACCGTGCTCGGGCTGACGTTGACGCGAAAAGTCAGGCGATGGCTGCTGCCGACATTTTGGTCGAGACGAAGCGAGTAGAGACTTGTTCCCTCAAAGACGGGGAAATTTCCAGCTTGCGAGGCCAGTGTCTGGTAGGAACCTGGCACGGGAGCGCACGGTCCCGGAGGAGTACAACTTGTCGGGAAGCCCGCCCAACCGGAAAGCAGTCCGCCGCTTAAGGCTTGAACCATTTGCGTCGGCCACGCTCCCTGAACGGCCTGGCCGGAAGATGCGCCTGCCAACACCGCATACTGACCAACGCCCTGCGCGAAGGCAGGACTCGCCCCTTCCAGCGCGAGCACGCTGGGATTGGTCAGAAACCCGACCTGGTCTGGGGTCAGTTGCAGCGTGCCGAAAGGAAGTCCGACTTGCGTGGTGTCGAACGGTACCAGCCCGAAATTCCCCTGCCCAATGCTGGAAAATCCGGTTTCATGGCGTCGCGTGACTTCATACGCAAAGTAGTAATAAGTCTTGTCTTTCTTGATCGCGCCGCCAAAAGCCACCCCGCCCTGCACGCGCGTGTAGGCTGGGTTGGGGACCGTACTGAAGGGATTCACAGCCTGGAAGTTGCGGTTGCGCAGGTAGCCGAACACATCCCCATGGAAGTCGTTCGAGCCTGACCGCGTAATGATGTTGACCACGCCACCTGCGGCGCGCCCGTATTCCGCCGCGTAATTATTGGTGATGATCTGAAATTCCTGCACCGCCTCCTGTGACACGGTGGAGCGCACGCCGTTGACCGAGTTGTCGGTAGCGTCGGCGCCGTCAACATTGACCAGATTCGAGCGGGCGCGCTGGCCACTCATGTTGAGACCCGAGGTGGGCGCGGCTCCCGTGTTGGGCGCGTTGTCGCGCACCACCTGCGAATCGGTCAGCGTGAAGTTGATGTAGTTGCGCCCGTTGATGGGAAGATTGTCGATGCGCCGCTGCCCGATGGTATCCGTCGTCGAACTGCGCGAGGTCTCCACCAGTTCCGCCTGCGAACTGACTTCGACGACCTCTTTGCCGCCTGAGACCGTCAGTGTGACGGGAAGTTCCGACAGTCCGCCGACGGTGATGGCGACACCGGTATTTTCGACCTTGGTGAATCCCGCCGCCTCGACGGTGACCGAGTAGGAACCCGGCGGCAGCAGGCGAACGCTGTATCCGCCCTGGCCGTCGCCATTGGCGGCGCGCTCCAGGCCCTTCGCAATGTCCCGCGCAGTCACGGTCGCATTCGTGACGACGTTCCCCTTGGGATCTTTGACGGCGACGTGCAGATCGCCGGTGGCAACGCCTCCTTGACCCAAGGCAATGGCGGAGAATAGCAGAAAAAAGAAAGTCAAGGAGACAGCTTTTGCGGTGCGGATCATGAGGTTCTCCCTTGAACTCGCGGAGGCGAGCGGACGGCGGGAACGATTCCCACGGCAGATTGCCGATGTAGTCACGAAATGATCTGGGGCGAATGAATCCCGGTGGTTTTATAACAGATCGGCAACCGAAAACAAGTGAGGAATGGGGAACGGCCTTAGGTCACAACGATCAAGTATCTTGAATGCCGCGGTTGCGCAGGGGAGCACAGCAAAATGGCAAAGAATGTTTGTGGCTGCGATGACTGAGATGAGTTAGAACATCGCCGAAATGCGTACTGGGGCAGTTGGATTCTGCAGCCTGCCAAGGAGCATCGCGGACCCGTTCAATTGCTCGTAGCCGTGAAGGACGGGCGCGGCCGCCAGGCCTGAGTTCGGCCAAGCCCGGGCAATGTAAATTCTGAGCAGCGCGAAAGCGGCGTTGCGGCGCAGCAGGAGCGCATGGTCCACCAGTCGACGCGCCGCTTCCGCAGTAGGAGCATCGCCTGCAGTCAAGGCCGCCTGTCCCATGCTTACCAGGACGGCGGCGTTTCGTCCTGCGGTTTGAACGTAAGCGGCCATGGCACGCAGGCGTTCCCGCCGGACCAGGCGAAACTCCGAAGCGGACAGGCGGCGGCGCAGATAGTCGTCTTCCCCGGGATCGACGAGATTGCGAAAGGCCTCGATGTCAATGGGCTGAATTTGTGTTGCGAGGCCGGTGCCCGCGGAAATTTGCAGGCTCCGGGAAAGCGTGACGCTAAGGATGAAGACCAGCGCCAACGCTGCGGCGATAACGAGAAGGATCGCGACGGTCATTGGTGTACCAGACGCTCCAGTTCCCGGTTCCAGACGTCGAGATTGTTCTCGGGTAGAGGAACCGCAGACTTCGTAACAACTTTCTGAGGAACGAGCAGGTAATAGAACCAGAGCAGGACGCAGACGTGGTAGGTGGCCATGTTGACTAAATCGAGTATGTGTCGCGCGGAATTCAACACTCCGCCGTTGGCCATAATTGCCCATGTAGCGAGGTGCACGCACGCTGAGATGCTTAGACCGAGAGCGATTCCGAAGAGTGGCCGACTTAGCGAGAGGTGGAAATAGGCTGAAAGAACGAAGATGAATACGAGCAATCCGACCTCGATCAGATAGATCGTTTGTTCGAGAAGGTGTGCTCCAGAGACGATTCCGAAAAGGCCGTCTTTTGGGGTATAGGCAGCGGCCAGGGCGGCTGTCAGAACCAGAAACACGCCGACCCCGCGGATCAAGAATTTGCCAAGCTTCGCTAGAGAAGGATACGGGTCAAAGATATGAGCGAAAATCTCTCCGACTAGCGCAAACTTTAGCAGGCCTTCGACCGCCAATCCCGCCCAGAAGATCAGCCACCATGTTTCCGGAGCTACCGAAGGTATTATGTCGGCAGCATAAACAACGATCTGCTCAATCGCGCTAACGATCGCAAAAGCGAAAAAAAATGGGTACCGTTCGTGGAAACGGCGTCGCCACAAGAGCAAAGCAAGGAACAGGAGGAAGACATTGGGCGCGACCCAAAGGTAATGCCAGAGAGGTGAGTGCGCCTGCAGCATAGCGGTAGTAACGCACTATACAGCGCCTAGCTGCAGGTCGCAACGCCCCCATGATTCTTGTTCCGTTTTCGTAAGAAAGGGAAGCCTACGGTTACGGCTTGCACAATGTGCTGCCACAATTAGTACCACCCGCGCCGCCATCAGCGTGTGCAACGGTTGGAATGACTAAAGTGTTGAGGAACAGGACAGCGGCTGCGAGGACCAGTAGGGCACGTTTCACGGTTGTTTTCTCCTTGTGACTGCGAATTGAACCGTGATATTTTCATGGGCGCGGCGGTGTGCACAATGTAACTTAAGACCTTCGAGCGTTCGGAATTCGTAACAATGATGACCCTGAAATCAGCCCTGCGGGACGTGAAAGATACCACTCTGGCGGCCGTGTCGGGCCTGCTGGGCAAGCTGGCTTATCTGGCTTCTTTGCGCCGCGCCCAGGGCCGGTACGAACACTGGGGGATGGAACTCATCCACGGGCCCGAATCTTCCGAACGGGCTTTGAAGACGGCGCATTCCGAGATCGTGGCTGGAGTTTTACGGGCGCCGCTGGCGTCTCTGGTCGAGGATCTGGACGAATCGAGTCGCAGCACCGGGGTTGCAGCCCACCCTTTTGTCGAGAGCATGCGCGAACGCTTCGATGACCTGCTGCCCGGCGAGCGCCAGGACTCACCGGCCGCCAGTCACCTTAATTCAGTGCTGCTGGCCCTTTCGAGCTTGGAGAAGAATCGAGGGGGCGCCACTCGGTCAATTTCATAGCTACTCCTACAACCTGCCCGAGCACCTCAGCTTCCTGCGGGTGCCGCAGGATTCGAACCGGAACCGGAGACAGCGGATGCGGTTGCAGAATGATTTCCTCGCGGCGCATGCTGCACCAGCAGCTGGTATGGCCCTCGCGGGTTTCCACGAAATAGATCGGACGCTCATATTCGGAACGCCAGGAGCCTTCCATCACCTTATTTCTGGATTCGTCGACCTGGATGAAACTGCCGGGCGGCAGGATGGGATACATGGTGAAATCCTGGGTGCCGACGTAGCCGTAAGTGAAATCGGTGTTGGCAAATTGCGCGAGGTAGGCGATCGGCACCAGTCCCCACTGCTCCACCATGCGGCCCAGATTGGTGGTGCGGCGCTCGTCAAAACCAGGATCCATGCGCACGGGGATCTGCACCGAGGACAGCCCGGCGAGAGCGTCGGAAACATGCGATTTCGGCGGCGAAACCAATCCCAAGTCCGCGGCCATGTTGTTCAAGTCGACGCCGTACCACGACATCAACTCGCGAAGGTCGCGGCGGTAGATTACCGACAGCGTGTAGAGGCGGTAAATGCTGGGTAAAATGCCTTTGGTCTCGATATCGGACAGACGGCTCGGAGGAATGGAGAACTCCTCGTTACGATACTTGTCGGCAACGCGTGCGCTCGAATTTTCGACGTCCCGCATGGTGAGGCCGAGTTTCTCGCGCAGGGTGCGAAGGCTTTTTCCCGCCGGTAGCATGGGTACGGCTCCAAATAAAAGTTGGGGAATCATACCAAAGGCGGGGCGCATTGTGACGGCGATTTCTGCAAAAATTTGAGCCGGCCTCGCCTTGTTACGAATTACGAACACGCGTCGGGCCTTGCCAGGCGCGTGAAATCACAGCTTCATCGTGTCCAACGACGCGGGCTGAGCGCTCGCTCCAACGGTGTGGATTTTCGGTGTTTGTTCGGAATTCGTAACACGACGGAAAGATGGGGGTTTCCCCGTGCCTTGCTGAAGGGTCCTGTCCGCAGTACCTCATGAAAATTGAACTTGAACCACAAACTCAGAGATGACATTTGTCACGCTCGCTCCGTGATGGATGGCACTGGTGCGTCCATTCGTCTTCCGCGATGATGCAATCACTGGCCGGGAATAACAAATCAATTTTACCGGACCACGCAAAACGCGCGGGGAGAACGGAAGATGATCGCAACGTTAGAGCAACCTAAGCGGCCTGACACTTCGAACTCGGAGTTGATCGTCGCCAGTCTCGAAGGCGTAAACAAGAATTACGGCAGCGTCCGGGCGCTGCGCAGCGTGGATTTCCGAGTTCGCGCCGGCGAGGTGGTAGCCCTGCTCGGTCCGAACGGCGCGGGCAAAACGACAGCCGTGAAGTTGCTCCTGGGATTGTTGCAGCCGAATTCGGGACGCGCGCGCGTTTTCGGCGGCGACCCGACGAATCCCGAAAACCGGATGCGCACCGGCGCTATGTTGCAAGTGGGACGAGTTCCTGAAACCTTGCGCGTCCGTGAGCACATCGATCTGTTTTCCACCTATTACGAGAAGCCCATGGCGTCCGCCGAAGTCCTGGCCGCTGCCGGGCTCGAGAAACTGCGTGATCGCAAGTTCGGCGATCTTTCCGGAGGCCAGAGGCAACGCGTGCTGTTTGCACTGGCCATTTGCGGAGATCCGGACTTGCTTTTTCTCGACGAGCCGACAGTCGGGCTCGACGTGGAGGCGCGGCGCATGTTGTGGGATGAAATTCGCAAGATGGTCGCGCGCGGCAAGACCGTGCTGCTCACGACCCATTACTTGCAGGAAGCTGACGCGCTCGCGGACCGGGTTGCCGTCATCAATCAGGGCGAAATCATTGCCGAGGGAACTCCATCGGACATCAAGGCGAAAACCGCCGGCAAGCGGATTCGCTGCATCACGAGCCTGAGCCTGAACACTCTGCGCCAGATTCCGGGCGTCACCGAAGTAAAAGAAGATCGCGAAGCCGTCGAAATTCACGCCGTCGAAGCCGAGTCCATCGTCCGCGAACTGCTGGCGCGCGATGCGCAATTGTGCGGCCTTGAAATCACCAGCGCGGGCCTGGAAGAAGCGTTCCTGGCGCTGACGCACGACACGGCGCGCGATGGAAACCATTCCAACTAACCGAACTTATTCCGGAGGAGATGCAATGAGCACCGCAACCATGGCATTGAGCAACCTGCAAACTCAGCGTTCGCCGGGTCACACGGCAGCGATTTATCTGAAGGAGGCGAAGTACGAGTTTTTGAAGAACCTGCGCCTCCGCATGTACACGGCGTCGGTGCTCAGCTTCCCCATCATGTTCTACGTCTTGTTCGGGTTGGTGCTGAATTCGAAGCAGGCGATTGGCGGTACCGGCGTTCCCACCTATCTGATCGCTACCTACGGGACTTTCGGTGTGATGGGTGCCTCTCTATTTGGAACCGCGGCCGGTCTGGCCTCCGATCGCGGGCTGGGATGGCTACAAGTGAAGCGCGCCAGCCCTATGCCGCCGTTTGCGTACTTCGCGGCCAAGGTGGTCACCAGCATGATTTTCAGCTCGTTTATCGTAGTCGCGCTCTTCGCGCTCGGATTCACGCTGGGCGGAGTGCGAATGCCCCTCGCCGATTTAGCCAGACTGCTGGGAACATTGGCGGCCGGTTCACTGCCATTCTCCGCCATGGGATTGGCTGTCGGATATTTCGCCGGACCGAATTCCGCGCCCGCCACCATCAACCTTATTTATCTTCCCATGTCGTTCTGCAGCGGATTGTGGGTGCCTTTCATGTTCCTGCCGAAAGTCGTGCGTCAGATCGCGCTCGCACTGCCTCCCTATCACCTTTCGCAACTGGCACTGGGAATCGTAGGAGCGGGACGCCATGAATCGAGTGCGACACATTGGGAAGTCTTGCTCGCTTTCACGATGATCTGCCTGGGCGTGGCGCGCATTGGGTTTCAGCGCGACCAGGAAAAACTGTACGGGTAGAAGTTCGAGAAGGTGTGGCTTCAGAGGTGGCGGGGAAACTACAAATGCGCACCACCGTGGAAGAGTGGCCCTTCCAGGGCCGCGTAAGGGATGTGATCAGCTGCGGGCTTAGCCCCTGGGGAACAGCAGGAGTGGACCATGAGCGTGGATGCGAAAAAATCGATGGGCTGGACCGTGGTTCTGATCGTCATGGGAATGGCGGCAATTTATGGCGGGTCGAAGTGGCTGGCGCTGCTGATTCCCGCCGCCCTGCTAGTGTGGTGTACGGCCAAGCCCAGACTTAGAACTGGCCGGAATTGACGAGAAGGTTGAAAATATAAAAATGCCGTTTCTGGGTTCGCGGGAATTCGATAAGGATTCTGCGTCGGGAAGTTGGTCCCTGAAGCTGCGCTCCCTCCGGTCCGTGTTTCAGGACAGGGATCACGGATGGGGCCCTCTGCTCTGGTGGCTTTACCTTGGTTTCTTTTTCATTCAACCAGTCGTAGAACACGCCAGCCGTAGGCAATGGTCCTTCGATGTCCTCGGAGCCGCGATCTTCCTCGTCCTCTACTGGGGAATCTTTCTGCTGGAGAGGCCTCGGCCATTAGTCCATGTCGGCGGCATGTTGTTGCTAGGAGTCTCGTTCCTTCCCTACAACACGGGTGGATGCACGTTCTTTATTTTCGCGGCGGCCATGGTTCCGTTCATGGTCAGCACCCAAACCCGCGCCATCGCCGGACTCGGAGTGATAGCGGCCGTTGCCGCGATTGAAGGTTTTCTTCTGCGCGTTAGTGGATGGGAGCTTTTTTGGGCGGCTGTTTTTCCCATGTTCATCGGCGCCGGGAACATCTTCTTTGCCGAGCGCAACCGCATGAACCGGAAACTGCGCAAAGCGAACGAAGAGATTGAGAACCTGGCCAAGGTCGCCGAGCGCGAGCGCATTGCGCGCGATCTGCATGATGTCCTCGGTCACACTCTGTCGGTGATCACGCTGAAGTCGGAACTCGCTGGCAAACTAATAGAACGCGATCCGCAACGGGCGGGAAAAGAAATTCGCGAAGTGGAGCAAATCTCGCGGCAGGCGTTGTCCGATGTGCGCGACGCCATTCGCGGGTATCGTTCGCAGGGGTTGGTGGCCGAACTGGCGCAAGCTAAGACCACGCTGGAAACGGCCGGCCTGACCGTGCAGTGCGACGCCGCGACCACGGTGACCCTTCCCGCGGTGCAAGAGAGTGTGCTCTCGCTGGCCGTGCGCGAAGCCGTCACCAACGTTATGCGTCACGCGCAGGCGCGCACCTGCCGCATGCGCCTCGAGCAACAGAATGGCTCCTGCCGCCTCGAGATTCAGGACGACGGATGCGGCTGTGCCAACGGCGAAGGCAATGGATTGCGCGGCATGCGCGAACGCGTCGAAATGCTGGGAGGCACGCTGCATCGCAGTACCGAAGCGGGTACGACGCTCACCATTACGCTTCCGCTGAAAGAAGTCGTGCCGCGCGACGAAAGTTGCCGCAATTGAATCCCTCCGGCAAAGAAGGACGCAAGACTATCCGCGTGGTTCTGGCGGAAGACCAGGGGATGGTGCTGGGCGCGCTCGCCGCCCTGCTTGAAATCGAGGGCGACATTTCTGTCATCGCTAAGGCAGGCAACGGCAAAGAAGCGCTGGAAGCCGTGCTCGCGCACAAGCCCGACGTGTTCATTACCGACATTGAAATGCCGCACATGAGCGGCCTGGACGTGGCTGCGGAGTTAAAACGGCGGCGGACGGGGACGCGCGTAGTCATCGTCACGACGTTTGCGCGCTCGGGATACTTACGCCGCGCGCTCGAGGCGGGAGCGTCGGGATATCTGCTGAAAGACATGCGCGCCGAGGAACTCGCGGATGCCGTGCGCCGCGTCCACCAGGGGTTGCGAGTCATTCATCCGGAACTCGCGACGGAAGCCTGGAGCGAGATGGATCCGCTCACCGATCGGGAACGGCAGGTGTTAAGACTTGCCGGCGAAGGCATGGCCAGCGGCGATATCGCCGGCGAGTTGGGTCTCTCCGACGGCACGGTACGAAATTATCTTTCCGAAGCGATCAGCAAGCTGGGTGCGAGCAATCGCGTGGAAGCTGCGCGGATTGCACGGACCAAGGGATGGCTGTAGCAGCAGGGTCGGTGACTGGTCAGCGACCCCTTCGAGCATCGCCTTAAATTGGTCACTGACCACTTATCACTAACTACTAGAGCGCGCTGCGCTCAATACCGGCTTCTTCTTTGTGAATCGTCTTAAACGCCCAGGCCATGCGGGGGGTGTTGTGAGCGATGCCGATGTGGCCTTCGGGATTCAGCACGATGATGCCGCCGTGCCCATTCAGCCGTTGTTTCAAATAGTTCATCGCTTCCTGCGCGGACCACTCGGGCAGATTGCCGGCGGAGATGCGGTCCGCCGTCCACTTGGCCAGCACTAACTTCATGATCGGCTCGCCCCATCCGGTGGTGGAAACGGCGGCACTCTCGTTGTTCGCATAACAGCCGCAACCGATCAGCGACGAATCGCCCAGGCGTCCGGGAGCTTTGTTTAGCGTTCCGCCCGTTGAAGTCGCGGCGGCGATGTTGCCGTTGCAATCGAGGGCGATCGCGCCGACGGTGTCGTGAGAAATCGTGGGCGCAAATAAGTCGTTGCCGTGCCGCGCGGCTTCCGCCTGGTACTCGTGCAGGCGCTCAACTTCCCGCGGGATGATCAGGTCTTCGTTGTTGCACAGCGGGATGCCGTGTTGGGCGGCGAACTGCTCCGCGCCTTGGCCTACAAAATAAACGTGCGGGCTCTCGCTCAGAATCTTGCGTGCGGCGCGCACCGGATTGCGCAGGCGCTCGACGCAGCCGACGCCTCCAGCGCGGAGCGTGGCTCCATCCATGATGAGCGCGTCGAGTTGGACTTTGGCATCGCGGTTGAGAAAGCTGCCGCGTCCGGCGTCGAAGGTCTCGTCGTCTTCCATGATGACGACGGCTTCCTCGACGGCGTCGAGCGCCGCGCCGCCTTGCGCGAGCACGCGCCAGCCCACGGCCAACGCGTGATGCACGCCACGAATGTGGGCGTCGACCATGTCATCAGGCATGGCCCATGCGCCGCCGTGGATGACGAGAACCGGATCAGTCGGCAAGAAGTGTCCCCAGAATCAGCGATACGAATCGATAGGATAGCAGGTGGGGGAGTTCTCAGTTCTCAGTCTGGGACTGAGGGTCGAAATTCTAATCTCACTTAGGTTGGTACCCCCTCCCCCTCGGTCTATCGGAGTCATCGAGTTAGCGGAAAATCACGAAAAAGTCTATGTAGCTCAATATTTTGCGGGCAAAATCTTGAGAACAGGAGAGTTAGGAACGCACTCACTCTCGATAATTTTTCTTGTCTTATAGCTAAATTCTTTAGTTCTGCCGAGTTGGGAGATGCTGATATGGCTTGGTCCGCGCAAAATCTTGAACGCCCAGGACTTATAGGTAACATATTGCGGAATAAGGGGTTAGCTCTGCTTCCTAGGACAGGATTTCCCGTTTTGGGAATCGATGGATCGTATTGCTTGTGGCTAAGCACGATACATGCATTTTAACATCCGTCGGCGGCGTGGGCTGTGGATCGGCGATGGTATGAGACTGCGGGAGTAGGAGTTAGAAATATTTTGTGGGGGCTTGACAGGTGGGGATATGGACCTGGGATCGGGCTATTCTTAATGTATAAAGAATCGAAGGAGTGCAGCTAAAACCACTCTTCAGCCTCCAAGCGGTGCCAAGCTGAGGCGATTCGCTCGGCGGTAAAGGTCCTTCGTTTGTGCTCATTCCAAGAATGAACTCCTGCGATCGCATGGTTAGGATCGGTCCTGGCTGCAGAAGCTTCATGGACAGCAACCCAGTGCACAGTCGAGAGCAACTCCAGTCCGTAAGGGGTTTCATAGCCCTCGATCAACGCGGATACGCGCAAAAGGCGCTCAATCGTTTCCGATTCACCCGCAAGGAACTGCTCTGCCTCACGAACCGCATCGGGGAACAACGCGAGGGAAACGTCTCGACTGCGGTCCCCATATCCCCGTACATAATGACCTTCCATGTGCTGCAGAACAAAATGTAGATTCTCCGCATACGGCCCATAGCGCTGTTTTTGGAAGTCGAGTTCTAGGGGCTGGCCAGCTTCCTGAAGGAAGTATGCCAGTTTCTGAATTTCGAGAAGGGTAAGTCGGTATCCTGGTAGTGCGTATCGGCTGAGCAACGCGAGTATCACCGCTCGTCCCGGAGTCATGGGAGGGCGATTAGTAGAGATCTTCATCTCGTCAGCCTTTGGCGCTCCCTCCGGATAGAACAACTGGACCGAAACGGCAGGAATCTCGGAGAATGCTCGCTCGATTCGGGGGCGAACTTGGTTCCAGTCAAGACCTCCGTTGCCACATCCGAGCGGTGGGACAGCGATCGACCGTATTCTCTTGTCTTTAATGGTTTCAATAAGAGCTCGCAGCCCTGATTCAATATCCTTGATTCTTGACTTGCCTCGCCAGTGTTTCTTTGTCGGAAAATTGATGATGACCCGAGGGTTGTCAAAGGTGTCCCTGCAGAAGACGAACATTTTTCCAAGTTCGACCTCGCCGCGCTTGCAGGCGGCCTCATAAGCGCGGTAGTTGTCGGGGAATGCTTGCTTAAACTGCAAAGCAATACCCTTGCCCATAACTCCAACTGTGTTGACCGTGTTGACGAGCGCCTCGACGTCCGCTCTGAGAAGGTCGCCTGCTGCTTTGTAAATCATCAGTAGTACCAGCCCCGTTGAACTCCAACCTCAGGGCGGCCTCCCTTTATTGTCTCGCCGATCGCTTCAGCGATGGAGTGATCATACACACCGATATACGACACCAACTCCCAAGGGAAAAACTTGTGAACCAGGAACTCCGCCTGACGTCTCCTCTTTCGATCTGGGTCGTCGTCCGTGTCATTCCAGTACTTCTCGCGCATCAAGTCCCAGTCTATCTTGTTGAGATCTTTCAGATCGCCGAAAAAGTCCGTATAACCGATGTCGGCGTGCCCTTCAGTAAATACCCAGCCAAGGCCGACCTTCTTCACTGCTTCAGCCGTCGAGCAAAGATATATCACAGGCTGTTGTCCGTCGGTGTACGCCTGTACGCCTCTTCTGCTAATCACGAACAGCATCGGAGAACGCGGTGCAACATAGAAAGGAACGTAATCGCCCCACCGTGCCCTTGGGGCCCAGAGGCACTGCTTTATTGAGTCTGCGCTCCTTAATGTGAACGTGAGCGATATTCACCGTCTTCAGTTTTTGTGCATTTCGATCACAGTGTAGTCCTCCGTCAGCAACTATCCGTTGCAGGTTCTTGACGTGCGTGATGTGGTAAATGGGCGTCACGCAATAATCTTAGCTTATGGGGTGCCAGGACTCGGGGTCCCCTTGTCGAGCGGGCGACCGGGAAACGGCGTGACGCCCCCTCATGTTCTGAGGTCAAGAGTGTTCTCTTCGCGGAGCGCTCACTGCGCTCAGATGACAGAGGTTTGGGGTTTTTCATCTCAACCGCCAACGTTTTTTTGTGTGATTTCCCGTTTTGGCCTGGGTATCGCTGCGCTTTGCCGGACAGCTGAGGCGGCTGTCCCCCCATCCTCACAGCCTTACGCTGCTTGACCCGGGGTGAGGGAGACTGGCGGGTCCTGGGTTCTGGTCCAGGTGTAGCGCATGCGGTGGATTACGGTGATTGTGCTGAGGACTGCGATTACCCACAAGACTGGGGCCATGCGGTTGAAGAGGGCTCCGAGGATGACCAGGACGAGGCGTTCGGGGCGTTCCATGAAGCCGACGCGGCAGGAGCCGATCAAGCTCTCGGCGCGGGCTCGGGTGTAGCTCACCATGATGGCGCTGATCATGACGAAGGCGGTAAGGACGACGTAGAAAAAACGTCCGCCGCGGGCGTAGAAGACCAGCAGGCCGAGGAATTGGCTGGCGTCGCTGTAGCGGTCGACTACCGAGTCGAAGAAGGCGCCGAAGCGGGTGACGCGGTTGGTGGCGCGGGCGACCTGGCCGTCCACGAGATCGAAAAAGCCGGAGAAGATAATGACCAGACCGGCGTAGATGAACATGCGCTTCTGGTTGGTGGCGTTGGCGGAACCGAAAAGGATGGCGGCCCAAGTGTTGACCACCAGACCCATGAAGGTGAGGACGTTGGGATTGATGCGGGAGAGCGCCAGCCAGCGGACGATGGTGTCGAGCAGGACTCCGCAGGCGCGGCCGAAGGCGCTCGTCCAGGACGCAGACATTATGCGCCGGCCTCTTCCGGTTCGACCTCATCGTGGATCGTGCTCAGGCTGAGGATTTCCAGTTCGCGCTTGCCGTTGGGACTGACCACGATCACTTCGTCTCCTACCTTTTTATTGAGCAGGGCGCGGCCGATGGGCGACGTGGTCGAAATTTTTCCCGTCGCTACGTCGGATTCCTCGCTGGTTACCAGCTTGTATTGCATTTCTTCGTTCTTGGTATTGTCGAAAATCTTGACGGTGGAACCCAGGCCAACTCTGTCGTGGGGGATGTTGTTCATGTTGACCATGGACAGATCGGCGAGGCGCTTGCCGAGTTGGCGGACGCGCGCCTTGACGAACTCCTGGCGCTGCTTGGCCATGTGGTACTCGGCGTTTTCACTGAGGTCGCCGAGAGCGGCAGCCTTTTTAATTTCTTTGGGAAGCTCGTGAATCAGCTCGTGTTCGAGCGCGTTGATTTCTTCCTGCAGTTTTCGTTTGATTAGCTCTGTCATGCAGTGACCTACAGCCTTCGAGATTATAACCCTTGCGCCGGGCGAGGGCTTGCGGACTGCGCGTGGGGCCTTCCGAAGGCTTCCTGCAGAAGCCCTTAGCCGCGGAGTTCGCAAAGTAAAGCGGTCAAAAATGTCTAGAGCAGCCTTTCAGAAACGCTCCAGGCGCCGAAGTTGATGGTTGAAAGAACGAGATCAAAAGCGAGGGACAGAGCTTGCCGTGAGCGAAGTCGAAGGGAGTGTCCGTCCTACCCGTTTCGTTCCACAATCTCTAGGCCTGGAATTCCGACGCTTCCGGGAAGCGCAGCTTGCACTTGGCCAGAGCGGCGGTGAGGATCTCTTCCACCTTGGATTCTTCGCAGTTGCGGGCCATGGCCAATTCGCTGACCAAGAGGTAGCGGGCCCGCTCCAGCATCTTTTTCTCGCGGAACGAAAGAGGCTTGGCCTGGTGCAGGGTAATCAGGCTCTTCAGGACGCTGGCAACCTCCAGCAACGAACCGGTGCGCATGCGGTCGGAGTTTTCCTTGAAGCGGTCTTTCCAGTCGCCGTTGCTTCCGTTTTCGCTGACGGAAAGAGCGTCCAGAACCTTTTGGATTTCGCCGTTGCGAACTACGCGGCGCAGGCCTACGCTGCCCGCGTTCTGGCAAGGCACCATTACCTTGAGGCTGCTGGCTTTGATGTGGAGAAGGTAAAACTTCTCGATCGTCGCGCCCACCGAGCGACTGCTGATTTGTTCAATAATGCCGACGCCGTGATTGGGGTAGACAACCTTGTCGCCGATGTGGAAATTCAAGTCCGTACCGCTCATGTTAGGCACCCAGATAGGCGATAGGTCCGAGGGAAAGAAGCGTCAATAAGCCTTTAGCTATGCTACTCCGGGCACATGCCGAAAGCAAGGATCGCGGAGGGCAGGAGTCTGACTTGCCACATCCCTTAAAGTTATTGAAAACGCAAATCTTAAACCTGGTGTGAGCCGCACGGGGTGGCTTCGGGAACGGGGGAGTCTGCTGCGGGAAAGCCGGAGACAGCAGCCCAGGCGCATATAATCGGGGCGTGGATTCCGACCAGAGAGACCCCATTTCAGACGATCCGGAGCAGAGCCCTGCCGAAAACCGGACGGCGCGCGAGGTCCCGGTTGGCCGGATTCTGGGGCTCGACGTGGGCTCGCGGAGAATCGGTGTCGCCGTGTCGGATCCCCTCGGGATTACCGCGCAGGGGCTGGACACCTTGCAGCGCAGAAACAAACGCCAGGACTTTGAATATCTGCAGCGCGTAATTCAAGAGTACGACGTGAGGGAGATCGTGGTGGGTTTGCCTTTGCGCATGAGTGGGGCGGAAGGAACTCAGTCCGATAAGATGCAAGGGTTCGCCGAAGAACTGCGAAAGCGGTTTCGGCTGCCGGTCCATCTCTGGGATGAACGGCTCACTTCTACTGAAGCCAACCGCCTGCTGCGCGACACAGATCTGTCGATCGAGAAGCGAGGAAAGGCCGTGGATCGGATGGCGGCGGTGTTGATTCTGCAAGGGTGGATGGAACAACGCGCCGCGGCGGCTTCCGGCTTTCGGCTTCCGGCTTCCGGTGCGGAATAAAGCGCCTAGCGTCCGCGCATTGCCTGGCGGTAGGCCACTACATTCTTATTGTGCTCTTCGATGGTGCGGGCGAAGCGGTGATGGCCCTGGGCATCGGCCACGAAGTAATAGTAATCGCTTTGGGCGGGGTGCATGGCCGCTTCGAGCGCGCTGCGGCCGGGATTGCCGATGGGGCCCGGGGGGAGTCCGGCATTTCGGTAGGTGTTATAGGGCGAGCGGAACTGCATGTCCGCGTGATGCAGTGCACCTTGGTAGGTTCCTGCCAGGAGTTCCGCATAAATGATGCTGGGGTCGGCGTCGAGCGCGATGTTCTTGTTCAGCCGGTTGTAGTAGACGCTGGCCACCATCGGGCGCTCCTCGGCCACGGCTGTTTCTTTTTCGACGATGGAAGCCATGATGACGGTGCGCTCCAGATCGGTCGCGCCCGGGTTCCGATCGCGAAAGGCCGCTTTTTCCTCGAGTTCGATAGGAGGCGAGTCTGACGGTGCTGTCGCGACTTCTCCCGGCGTTTGAATCAATCCAATCTGGCGGGCCTCCTGGTGGAACTGCTTCACCATGGCTGCAGCCATTTCTTGCATGGTCATCATGCGGGAGAATTCGTACGTATCGGGGAAGAGAAATCCCTCAAGCGATCGCGCTCCGGGAGCGATGTCAGCAATCAGGGCGGTGTCGGACTGCGCTACTTTCAGGAAATCCTGGGCGGGGCCGAGTCCGGCGGCTTCGATGTTGCGGGCGATGTCGAACATGGTGAAGCCCTCGGGCACGACTACGGTGTGGAAGTAAACGTCGCCGCGCCGCAGGCGCTTTTGAATGTCAATAATGTTTGCCGGCTTGTCGAAAAAGTATTCCCCGGCCTTCAGGGAGCGCCGGTGGTGAAGGTAGTGCCATAGAACGAAAGCTTCTTCACTGCGAATGATGCCGGCGCTTTTAAGTTGGGCAGCGATACGATGCGTGGAGTATCCCGGATGCAGCATCACGAAGGTCTGCCCGGAGGGCTGGATGGGCGTCAGCACCGCCCAGGCGAACCATCCTGCAGTCCCAAAAATTGCGACCAGGATTAGCCAGACAATCTTGCGCACAATAGACACAGTTTAGACGATGATGGAAGCGGCTGTACCCGGCGATCTTGTGCCGGACTTTACTTTAGTAAGTGGTTGATTTGCCTTAGGATGTTTACCAGGGAAGGGGAAACTTGGCCCCCTTTCTTATTGCACCCTTTGGGGCGCGGTATACTCAAATGTTCAGAGGTCTTCTTATATCTTGATGAGACGTAGCTCGCCCTTTTTGATCGTACCTTTATTTCTGGCCGTGCTGTCGACGACGGGCTGCGTGTTGCGCACGCGTCCGGTCGAAGATCAGTACTCAAAAACCCCTCTGAAGGAATCCACGCAGCAGGGGCTGATCGACAGCATCAATCAGCAGGCCGAGGCCATCCACTCGCTGAAGGCGACGGTGGATATCGACACGTCCGTGGGCGGAATGAAGAAAGGCCACTACACGGATTACAAGGAAATCCGAGGCTATGTTCTAGCGCGGAAGCCGGATTCGCTGCACATGATCGGGCTGATGCCCATCGTGCGCACCACGGCTTTTGACATGGTGAGCGAGGGCCAGGACTTCAAACTGTGGATTCCGCCGAAGAATCGCTTCGTGATCGGACGCAACGAGGTAGAGACGCCTAATACCGACCAGCCGATGGAGAACATTCGTCCGCAGAATATTTACGAGGCGCTGTTGATCAGCCATATTGATCCCGCTTCCGAGATTGCCGTGCTGGAGAACGATTACGAGACCCTGCATGACGCCAAGGGGCATCGCATCCTGCAAGAAGACTACGAGTTAACCATCATCCAGAAATACGAGGCGGGTTGGAGGCTGGCGCGCAAGATTATTTTCGGGCGCACCGATCTGAAGCCACATCGGCAACTCATTTACAGCGAGGATGGCAAAGTGGCGACCGATGCCCGCTACGCCCAATACAAAGACTTCAATGGATTCAGCTTCCCCTCGCGCATCGAGATTTACCGGCCGCAAGAGGAGTACGACATCACGCTGAACATGCTGAAAGTGGATATTAATCAGCCACTGAAGGATGATCAGTTCGTGCTGGACCAGCCGTCGGGAGCGGTAGTGATCCATCTTGACCGTCCGCAATCGAGCCTGGTTACGCCGCTGGGGCAAACACAGTAACGGCCGGTAGAGCACTCAGCATTCAGCACTCATGTGGGACGTCCAGTGTCTGAACGCTGTGCGCGGACAGCTTCCCTATGATGAACAAAATGGTTGTCGCCAACCTGGTGCATCGACCCACCCGATCGTTGATCACGATGAGTGCGATTGCGCTTGAAGTCACCATGATTCTGCTGGTGGTGGCGCTCTTCTACGGCTTGCTGAACGGATCGAAGGAGAGCCAACTCGGTGTCGGAGCAGACCTGATGGTCATGCCACCGGGGTCGTCGTCGTTAATCGGTTTGACCGGCGCGCCCATCTCAGTCAAGGTGGGAGACGTTCTGCGTCGAGTGCCGCACGTTGTAACGGCGGTACCGGTGATCTGGTGGTTCACGCAAAAGCCCCTGGAAATCATTTATGGGATTGACCTGGCGAGCTATGACACGCTTCCTCCTAAGTTCCGCTATCTCTCCGGCGGCCCTTTTCAGGCGCCCTACGACGTGATCGTGGATGATTATTTTGCCGGCATGAACCATAAGAGAGTTGGAGACACGATCGAGATCCTGGCCAACGAGTTCCGCATCTGCGGCATCGTTCCGCACGGAAAGGGAGGACGCAAGTTTCTGCCGCTCGCGACTCTGCAGGATCTGGTTAGCGAAACAGGCCACGCTTCTGTTTTTTACATCAAGTTAGATGATCCCGCGAACGCGGATCAGGTCGAGAAATCGATTCAGGAAGTGCCCGGAATGGAGAAGTACTCGGTGCGGTCCATGCCGGAATATCTGTCGATGATGACGCCGGACAATCTTCCGGGGTTTGATCTTGCCATCAAGATCGTGATCGGGGTGGCGGTAGTGGTCGGCTTCCTGGTCATCTTTGAGTCGATGTACACGGCGGTCATGGAGCGAACGCGCGAGATCGGAATTCTGAAATCGCTGGGCGCCTCGAAGTGGTACATCGTGAACGTGGTCCTGCGGGAAACGGTGCTGCTGGCGGTGGTAGGGATCGTCGCGGGGGTCCTTATCAGTATGTTGACCCGCCGGGTCATCATGTTCGAAAGGCCAGTGCTGCGCCTATTCTGGAGCAACGAATGGGTGATGCGCGCGGCGCTGATTGCGATTGCTGGTGCGCTCGCAGGAGCCGTGTATCCGGCATTCAAAGCCGCGCAGAGGGATCCGATTGATGCCCTAGCGTACGAGTGAAGCTGTTTATTCTATTGCACTTAAAATTGAATGCGATTTTCTGATTGTGCGATTTTCTGATTTCTGATAGCATCCTCGTAGATCAGGGGGTATGAGGAAAATGGCTCGAGGATATGCGCGTCTGCGGGAGCGAAACCAGTTGACCTTGCCTGCGGCAGTTATCGAGCAGATAGGGCTGAAGATGGGAGACATTGTCGAATTCGCTGCAAACGGCGAGGGCACCTTCGAACTGCGTCCCGCCAGAATAGTAACCGTGGGAACTCAGGAAGCGTCACGAGAGGAAGGGGCCGCGAAGGAAGAGATCGAGCAGGGGCGGTATTCGGTCATCCAAAGCGTGGATGATTTTCGTAAGTACGTGGACCGGCTACGGAAGGGGCAGATGCCTGCGGAGAGTTCGGGAAAGATGGAAACCACGCATCTCACGGACGCGCAGCGCCACGACGTTGAGGCGGTCGTGCAGACGATCTTAACGAAGCTTTTATCCGGTCTCGTAGATTCAAAGTCTGCAACCCGGAAGTATGAAGAGAGTCCTGTGGAGCGCCGACAAGTTCGATCGGAAGCTGGCGAGTCTGTTTGAAACACTGGAAGGCCGAGGCGCCGAATTGCAGGCGCACCTCGATCAACTGGTGAAGGGCTTGCTCGATGGCAGCGTGACCAGTGCGCCGCAGCACGGCCCCATGGAGAATTACGATATCTGCTGTCTTCCCCTGATCGATCGCCTCGTGGTTGTGTTCCGTCCGAACGAATCAGTTCCGAAAAGCTGGGACAACGCGCGAAATCAAGTTATGCTCGATTTTTCGGAGGCAACACGTTTCGATCTGTTGACCATTGAGGAAGAGCCGCAATAGTCGCACTACCACTTCGAGATCAGGTCCAACAGGAAGCCTGCAGTCATAAGACCGAAACCGATACGCGCCGAGAGGGCCGATCTGCGGGCGAACAAAAGCTGCAGGGCGTATACCGAAGTCAGCACTTTGTCCTGGTCGTCGACGTATTCGCCTTTCGCCTTTCCTACCGCTTCACCTACCGCTTGCTTACCCCTTTCTGAGTGGGCGCGACGGACGGCGAAAAGCGCATCAAGGGAGAGCACTGAGCCTCCGAGGAAACCGAAGAACGATGCTGCGAGCTCAAGGCAGTGTTTATCCATGAATAACTCCGTGAAGAATGCCCGAACTTGTCAGGGAGCGTGACGGGAGGTTGCGGACACACCTCGGCTAAAGATATGTAGCACAAGTGCCGGTTTTTGATCCCGGCACCTGTGGGGATTACTGGTCTCATGGCTCGCGGTCGCTAACCCTGAGGTTTATTGTCCGCCCATGTATTGCACGTGGACGTAGGTTCCCAGCCTCACGTTGTAGGCGAGATACCAGCCTTCATGATCAGGGTCGTCATAGATTACGACTTGGTCGCTGTCCCAGAGCCAGTCGTTGGCATAGGCCAGGTCAAATGGCGCGATGCCGAAATAGAAGCCGCCAAACCAAAAGCGGTTGGGACCACCTCCTGCAATGCGCCACACGTGTCCACGGCCGAAGCCGCCGGTGAAACGTCCATGCTCGAAAGGATGATCGAGGTGGAAGCGGGCGTCCTCTCGCCCGGCGTCATGCCCGACCCACTGGCCATCATGGTGGACGTGCGGAGCGTCTGGATGGCCTGTTCGATCGCTATAGGAAGCTTTGGGCGCGGCTTGGTGTGGCGCCCCGCGCGAGGGAGCCGGACCATGCGGGGGAACGTATCCACCACCGACGGCATGGCCGCCCGATTGATGGTTATTGTGTTGCGCCAAGGCGGGCAAGGAGAGCATCAGGGAGACAGCAAGAACTGTGGGAAGTAATCTCATGAAGAACCTCCGAAGGTTAACTTACCACCGTCAGCCCGGGAGGAACAGATCGTTGACAATTCTTTGCAGATTACGCTATCGTAAGGACTTGGTAGTCGTGTGGTTGCCCGCCTGATGGCCTGGCGTCCTCGCCGGGGAATCAATGAGCGGTCTTCTTTCGCAGCTTTATTCAATCTGGGAGAGTTCCGATGTCAACCTATTTCCCCAAAGAGGGGGAAATTGTGCGCAAGTGGTACGTCGTGGATGCGGACGGGCAGACGCTCGGGCGCCTGGCTTCGCAGGTGGCACGCATCCTCATGGGCAAAGAGAACCCGCAATATACGCCGTTTCTCGACACCGGGGATCACGTGATCGTGATCAACGCCGAGAAGATTAGAACGACCGGCATGAAGGCCGAGCAGAAGCAGTATCACCACTACACCGGATATCCCGGCGGTCTGCGCACGGAAGATTACAAGAAGCGGTTGGTGCGCAAGCCTGAGGCAGTGATCGAGTCGGCGGTGAAGCGCATGTTGCCGAAGAACAAGCTGGCGGCGCACATGCTTTCGAAGCTGAACGTGTACAGGGGCGACAAGCATCCGCACCAGGCGCAGAAGCCGCAGGATTTGAAGTTGGAAGTAAGAGCGTATCCGGCACGCAAGGCTGCGGTTTCGTAAGCGGTGAACGGTACGCGCGAGATCCCTTCGCGCGCCGCTCAGGGCGGGCTCTTCGCCCCGCCTGAAAAGCGGCTGCGCTCAGGATGACGCTAACGAGATTTATATATGAGGCTCGGGGCTTCTGGTTTGGCTAGAAGCTTTAGGAGCTAGAGGCTAGGAGCTAAATGGCAGAATTAGTTCAATACTACGGAACGGGACGCCGCAAGCGGGCGATTGCCCGTGTGTATTTGCGTCCGGGCAGCGGCGAGTTCAAGGTGAACGGACGTGCCTTTGAAGAATATTTCGTGACCCCGGCGCAGCGTTCGGCGGCGAAGTCGCCGCTGGCTTCTTCGGACACGGCAGCAACGTTCAACATCATTGCCAGCGTGCTGGGCGGCGGCGTGCGCGGCCAGGCGGACGCGGTGAAGTTGGGCATTGCCCGCGCCCTGATGCAATTTAATGTCGAACTGCGGAAGAAGCTGAAGGAAGAGGGCATGGTCAGCCGCGACTCGCGCGGCAAAGAGCGCAAGAAGTACGGACAGAAGGGCGCTCGCAAGCGCTTCCAGTTCTCGAAACGCTAGTACTGAGTTGCGAGTACCGGGTGCCGAGCAGAACCGAGATTCTTCCCCTCCACTTCGGTCGGAGTCGGATTGACAAAGGTTTCGAGATGTTTTTGGCTGAGAGCTGAAAGCTGACAGCTTGTTTTAGGAGTTCAATTCTTCCCGTGCCTCGGTGCGGGGCGGGAATGGCAATCCGGAGCGGCAAGCTGGCGCAATGGATGCAGACTAAAGAGGAGGTTCATTGGCTACTATTACCATGAAGGAGTTGCTCGAAGCGGGCGTCCACTTCGGGCATCAGACCAAGCGCTGGAATCCCAAGATGAAGGAATACATCTTCGGAGAGCGCAATGGGATCTACATCATCGACCTGCAGAAGACGCTGAAGATGTTCAAAGAGGCGTCGAAGTTCGTGCAGGATCTGGCGAACGACGGCCGGATTGTGCTGTTCGTGGGCACCAAGCGCCAGGCGCAGGACGCGATTGCCGAAGAAGCGCAGCGTTGCGGGATGTTCTACATCAACCAGCGCTGGCTGGGTGGACTGCTCACCAACTGGGTCACGGTGCAGAAGTCGGTGAAGCGGCTGAAGGAGCTCGACGAGATGGCCACGGATGGCCGCTACGAGCTGCTTCCCAAGAAAGAAGTCATCAAGCTCGAACGCGAGCGCAAGCATTTGCAGGCCAACCTGGCCGGCATCAAGAATATGAGCCGCCTGCCCGACGCGATCTTCGTGATCGATTCCAATAAGGAGCAGATTGCGGTGCGCGAGGCGCGCAAGCTGGGCATTCCCGTGGTCGCGGTGGTCGACACGAATTGCGATCCCAGCGAAGTGGATTACGTGATTCCCGGCAACGATGATGCGTTGCGGGCGATCCGGCTGTTCACGTCGAAGATTTCGGAATCGATTGCCGAGGGTGCGCAGTTGATGACCGACAAACAAGTCGCCGACATGCAGGCGGCTGCCGATGCGGCGCAGGCTGCGACGGGCGAAACCCACGTGGAAGAAGCTGCCGTCGACGCCGCCGAAGACATCAGCATGGAAGAAGTGCTGGGTCCGGGAACGCACAAGAAGCCGGTGGCGAACGAAGAAGCCGAACTGCCTAAGGTGGAGAGCCAGACGGTTTAGAGGCAGTTGCCGGTTCTCGGTTCTCAGTTGTAGTGAAAAACCGGGCATTTATTCCTTAGGTAAAGCAGACCCGCGCGGGTCGTCCGGCGCGGGTCAAAGTTTATAAGAGCAGGTTTCAAAGTTTCAGAAGTTTCAAGGTTTCAAGAGGCAGAGTTCCTTGTGGCGTGATCCTTGAGACCTTGAAACCTTTGAAACTTGAAGTGGAAGGAAGATTCTTAGCAATGGGTACTACTACAGTGAATATTTCCGCGGCACAAGTGAAAGACCTCCGGGAGAAAACCGGAGCTCCGATGATGGATTGCAAGCAGGCCCTGACCGAAGCCAAAGGCGACATGGAGCAGGCGGTCGTGATTCTGCGCAAAAAGGGCGTTTCGGTCGCGGCCAAGAAGGCGACGCGTGTGACCAGCGAAGGGTCGGTGGCCAGTTACATTCACGCCGGCGGCAAGATTGGTGTGCTGGTCGAGGTGAACTGCGAGAGCGATTTCGTGGCCCGCACCGACGACTTCAAGGAACTGGTGCACGATATTGCCATGCACATCGCGGCCAGCGATCCCAAGTTCGTGCGCAAGGAAGACGTGACCAAGGCTGACTTCGAGCGCGAGAAGGATATCTACCTGGCTCAGGCGATTGCCAGCGGCAAGCCCGCGAACATCGCGGAGAAAATGGTCGCCGGCAAGATGGAAAAGTTTTACGAAGAGGTATGCCTGCTGGAGCAGCCCTTCATCAAGGACCAGACCATCTCGATCTCGCAACTCATCGCCGCCAAGGTCGGCAAGCTGGCTGAGAACATCGCGGTGCGAAGATTCGCCCGTTTCAAGGTAGGGGACGTGGGCGAGACCGTCGCCGTCACGAAGCCTACAGAGCCGAAAGGCGAATAATTCGGGGCGCCCTATGGGCGCCCTTTTTTTGCTTCAGGTGCTGGGATGCGAGGGCGAGACGCCTTCGCGACAGCCGGCGGGACGCCGGCGCTACGAGACTCACTCATGACGACGACTCCTGCCTTCAAACGCGTTCTGCTCAAGCTTTCCGGTGAGGCGCTGGCGGCAAACCAGGGCTTTGGCGTGGAGACCGCGCGCATCCACGAGGTCGCGGCGGAATTGGCCGACGTGCACAAACTGGGGGTGCAATTGGCCATCGTCGTGGGCGGAGGAAACTTTTTCCGGGGCGTGGCCCAGCAGGCGAAAGATATGGACCGGGTTTCCGCCGACCACATGGGCATGCTGGCCACTGTCATCAATGCACTGGCGCTACAGGATGCGCTGGAGAAGCAGGGCGTCTACACCCGTGTGCAGTCCGCGATCGAGATGAACCAGGTCGCCGAACCTTTCATCCGCCGCCGGGCGATTCGTCATCTGGAGAAAGGTCGCGTCGTGATCTTTGCCGGCGGCACCGGCAATCCCTATTTCTCGACCGATACCGCAGCGTCCCTGCGCGCCATGGAGATCAAAGCCGATGCGATCCTGAAAGCCACGAAAGTTGACGGCATCTACGACGCCGACCCGATGAAAGTCGACGGGGCCAAGAAATTCAATCACATCTCCTATATGGACGTTCTGAAACTGGGGCTGAAGGTGATGGACTCCACAGCCATCAGTCTGTGCAAAGACAATAACCTGCCCATCATCGTTTTCAACCTGAACCGCCACGGCAACATCCGCCGCGTGGTGCTGGGCGAGAAAATTGGCTCGAGGGTTAGCGCGCAAGGGGCGAGCGCAGACGAGTAAGATCGGCCACGGATTTTCACTGATTCACAAGGATGGTTGGCGTTTCTGATCCGTGGCGATCGGTGCAAATCCGTGGCCAGCTTTCTTCTTCGGTTTATAATTCAACGTTTTGATTCTGAGATGATACGGGGCTAACGATATGGCGCAAGCGACCATGGCGGCGATAGCCGGCCTGAAAGAAACATACGTACAACTGAAGACGCGCATGGACAAGGCAGTGGAAGATTTTCGCAAGGCCATGGCGGGGGTGCGGACCGGGCGCGCGAACGTGCACATGCTCGATAACGTGACCGTCGACTACTATGGCTCGCAGATGCCCCTGAACCAGGTTGCGCAGGTGCACGCTCCTGAGGCGCAGTTGATCACGGTGCAGCCCTTCGACCCGTCGCAACTGGGAGCGATTGAAAAAGCGATCCGATCCGGAGATATGGGCTTGAATCCGATGAACGATGGCAAGCTCATCCGCGTACCAGTTCCGCCGCTCACCCAGGAGCGACGGCAGGACATGGTGAAGCACTTGCACCGCGTGCTGGAAGAGCACCGTACGGCCGTACGAAACATTCGCCGCGATGGCAACGACGCGATCAAGAAGGCGCTGAAGGACAAGAAGATTACCGAAGACGAAGAGAAGCGCTCGCTCGACGAGATTCAGAAGCTGACCGACGGCGAAATCAAGAAGATGGAAGAGATGAGCAAAGCGAAGGAAAAAGAGGTTCTGGAACTGAAGTAAGCTGTGCGATCGACACGTTTCCGAAGCGCCGCCGACTTTCCGCCGTAATCGCTAGTCGCCAAAGCCCCCACACACGAAGGTACATGCCCGAGCCGTGCTGTTGACTCGGATATCGCTCTAAGTCATTTACACTCAATACAATCCCGCGCGAACACTGAAAATTCTGCCCAGTAACAATAACCGGTGGTTACGCGACATTGCCGAAATGCGCGTGTTTCCATATCCGAACGACAAGTTTGCTCCCCAAGAATCCTTTACCTGGAGCTTGCCATGAAAAAAATCTTTGCGTTGAGTGCCGCAGCCCTGCTCGCAACCGTTGTGCTGGTTGGTTGCGGAGCCAATTCCTCGAACTCCATTTCGTCGGGGACGCAGCCTGCCAATGTGTTCGTCACTGGAGAAGATGCGCCCTTGTTTTCGGTGGTGAGCTTTCAGCTCACCATCAACTCCATCACTCTGAATGGCCAGAATAATTCGCCACAGGTGATTTCGAGCCCGACCACGGTGGACTTCGCGCGCCTCCTGGGTTTGCGTTCCCCATTGGCGTTCAACTCCGTTCCGGCCGACACATACAACAGCGCCACGTTCGTGTTAGCGAATCCGGTCATCTCTTACATTGACATGACGCAGACTCCGCCCGCGGTGAACAAGATCAATGGCACGCTGCCGCAGTCGCCTTATACGCTGACGGTGAACTTCCCTAAGGCGATGGTCGTGGGCAGCAACGGTCTTGCCGGCTTGAAGATGGAATTGGACATCCGGCAGTCGGTCGTGGTGGACGGGACTGGCCAAGTCACGGGTGTTGTGAATCCGGTCATCTACATCAAAGCGACCAAGGCCAGCGATCCTGACGGACAGATCACCGATCTGATGGGCGGCCTGGCTTCCGTGAACGCAGCCGGTGACTCGTTCGTGCTTCAGGGACCTTACGGGCGCCAACTGACGATTTACGTCAGTAACTCGACTCAGTTCAACAGTGGCTGGAGCATCAACAATCTTGCGACCCCGGCATTCGTTGCAGTGCAAGGCGCATTCCAGGCTGACGGCAGCTTGATGGCCAGCGGCGTGGAAGTCATCACCACTGCGCGGTCGTTCCTCTCGGGGCGAGTGCTGGCGGTAACAACCAATGGCTCGGGTCAGGCCCAGCAAATCACGATGTGGGTGGGTGAGACTGGCGCGGACCTGGTCGGCGACGTGGATACGATCCAGACGATTGATGTGAGCCCGGTGAGCACCTACGACGTCTGCTTCCTCAATGGTCCGCTTACGAACGCGGTGTTCAACGAGAGCACGGTTGTAGTTGGCCAGAGAATCTTCATCGGTGGCAGCTACGCCAGTAACGTCTTCACGGCGACGATGATCTCGTTGCGCCTGCAGGGCGTTTACGGGATGTTCGTGCCGGCGAGCGTAACGGTCACGAATGGCAATGCCGGCAGCTTCGAGTTTTCGAATAATGGGCTGGTCGGTTATTCGGCGGGCGGGCCGGTGACTGTCAACACCTTCAACGGAACTGTCTTCTACAACCTGACTGGACTCAATGCGCTGCAGTCCACCACCACGGCAGTGCCGCTGGTCACGCGCGGCCTTCTGCTTAAGGACCCTGTGAGCGGGAATCCGGAAGTCTATGCGGGGCTGGTGGCGGATCCTCCGCCGAGCAACTAAGCGGTTCGAATCCTTCCATGGCGGACGGCCTGAGGGCCGTCCGTCTCTATTTTTGTCCAAAATTCGTCATGAGCACGCGATCTCTCCGCCAGACTCGCAAGCACCGTATAATCGAAGCGATGAAGCAGGTCGTCCATGCCGCTTGTCCGCACGACTGTCCGGATGCTTGCGGGGTGCTGATCACCGTCGAGGACGGGCGGGCCACGAAGATTCAGGGCGATCCGGAGCATCCGGTTACGCGCGGGTTTTTGTGTGCCAAGGTGGCGAAGTATCTGGATCGCGTGTATTCGCCGGATCGGGTGCAGCATCCGATGCGAAGGATTTCAGCCAAGGGGCCTGTGGTGGGGCAGCGGAGCTTCGCTCCGCCCGGACAGCCGGGGGCGGCTGTCCTCACACGAGCTATCCCCACACCAACCTGGCAACGCATTTCCTGGGACGAAGCATTGGAGGAGATTGCTTCGCGGTTTCGCGCGATTGCGGCGGAGTTTGGCAGCGAAGCCATCCTGCCTTATTCCTACGGCGGAACTTTGGGGACGCTCAATGGCGCGTCCATGGACCGCAGATTTTTCTACCGGCTGGGGGCTTCGCAACTGGAGCGCACCATCTGTTCGACGGCCGGAGAAGCGGGGCTGAAGTCGGTTCTGGGCGTGAAACTTGGCACTGAGCCCGAACAGTTCCGTCACTCCAAATACATCATTGCGTGGGCATCGAATATTCATGGCAACAACGTGCATTTGTGGCCGTTCATCGCCGAGGCCCGGCGCAACGGCGCGAAGCTGGTGGTCATCGATCCCTACCGGACGCGGACTGCGCAGTGCGCCGACTGGTACCTGCCAATCAATCCGGGAACCGACGCGGCTCTGGCGCTTGGCATGATGCACGTGATCATTGGCGAGAGCCTGCACGATGCCGACTATGTTGCGAAATACACGCTGGGCTTCGAGCAGTTGCGCGAAAAAGTGAAGGAGTATCCTCCAGAGCGGGTGGCGCAATGGACCGGGATCGCCGCCACCGATATCCGCAAACTGGCGCGCGAGTACGCCACGGTGCGACCGTCGGTGATCCGCCTGAACTACGGCGTGCAACGCTCCGAGCGCGGCGGGATGGCGACCCGCGCCATCGTCATGTTGCCCTGCATCCTGGGATCGTGGAAAGAAATCGGCGGCGGGTTACAGATGTCGCTCAGCGGCTCGGTTGACCTTAATACCGAGTTCTTGCAACGTACCGACCTGATGAAGACTGCACTGGGACGCGAAGCCCGAACCATCAACATGGTGGCGCTGGGCCGCGTGCTCAACACGCTGAGTAATCCGCCCGTCAAGGCTCTGTTCGTCTACAACTCTAATCCGGCGGCAATTTGTCCGGAGCACAATGAAGTGGTTCGCGGGCTGCTTCGACCGGATCTTTTCACGGTTGTGCATGAGCAATTCTTTACCGATACGACGGACTATGCCGACCTGGTCTTGCCGGCGACGACATTCTTTGAGCACAAAGACCTGCAGAAGGCGTACGGGCATTACTATTTGCAGGTCTCGAATCAGGCTATCGAGCCGCTGGGCGAGTGCCGGTCGAACGTCGCAGTGTTTCGCGAACTGGCACAGCGCATGGGGTTCGAAGAAGATTGCTTCCGCGAGAGCGTGGACGAGATGATCGAGGTGGCGTTGGAGTCGACAGATCCCTGGCTCGCGGGAATCAATCGGGAGCGGCTCGAACGGGGGCAGGTGAGGCTGAACTTTGCGGCTTCCGGCTCTCGGCATCCGGCTTCCGGAGAAGAGTTCCCCTCCGCCGGACAGCCGGGGGCGGCTGTCCCCACACACGCAGAACCATTTCTGCCTTTCGCGCACGGCGGATTCCGCACGCCTTCCGGCAAGGCGGAGCTTTACAGCGAGGCAGTGAAAGAACTGGGACTCGATCCGGTCGCTGACTTTACGCCCCCTACGGAATCGCGGCACGGGAAGAAGAACGGCACACTTCCGCTGGAACTGCTGGCCCGTAAGTCCGACAATTTCCTGAACTCTACATTTTCCAACGTGCCTTCGGTTCAGGAGATGGAAGAACAGGGGCTGCTGGAAATTTCCGCGGGCGACGCCCGGGCGCGCGGCATCGGCGACGGCGACAAGGTTCGCGTCTTCAACCACAGGGGAGACATCCTGCTGAAGGCGCGAGTCGATGGCAAAGTGCAGGTTGGAGTCGTCTCCGCGAGACTCAATTGGGCGAAGATGACTTCCGGTTTCCAGAGCATTAATGCCCTGACCTCAGAAAAACTTACCGACATGGGCAACTCGGCTACGTTTTATTCCGTCTTGGTTGAGGTAGAGTTATTCCAAGCCATCCCCATGAAGCAACCGCAGGTTTTGCCGATCGGGTCGGACTTGCAGGATTAGACCTAGAAAGAGTTGCGGCTTGGACGCTTTCCAATGCTCTACCGTATAATGACAGTTTTCTCACATCCCAGAGGCTGAGGTCGTAGCGATTCCTTTTCGCTTTCATTCGGAGAACCTTGTTGTGCCCAAGGGCCCCTGCGCTGTCAGGGCCGTTTCGGTGCCATCTTCTTCATTTCAACGGCCTTGGCCAGGGGTGGGGTGGCGTGTGCCCGCGTTTTGCTGGCTGTTGGCCGCGTGCTTACTAGCAACGGCAAGCCTGACTTGGGCGCAGACCGATGTTGTTTCGGAGATTAATGTCAGCGGCAACCGCCGCATTCCCGCCGACACCATCAAGGCCCGCATCTTCACCAAGTCCGGGGACATTTACGATGCCGCCGCGCTGGAACGCGACTTCAACTCCCTGTGGAACACGGGCTACTTCGAAGACGTCAAGTTCCTCCGTGAGCAGACCCCCAAGGGCTGGCGGATCATTGTCCAGGTGAAGGAAAAGCCGACAATTCGCGAAATCAACTACGTTGGCCTCAGTTCGGTTTCGAATAGCGACGTGCTCGACCGCTTCAAGCAGGACAAAGTAGGCCTGGTGGTCGAAAGTCAGTACGATCCCACCCGCCTCAAGAAGGCAGAGGTTTCCATCAAGAACCTGCTTTCCGAACACGGGCGGCAGTTCGCCACCATTCGCACAGAACTGCGGCAGATTCCTCCCGCTTCGGTCGGCCTCACATTCGTGGTCAAGGAAGGACCGAAGGTCAAAGTCGGCAAGATCAAGTTCGAAGGCAACAAGAATATCAAGACGCGGATTCTGCGCTCGGCGATGAAGAATCTGAGACCGATCGGCGTTCCCCATTCCGTTTTCCTGGAGAATATCTTTGCCAAGACCTACGATGCCACCAAGCTTGGAGAAGACACCGAGCGGGTGCGCGCCGAGTACCAGAACCGGGGCTACTTCAAAGTCGTGGTGAACGATCCCAAGACAGAAATCCACGACACCGGGCATAAGGGCGTCCATATTCGGCTGCTGCAGTCGGGACCCGGCAAGGCCGTTGATATTACGATGCCCATCGAGGAAGGCGACCAGTACCACCTGGGTAAGATCACGTTCAAGAACAACAAAGCGATTTCCAACACGGCCGCGCTGCGTTCCCTGTTCCCGCTCAAGGACGGAGACCTGTTTAGCCGCGACAAGATCGCCAAAGGTCTGGAGGCTCTGCGGAAGGCCTACGGCGAGTATGGCTATATCAACTTCACGCCGGTGCCCAACACTACGTTCGACGACGAGAAGAAACTGGGATTTCTGGAGATCGACGTCGACGAGGGCAAGCAGTTCTATGTGCGCCGCATCGAGTTCGTCGGCAACACGACCACGCGTGACAAGGTGATCCGGCGCGAGCTGGCTTTGGAAGAAGGCGGCGTGTACAACTCCCGTCTGTGGGAACTGAGCCTCCTGCGGCTGAATCAGCTTTCCTATTTCGACCAGCTCAAGCCGGATGACCCGAACGTAACCGACAAGAAGCTGGACGAGAAAAATGGTCAGGTGGACCTGACCCTGAAGGTCCACGAGAAGGGCAAGAACAGCATCGGGCTGAATGGCGGGGTCAGCGGACTGGAGGGAGCCTTCATCGGGCTGAACTATTCCACCAACAACTTCCTGGGACGCGGCGAGACGCTGCAGATGCAGATCAACCTGGGAAACCTGGCGCGGAGCGTGATGTTTGGATTCACGCAACCCTACATGTTCGATCGCCCCTTGCAGTTCGGTTTTACCGTGTTCGGCAACAAGATCAGCTATAACCAGGCGCGACAGCTTTCCATCTTCAGCGGCCAGAATTTAAATCTGCCGAGCGCCGTGTTGCAAAATTTACAGAATTATTCGCAGTCGAGCGTGGGTTTTACCAGTTCTCTAAGTTATCCGTTGCGCCGCTCGTTCAAGCGCCTCGGGATGACCTATTCGTTGGATCGGTCAACCCTGATACCGCTGAGTACAGCGTCCAAGAGCCTGTTCGACTTCATCGCATTCCGAGGCATTTCCGGGCCGAATGCGGTGAACGGAATCATCACCAGCAAGATCTTCCCTAACTTCTCGTTCAATACCCTGGATAGCGGAATCTCTCCGCACAAGGGGCGCCAGTTGACGCTGGGCGCGGAGTTCGCGGGTCTGGGCGGCACGGTCAGGTCTATCCGACCAATTGTTCAGTACAAGAAGTTCATTCCGGTGCAGAACCGCCGCAACACAATTGGCTACACCATTAACGGCTCGTTCATCAGCGGTTACGCGGGCCTGGTGGCGCCGCCCTTCCAGCGTTTTTTTATGGGCGGCGAAAACGACATCCGTGGTTTCGATATCCGGTCAATTTCGCCGGTGGCGTTTCTTCCCAGTTCCAACGTGATCACGCTGACCAATCCGGACGGAACCCCCGTTCCCAAGAATCCGGCCAACCCGCGGCTGGGCAACTGGACCGTACCGATTCCGGTCGACCAGATCGTGTTTCCCGGAGGCGATCTCAGTGTGTGGACGAACCTCGAATACCGCATCACCATTGCGGGGCCGGTGGCGATCGCTCCTTTTGTAGACACGGGCATCGACGCAATCATCCGGCCTTCTCAATTGCAGATCGCGACCCAGCAATACGACTTGGTAATCGGTACGCCTTTCGGATGTCCGACGCTCGATGCCGGCTACAACTGCCAGGGTGGAAAAATCCTGAACCCTACGCCTTCCAATGATCTGCAGGTTTTGAGCTCCACGAACTGGAGACCTCGCATGTCCACCGGACTCGAGCTGCAAATGTTCTTGCCTATAGTGAACGCGCCGTTCCGCATCTACTGGGCGTATAACCCGCTGCGGCTTGACGAGCAGGCCAACCCACCGATTCCCATCACGCGCGGCATGTTCCCAGCTGGGGCGGCGGGTGATTACACCTACCATTTGGCAGTGAACACGTACGCCCCTAGTTTCTTGTTGAGGGAGCCGCGGAAGACTTTCCGGTTCACGGTGGCGACCACGTTCTAGCTGTGCCGCTCTAACTTGGTTTGACGGCCTGAGAGTGAGGTCTCTATAATGTTAGTCGTCCACGCCATAGAGTGAGAGAAGAGGGGTGGACGGCACGCCTGTAGGGTTTGGTGTGTGACGCAGCAATCGAGAGCCGCCTTCTCCGACGGCGGCCGCTACCGCAGCGGAGACCTCATTCAGTGCGGCCCAGCGTTGACTGAAGAAACGATCTGAGAACGATATCGAAGTTCATTCCCGGAACCATGTTCCAAGGAGTTCAACCGATCCAATGAAAAGCAAGTTTTTGCGAGTTCTTCTGGCCATTGCGGTTACGTTCACGTTTTCCGCATTGGCCCAAACCGGCAGCGCCGCCACACCGTCCGCTACGCCTGCGAGCCCGGATTCTTCGGCGCCTACGACTACAACTGGCCCGAGCACCGGTACGAAAGTCGGAGCCATCAACATAACCGAAGCCATTTTCGGCAGCAACGAAGGCCGCCGCGATCTCGAGGCTTTGCAAAAGAAGTTCGACCCCAAGCAGACTGAGCTGAAGAGCCAGAACGACGAACTCGAAGGCTTGAAGAAGCAGATGACCACGCAGGAGGGCAAGCTGAATGAGGATGCGCTCGCCACCCTGAAGAAGCAGATCGAAAGCAAGCAAAAGCTCTTTGATCGCTCCGTGCAGGATGCCCAGGAAGAGTTCGGCAGCCAGCAGCAGGAGATTGCGAGCCGCGTCCTTCAGAAGATGGCTCCTATGATCGTGAAGTATTCTCAGGACAACGGCTTCGGCATGATCGTGGATACTTCCAAGCCGTGGCCGCAGAGCAATGTGCTCTGGTGGGGCCAGGCAATCGACATCACCAAAGCAGTCGTCGACGCTTACAACGTGCAGTCGGGCGTGCCCGCGCCACCTGCGGCGGGAACCGCTAAGCCGGCCGTTCCGAAGCCGCCTACCGGCACTGGAGCCACGAAGCCCGCGACGCCCAAGCCGACTGAGCCACCGAAGTAGGTCATCAACCGGACACCTGTGGTGTCCAGAAAGTTCCAGCAGGCCGCGTGAAAACGCGGCCTTTTTTCTTTCTGTCGACATCGTCTGCGGCAACCTTCGTGGTGTCCATACCAGCAAACAGATTTTTCGCTGGAGGACACTATGTTTGCCGAGAGCATGCTGGACACTTCATGGGCGCAACGCACTCGCCGCAGCTGGACTACGTTCACTTCGTTCGGACTGCAGGCGCTGATCATCGCTCTGCTGCTTCTGTTGCCGCTGCTGAGGACTGCAGGACTGCCGTCAGGTCGCGTTCTGCCAACACCGCTATCGTGGGGAGCGCCGCCGCCGGTGAGCCCATCCGTCCACCAGCAGAACACCACTACGATCGCTCAAAGCAATTTCGCCGATAAGGTGCTCATCGCGCCTCGCGAAGTTCCGAGACAGGTAGCCATGGTTGAGGAAACGGCCGCACCGCCCCAGATGAGTTTCAACACCGTGGGAGTGCCCGGCGGAACCGGTAACGGTTCAGCGGACGGAGTCTGGAAATCATTCGGTGATTCCTTGAATCACGCTGCCCCGCTTCCGGTCCCCGTCCCAGCGCCCACCGCTCGCACCTTCCGCACTTCAACCATGCTCGAGGGGAGCCTGATTCGCCGCGTGCAGCCGGTCTATCCTCCTCTGGCTCGAAGCGCGCGTGTTCAGGGCGCGGTGGTTCTGTCTGCGCTTATTAGCAAGGCAGGCACGATGGAGAACCTGCGAGCTCTCTCGGGGCATCCGATGCTGGTGGCGGCCGCGATCGAAGCGGTCAGCCAGTGGCGGTACCGTCCGTACATCCTCAATAGCGAGCCCATCGAGGTGGAAACACAGATCACTGTGACTTTCTTGTTGTCCGGAAATTAAGGAGCAGAAGTAGCGCCTTCGTCTCGGCGGTGGGAGCGGGGGGCGCCCGTCGTCAGCAGCGGCGATGGCGAGACGCCATCGCGACAGCCAGGCAAGATGCCGGCGCTACACGATCCTTCCCCTTCAGGCAGGAGTAGCCCCGGCGTAACCTGGGCGTGCAGGCTGCTCCCGCTATAATCGCGAAAGTGGCAACCACCGCAGAAATCCTGAGTCGCGTGGCAACGCGCCCTACCTGGGCGGACGTTTCTCTGACCACGCTGCGGCAAAACTTCCGCACCGTTCAGAAGCACGTGGGAGCGAAAGTGACGGTGTGCGCCGTGGTGAAGGCCGACGCTTACGGTCACGGCGCGGTCGAGTGCTCGCGCGCGCTGGAGGCCGAGGGTGCGCGCTGGTTGGGCGTCACGTCTTTGGATGAGGCGATTCCCCTGCGCGAGGCTGGCGTTCGCGCGAACATTCTTTTGATGACTGGCTTCTGGCAAGGTGAGGAGAGCGAGATTGTCCGGCTGCACCTCACTCCCACGGTCTGGGAGCCTTGGCATATCGAGTCACTGGAAAGGGCGGCGGCTGCGCTGGGCGTGGCGCAGCATCCGGTGCACTTGAAAGTCGATACCGGCATGGGCCGTCTGGGCGTTAGCGTCGACCAACTTCCTGGGGTGCTCGCGGGATTGAAGGCAGCCAAGCATCTTGTGCTGGAGGGACTCTCCACTCACCTGGCGTCCTCCGAAATCATGGACGCGCCTTCGGTAGCCGAGCAGGAACGCAGCTTCGACTCGGCTCGTGGCATGGTGCGCGAAGCGGGAATGGAGCCGGCCTTCGTGCACATGGCCAATACCGGCGCGGTCATTTCGCGGCGTGAGACCTGGAACAGTATGGTGCGCCCTGGAGTTGCGCTCTTCGGTTATTACCTGCCGTTTCAGCGGGCAGGACGCGAAGTGAGTGGGGGCACGCTGCGTTTGCCGGTAAAGCCGGTCCTCACCTGGAAGACGCGCATCCTCTCGTTGCGCGACTTTGGAGCCAATCAGCCGCTAGGATATGGCGCGACCTACGTGACCAAGGCTCCCGCGCACGTTGCGGTGCTGCCGGTGGGCTACGCCGACGGCTACAACCGCCAGCTCTCTAATCGCGGCCGGGTGATTGTGCGCGAGCACTACGCTCCCATCGTGGGCCGCATCTCGATGGACCTGACGCTGGCGGATGTCACCGGAATTCCTGGCGTTGGCGTAGGGGACGAAGTCATCCTGCTGGGCACGGGCGAGGGCCTGAGCGTAGACGCGCTGGAGCATGCCGAGCTGGCCAACAGCACTCCCTACGAAATTCTCTGCAACATTTCGAAGCGGGTACCGAGGAAGTACGGCAGCTAGAGTTATGTGGGGACAGCCGCCCTCGGCTGTCCGCCGGGCGCAGCCCGGCGTTTGTGCGCACAATCTCACACCGAGCGTTCTTTCCTGGCCTCCATGTACCTGCGCAGCACGGCATTGATGGTGCTCTGATATCCCCGGCCATGCTTCCGAAAGAACGTCAGCACGTCGGGATCGATGCGCAACGTGATCTGCTTCTTCGGCCCCGGCCAGATGATCGCGTTCGCAAAAAAGTCCGCTCCCTGCTTCGGAATGTCGGAGTAATCGATGTCCTCATCCCGCATGGCGTCAATTCGTTTCCAGTCGGTCCTGGATCGCCGTTTCGTATTCTTTCCGTTCTTCATGATCTGCCTTCCTCAGCGAAATGATTCGGATAGTATTTTGCGGGCGTTCCGCGAACGCGACAAATGCCACGCGACCCTGAATCATCCCAATGCCTATCCATCTCTTCTCGCCATAGTCCTCACGCGTGTCGGGATGAACGAGGAGAGCGCCGCGGAACATTTCTTCCGCATCGGCGAAATGAAACCCATGTTTCTTGATATTCTGCCGATTCTTCCTTTCATCCCATTCGAAGTGGCATTTCGTGGTGTGTACAAAACTTTCTTGGTCCATGATGCAAACTCACCTTAGTTCAGTGGGCTTGCAGATCGTCCTTTCCTCCCCTACGGAGCGGCTTGGACTGTGCGGTGTTCGGGATCATGCAGCATGTCTTGGATTAGCAGCTCATTTGGTGAGCCGTGCAGCTCAGGACGGCTGGTCGGAATCCCTCCGGCAGGGCTTCTCTCTCACCCCGTTTTTTGGACTGAGTCCGGCTCTCAGTGGTGAGGGTGAAACAAGTAAATTGTAACTCCGAATGTAGTTACATGCAAATTGAGGATCGTTTCCTGAGTTAGGGTCCGCCCTCTCCGCAGTTCACCAACAATTTGTATGGGGCCAACCCCTAGTTCCTGCCGTTTGGTAGTTCAATCGTGGTCCATCATCTTCTCTTGTTACACTAGAAGGTTGACCATGCCCTCGCGCTACGCACAGTGGATGTACGACTGGGAGCACCGGCTCACCTCGGTGGACGACAACCGCGTGGTGCGTCCGCTGGATTGGGGCGTGGAATTTACGCGGGATTGGCCTTGCCGCAACGGCTACCGGCTCGGCCACACGCCGGACGATCCAGAGAAGTACATCCTCGATTACAACCGCCGCATCGTCGCGGCCAGCGATGAATTCTATTCCTACACACGGCCCAGCGACTTCCGGCTGGAGACCCGCGAGGTTCAGGTTTTCTCCACGCGCGCAGTGCCTGACCCGAAGCTTGAGGCCAAGGTAAAAGGCACGTTCGGAGAGTTCCTGCGATTCACTTCGCCGGTAACGACGCCCTATCCCGAAAACAATCTGGTGAATGCCCGCTGGTTCCCGGCGCGGGGCCGTCGCGCCATTGTTCTTTTGCCGCACTGGAATGCGGACGCAATCGCCTACGTCAGTCTCTGCCGCGTGATGAACCTGATGGGCATCGCGGTGTTGCGGCTGACCATGCCTTATCACGACATTCGCATGCCCGCCGAGATCAGCCGCGCGGACTACGCCGTTTCCGCTAATATTGGACGCACACTCGACGCTGTACGCCAGGGAGTAGTCGACATACGAAGCTGCTTCGACTGGCTCGAACAACAAGGCTACAGCCAGCTCGGCATTGTGGGCACCAGCCTTGGTTCCTGCTACGCCTTCATCGCGGTGGCGCACGACCCGCGCATTCGCGTCGCGGCGTTCAATCACGCTTCCACCTACGTTGCCGACGTGGTGTGGCATGGGCAGTCGACCCGGCACATCCGGCAAGGAATTGAGCAGGAGATTGACCTCGATCGCTTGCGCCAAGCCTGGCTGGCCGTCAGCCCCATGTCGTACTTCAAACAATTCTCGCGCTGGCCGCGGAAGTCACTGATCGTCTACGCGAAGTACGATCTGACGTTTCTGCCGGAGCTCTCGCACCACGTCGTCGAGGAATTTGAGCGGCACGGGCTGCATCACAAGGTCGCCGTGCTGCCCTGTGGCCACTACACGACGGGCGAAACACCTTACAAATATATGGACGGCTGGCACCTGGCTTCGTTCTTGCGGACGGCGTTTTGAAAGAAAGCTCTCAGCTGTCAGCTCTCAGCATTCAGCCCGTCAAAGCAATTCGTCTTGGTTAAACCGGCTGAGTGTGATCACTGCGCGCCGAGTCACGGTTTAGAATGTACCGATGCAGTCTGCTCAAGCTGCCAACCCCGACACGATCGTCGAATCCCGGCTCGGCGAGTTTCTGATCAGTACCGATCGCGCCCGCCTCGATCTCGACATGGTTCACGGGTTCCTGACAAATTGCTATTGGGCGAAAGGGATTCCGCGGGAGGTCGTGGCGCGATCGGTTGAGCATGCCCTGTGCTTTGGCGTTTATGATGGTAGCGGCGCGCAGGTGGGCTTTGCCCGTGTGATCAGCGATTTTGCCACGATCGCGTATGTCGGCGATGTGTTTGTGCTCAACACGCATCGCGGTCGCGGGTTGGGCAGGTGGCTGATGGAGTCGATTACGCACCATCCCGCGCTGCAGAATTTGCGGCGCTGGATCCTTACTACCCGCGACGCGCACGGGCTTTATTCACAGGTTGGCTTTAGTCCGGTGAAGTCGCCCGAGCGCTACATGGAACTGCACCGCCCCGACGTATACGAGAACTCAAGAGAAACGATATGAAAAACTCCGTAGCCGCAAAAATGTACCGCCCTCTCTACGAAAGCGATCCCCAGATCGCCGCCGCCATCGACAACGAAACCCGCCGGCAGCACGAGGGCCTAGAGCTGATTGCCTCGGAAAACTTCGTCAGCGAAGCCGTCCTCGAAGCCGCGGGCTCGGTATTCACGAACAAATATGCAGAGGGATATCCGGGCAAACGTTACTACGGCGGCTGCGAGTTTACCGACGTCGTGGAAAACCTGGCGCGTGACCGGGCGAAACAATTGTTCGGCGCGGAGCACGCCAATGTCCAGCCCCACGCCGGATCGCAGGCGAACATGGAAGCCTACGCCGCCGTGTTGCAGCCGGGCGATACGATTCTGGGGCTCAACCTCGCGCACGGCGGCCATCTGACGCACGGCCATCACCTGAACTTTTCCGGCAAAACGTACAAGATTGTCCCTTACGGCGTGACCAAAGAAACGGAGACCATCGATTACGACGCGTTAGAAAAGCTTGCCGAACAGGAACGCCCGAAGCTGATCATCGGTGGAGGCAGCGCCTATCCCCGCATCATTGATTTCGCCCGCATGCGGCAGATTGCCGACAAAGTGGGCGCGCTTTATCTGGTCGACATGGCGCACTTTGCCGGACTCGTGGCCGGCGGCGCGCATCCTTCGCCGGTGCCGCACGCGCACATCGTCACTTCCACCACGCACAAAACTCTACGCGGTCCGCGTTCGGGGATGATTCTTTCCAAGTCCGAGTTCGCGCAGGCCATCGACAAGGTCGTGTTCCCGGGAATGCAAGGTGGCCCGCTGGTCCACATCATGGCGGCCAAGGCAGTGTGCTTTCAGGAAGCGATGCAGCCAGAGTTCCGCGACTACGCTCGCCAGGTGGTCGCCAACGCCAAGGTGCTGGCGGAGGCGCTGACTGACGAAGGCTTCCGCATCATCTCCGGCGGCACTGACACACATCTCATGCTGGTCGATGTCTTCTCGAAAGGGATGCTGGGCAGCGAAGCCGAAAAAGCGCTGGGCGAAGCGGGAATCACGGTCAACAAGAACGCGATTCCGTTCGACACCAACCCACCGATGAAGCCGAGCGGCGTCCGCATCGGTTCTCCGGCAATGACCACGCGCGGCATGAAGAAAGTCGAAATGCGCCAGATCGGCCGCTGGATCGCCGAAGTGCTTCTCCACCGGACGGATGCGGCGCTGCTGGCCAAAGTCCGCAAACAGGTGCTCGATCTGTGCGAAGCTTTTCCGCTTTACGCGGAACGCCGGGCGAAAGCGCAGGCCGAGGTGAGGGCATAATTCCTTCGTGTTCCGGGGGCTTCCTTAGCCTAGCCGAAGAGCGCCTACTATGGTTAAATGCCAGCGGTGAAGATCGCCATCGACATCCGGCGGATGACGGAGTTTGGCGTAGGCACCTATATCCGCAACGTGGTTCGCACGCTGGGCCGGCTCGACCACGAGAACGAGTTTCTCCTGATCGGCTCTCCGGCCAAGGTCGAGGAGATCGGCCCGCTGCCGCCCAACTTCCAAACGATCCCGCTGCTCTCGCCTGAGCGTTCCATCCACGGATACCGCGAGTTCCGCAATGCCCTGAAGCGGCTGGATTGCGATCTGGTACATATTCCCAATCCTTTTTCCGTGCCACGGGCACTGCCTTGTCCGTATGTCATGACGGTACACGACATGCTCGAGCACATGTCGCGCGCCCGCGAGCAGAGCGCTTTCTGGCGCTCGCTTTATTTTCAGATGACCAAACGGGTACTCGCCGGAGCGGCGCGCATTTTTGCCGTGTCGAATTTCACGCGGAACGAAATCGAAAAGCTGTTTGAGATTCCGTCCGAGCGTATCGAGGTCGTCTACAACGCCATTGATGAACGCTTCCTGCGCGGACATGCCAGTGAGGCCGACCGCGACCTGATCGCCGGCCGCTACCAGGTCACGTATCCCTTTCTGCTGTACGCCGGGCGAGTCAGTCCGCACAAGAATGTCGTGCGCATGATTGAGGCTTTCTCCGCGCTGAAAACGGAGCTGGAAAGAGACGATGCCTATCCCGATCTCAAACTCATCATCATCGGAGACGATCTTTCCGGTAATCCCGATCTGCGGCGGACGGTGGTGCGCAGCGGAGTGCAGAACGATGTGCGCTTCCTGGGATTCATCCCTATCGAGGTGCTACGGATTTTCTATGACGAGGCGAAGATCTTCGTCTTTCCGTCGCTGTACGAGGGTTTTGGTCTGCCGCCGCTGGAAGCCATGGCGCATGGAACTCCGGTGGTGACTTCCAACGTGTCGTCTCTACCCGAGGTGGTGGGAAATGCGGCGGTGCTGGTCAATCCCGAAAACGTGTTCGAGATCATGCGCGCCCTGCACCGCGTTCTGATAGACCAGTCTCTGCGCGAGCGCATGAAGGAACGCGGCTACCGGCAGGCCGCAAAGTTTTCCTGGGAAACATCGGTGCGACGGATTTTAGACGCCTACGGCCAGATCGCCCACAAAGGCCGACCCCATCCCGCTGAACAGCCAGCCGCCGACTGAAGAGACCGCCTAGCGTCTTACTTCACCAACGGCTGGCCCGGCGACAGAATGGCGAGTTTGTGCAGCTTGGCGGTGATGCGAGTGCGATCGGCATCGGTTTTGGCGGCGGCCAGGCGCTTGCGCAGCTGGACAATTTTTTCTTTGCGGGTACGGCGCCGGCGAATCTCCGGCCGGCGGCTGGGTGCGGACATTGGGGGCTCCTAAAGATGAATTTCGAAACCTTGTTGGCAGCCGGACCTGTAAGCCGAATTCTGTCCGCAGGATTGCTCCTGCTGGACGGTCATTCCTCTGGGCCGCGTATCGCTGCGCGGCTCTAGCGACCTACCCGAAGGTTTGACGCACCGAGCCGGCACGTGTCCGGAACCGAGATCCCGGACTTCCTCCCTATTTGGTCTTGCTCCGTGTGGGGTTTGCCCTGCCCGCGACATTACTGCCGCGGCGGTGCGCTCTTACCGCACCTTTTCACCCTTACCCCGGCCCGTGAAGGCCGAGGCGGTATGTTTTCTGTGGCACTTTCCGTCAACCGGGCTTGAACCCGGCCTCCCGGACGTTATCCGGCACACTGCTCTGCGGAGTTCGGACTTTCCTCTCCCCGCGCCCAAAGACGCAGAAAGCGACCGTCCGGTCCGGCTGCCTACAAAATCATTATATGCGATGAAGGCTGCAGCGCCGGGCTTCCGGCTGCCAGCTTTCGGCATCCGGAACATTTTCATCAGGAACCCCTTTTGCGGTCTGTCCCGTGGGGTTGACTGGTAAACTTAACTTCGCCACTAGCGCTGGGCTTCTCCGGAAGGCGGATGCCGAGAGCCGGAAGCCGACCCCATGAACATCGCCGAAGCCATTCGAATCGCATTGCGGTCACTGTGGGCTAACAAGCTGCGCTCTGTGCTTACGCTTTTGGGCGTGGTGATTGGGATCGCGGCCGTGATCGCGGTGGTGACATTTGTTTCCGGGATTCAGGACTACGTGGCGAAGAAGATTTTCAACCTGGGCGCCGACGTGTTCATCATTGGCAAGATGTCGCCGGTCGAGACCAATGTCGAGCATTTTCTGGCGGCCGAGAAACGCAAGAACCTGGTGCTTGAGGACTACCAGGCCGTGCTCGAAGCCTGCCGCCATTGCGATTATGTGGGTGCGCTGATGCGCGGCAGCGGACGCGTGAAGCACAACGAGCAATCGATCAGCGACACTTCCATTCAGGGCATTACGCCGTCGGTCGCTTCGATCCTCGACACCGATTTGACCTTCGGACGCATGCTGAACGATACCGATCTGAATAACCACTCGCAAGTGGCCGTCGTGGGCACCGACATCGTCGAGCACCTGCTGGGTGGCGCTGACCCGCTGGGGCAGGAAATTCGCGTGGATGGCTGGACTTACCAGGTGATCGGTGTCGGCAAGAAGAAAGGCAAGACCCTGGGCCAGAGTGCGGACAACTATGTGCTGATCCCCGTCACTGTGTATCTAAAACAATACGGATCGCACAACAGCAGCATCGGGATTTGGGGCAAGGCTACGGCAACTGGGGCTCCGCTGAACCAGGCGATCGACGATGCGCGAGTGGCGCTGCGGGCCCACCGGCACGACCGGGTCGGCGAGGAAGACAGCTTCGAAATTGAGACCAACGCCAGCCTGCTTTCAATCTGGTCCGGACTGAGCAGCACGTTTTTCATGGCGACCATTGGGATTGCGGGCGTGTCTCTCGTTGTTGGCGGCATCGTCATCATGAACATCATGTTGGTCTCGGTGACCGAGCGCACCCGCGAAATTGGCATCCGCAAGGCGCTTGGCGCCCGGCGGGAGGATGTGCTACTCCAGTTCCTGATCGAGGCCGTAATTCTGGCGTTGATCGGCGGCGTGCTGGGAGTGCTCTCAGGCGTGACGGTCGCAGAGATCGTGACTCTCATTATCGGAATGCCATCATCGATCAAGTTGTGGGCGGTAGCGGCGGGACTGCTGGTTGCGGCCAGTGTAGGAGTGTTTTTTGGAGTTTATCCCGCACGCAAAGCCGCGCGGCTGGATCCCATCGTGGCGCTGCGGTTCGAAATGTAGGGAATTTGGTAATTGAGTAATTGAGTAATTTAAAAAGCCAAAGCATCGTCAGGATTTCAAATTACTCAATTACTCAATTACTCAATCTTTTCATGATTCGCAAAGACGAATTCGGCGAAATCCTCCGCATGGCGGCGGAGACGATCCGCAGCAACAAGCTGCGCTCGGCGCTGACCGTGTTGGGCATTGTGATTGGAGTTGCCGTTGTTATCGGCGTCTCGTCCATTGGGCGCGGGCTGGACCAGAACGTCCGCGATATCGTCAGCAGCATTGGATCCGATGTGATCTTCGCGTTCCACATTGAGCCCTTTACGTTCGGCCGCCCCACCGAGGAAATGCGCACCCGCAAGGAGCTTACCTACGATGATGCGGTAGCGATGCGCGACCTGCCCCACGTCAAAGCGGTAACTGCGGGCATACGGTATTTCCGCCCGGAGTTGGGAGTGGGATCGTTCGCGGTGAAGTATGAAGACAAAAAAGCGAAGAATACGATTCTCGAAGGCGATCAGGCTTCGGCCAAAGAAGTGTTCGATCTGCTGATTGCCTCAGGGCGGTGGTTCAGCGAGGTGGACGAAGAGCACCGGTCTCCCGTAGTTCTGCTGGGCGCCGAGACCACCGAAGAACTGTTCGGAGCGCAGGATCCGATCGGTAAGGAAGTTAACATCGAAGGACAGCTTTTCACCGTGATTGGAACCGTGCAGCGGGTCAAGTCGGTGTTCGGGGGCGGCAAGAATCCGGAGGACAATAAGGCCGTCTTCCCGCTGAGTACTTTGCGCAAGCTCCATCCGGAACTCAAGCAGCACTGGATCAGCGTCAAGGCCACTTCCCACGACGACGTTCCCAAGGCGATCGACGAGATTCGCGAGTTGCTGCGGCGCCGGCGCAAGGTTCCACCCGACAAGCCAGACAACTTCGCGGTTTTTACCTCTGATTCCATCTCCGACGCATGGAACCAGATTACGGGCGCGCTATTCATTGGCATGTTTGCCATTTCCAGTGTCGCGCTCGTCGTTGGTGGCGTGGGGGTGATGAACATCATGCTGGTGAGCGTGACCGAGCGCACGCGTGAGATCGGTGTGCGCAAAGCGATTGGGGCACGCAAGCGCGATATTCTTTTGCAGTTCACGCTGGAGGCCATCATGTTGACCGCGGTCGGCGGTTTTATTGGTGTAACCGCGGGCGCGCTCGTAGTCTGGGTGATTCCACTGATGTGGCCTTCGTTGCCGGCCCGCATGTCCGTATTCTGGACCACATTCGGCTTCAGCGCCGCCGCCGGAGTCGGGCTGGTCTTTGGGATTTATCCCGCGTGGAAGGCGGCGAACCTGGATCCGATCGAGTCGTTACGGTACGAATAAACTGGCCTGCTCCCCCGCATGATTCATTACACGCTAAGAATCTTCCAGGTTGTAGGGGTTCTCGGCTGCCTCTCCAGTTCCGTCTACTATCTGATTTGCCTGTGGAGCGCGGCCGTATTTCTGCGTGAGCACAGGGCGGGCGAGGGCCCCTTCGGCTGTCGCTCAGGGCAGGTAGGCCCCACACAGGCTTTGCCACCGGTCTCCATCCTCAAACCGCTGAAGGGCACCGACCCTGACATTTACGAAAGCTTCCGCAGTCACTGCCTGCAGGACTATCCCGAGTACGAAATTATTTTTGGCGTGAGCGATCCGGACGATCCAGCCGTCGCCAGCGTGCAGCAACTGCAGCGCGAGTTTCCTGACTGTTCGATTCGGCTGGTTGTTTCGCCGGACAAACTCGGCGCCAACGTGAAGGTGAGTAATCTCGAGCAGATGGTGCCAGCGGCTCGCTATCAGCACCTCGTCGTCAACGATAGCGACATTCGCGTCGAACGCGATTATCTTCGCCGGATCGTTGCGCCGCTGGTGGATGAGCACGTGGGACTGGTGACGTGTCTCTATCGCGGAGTGGCAGCGCCTACCTTCGGCTCGCAACTGGAATCCCTCGGCATCAGCACGGATTTTTGTGCTGGTGTGTTGGTTGCTCGTCAATTGGAGGGCGGACTCCGGTTCGGACTCGGCTCCACGCTCGCTTTCCGGCGAGCTGACATGGAGCGAATTGGCGGATTCCGATCCTTTGTCGATTTTCTCGCCGATGACTACGAACTAGGCCGGCGGATCGCCAATCTCGGCTTGCAGGTTCTGCTCTCAGCCGTGGTCGTGGAGACCCATCTTCCGGCTTACGACCTGCGGGGATTCCTGGCCCACCAGTTACGCTGGGCTCGCGGCGTGCGAGACGCACGAGCCGGAGGCTACATTGGACTGGCTTCCACTTACGGCCTGATGTGGGCGCTATTTGTCCTGATCGCCGGCCGAGCAGCGCCATGGTCGTGGGCAGTACTTGGGGCAACAGTCTTGTTGCGTTTGGCGGTGGCGCTTACGGTCGGCAAATCCGTGCTGTCAGACCGGCGTTTGCTGCGACACTTGTGGCTGTTGCCGGTTCGGGATCTAGTCGCAGTCGCAGTGTGGATTGCGAGTTTCGCAGGGCATACGGTGACTTGGCGCGGCGATCGATTTGAGCTGAAGAATGGCCGGCTGATCCGCACTGCTCCGTAGTCGCGCTTCTTGCGCGCTACTTTTCCGACGAAGAAATCAATTCGAAGCGCCCATCCGAAAAGAGCTGGTAGCGCCGCCCTCGCCAGGAAATCGTGTTTCCGAAAAATCCTGCGATCCAGAAGCAAAAGCCCAACCAGTCTTCGATGGGCAACAGCAGCCAGTTAATCCTCGCCCGCAAGACGCGCGCTGAAACCGTATAGGCCGCCACGGCACGCACGATCAATGTCACAGGCAAGAGCGGCCACCACGTGGGCGACGCCGCGCAGACTAGCAACGCGAGCGGGAACGGCATGGTAAACAATTGGCCGACATATCCCGCCGGACGGGAACGCCGTGTGCTGCGGGCCCAACGCAGCCGGTGGGCTATGTTCTGCTGCAGCGTCGCGCTGCCGATATGGTGTTCGACCACGTACGACGAAAGAATTACGCCGTGCCCAGCTTCAGCCGCGAACTTGCCAAGGACAAAGTCTTCCGCGAGATAATCCTTCAACCGCGCGAAACCTCCAATCGAATGCAGCACCCTGCGACGGGCGGCGAGGGTGGGACCTACCGCAAAGTGCATGCCTTCGAGCATCCTCGCGACCAAGGCGCTTCCCCAAAAATCGGTGTTCATGCCGGTAGCTTCCAGACGCGACCAGAAGCTTGCACCGGGAACCGCTCGGTACGGGCAGGTCGCCACTCCGAGATGAGCGTCCTGAAACTCAGCCGCGACCGTGCGCAGAAGATCTGGAGTCACGCGAATGTCGCTGTCGCTCATCACGACCAGATCGTTACTCGCCGCGGCCAGCATGCGATCGAGGCTGAACACTTTGGCGTTGGGATACGGCGGCTCGCCGGTGAGCACCAACCGCGACGGAACTTTCGGATACTCCCGCTGCAGGCGAGCCACGACTTCTGCCGCGGGATCAGCTTCGCTTCGAACCGCGAACAGAATCTCAAACGCCGGGTAATCCTGTTCAAAAACAGTCCGCAGATTCGATTCGAGATCGAGGTCCAGGCCCGCAAGAGGTTTAAGGATGCTGATCGGCTCAGTGGCCAGCAGAAGAGGCGGCCGCACAGCCCGATACCGCAGTGCCGCCACGATTTGCAACAGCGAATAGGCGATGGCTCCGCAGAGGGCGAGGAACAAAATGCCCGCCAGGATTTTGCCCGGGCGCCCATCGAAGAAAAGCAGGAACAGCGCACACCTTGCGCCTGGGAGCATTGAGCCAATTAAGACCAAGCCAGTAATTATACCTAGAGGTTGTGCTGGGGCTCTTCGGGATTCGCGTCTTGACCGAGGGCGGCACGAATTTTGAGGGACAGTTGCTTCAAGGTATAGGGTTTCTGCAAGAAATTAGTTTCAAGATCGACCACTTTGTGATCGAGCACAGTCTTTCCGGCATAGCCGGAAACGAAGAGGAGCTTGGTATCCTGCCGCAGTTGCGCAAGTTCTTTCGCCAACTGCCCGCCGCTCATATTCGGTATGACCACGTCAGAGACCACCAGGTGGATGGTTGCGCGATGGTTGCGCGCCACCGCGAGGGCATCGAGACCATCTTTGGCTTCGAGCACGGTGTAGCCCTGTAGCCTCAGGAATTCCGCGGTCGCGCGCCGGACAGCCTGCTCGTCTTCCACCAGGAGAACGGTTTCCGATCCGCGAGTCACGCCGCCGTTCTTGATATTTTCAACTTCTCCCCAGTTGTCTTGCCCGCCAACGCACGGCAGATAGATCTTGAATACGGTGCCCATCCTGGGTTCGCTGTAGGCCCAGATGAAAGCCTTGTTTTGCTTCACAATCCCGTAGACGGTCGCCAGTCCCAATCCCGTGCCCTCGCCCAATGGCTTCGTGGTATAGAAGGGTTCGAAAATGTGCGGTAAATGCTCGGGAAGAATTCCCGCCCCGTCGTCGCTCACGGTGATCAAGGCATAGCGTCCCGTGGGAATAACCGCTTTCCTGCAATGAACGTAATCGTCATCCAGCGTTACGTCGGAGGTTTCGATTCGCAAGTGACCGCCCTGCGGCATCGCGTCTCGCGCATTGGCGGCCAGGTTCATCAGAATCTGCTCGATCTGCAGAGGATCCACTCGCACCTGCCCCAATCCTTCACCGCGTAAGAAAGTGAACTCAATATCTTCTCCGATCAAACGAGGCAGGGTCTTCGCAATGCGTGCAATCACCTGATTCAGATCCGCCACCCGCAACGCCTGCGGCTGTTTGCGGCTGAAGGCGAGTAATTGCCGGGTCAACTCCGCCGCCCTCCGAGCAGCCAGAAGGATCTCCTGAATCTTGGATTCGAGCGGACTGTTTTGAGGCACCGTGTCCAGCGCCAGTTCCGCATAGCTGGTAATGATAGTCAAGAGATTGTTGAAGTCGTGAGCTACACCGCCGGCGAGGTTTCCGATTGCGTCCATCTTTTGGGACTGCAGAAGCTGCGCTTCCAGCCGCAACCGCTCGGTGAGGTCACGCCCGTTTGAGATGAAGTGGGTGATTTGACCCGCGGCGTCCCGCACCGGGCAGATGCTTTCCTCAACGTAATACAACTCACCGTTCTTCTTCCGGTTCACCAGGATGCCGCGATAGCAATTTTCGGAGAGAATCGTCTTCCAGATTTCCTGATAAAGCTCAGGTCCCTGCTCGCCCGATTTCAAAATTCGCGGTGTCCTACCGCACACTTCGTCGCGGTGGTATCCGGTCAGAGCCTCGAATGCCGGATTCACGTATTTCAACGATCCCATGGAGGTCGGTTATGAATATCGTGTCGGCCGACTGCTCGACCGCCCGCGATAGTTTTCGCAGAGAGTGCTCCGCGGTTTGCTGCTCCTGTTGCAGGGAGTGCACCGCCAGCGTGTTCCGGATGGTACGGACCAGAGTCGCTCCGTCCAGTTGCGACTTGGCCACGCAATTCCATGTTCCACCGTTGATGATCTCGGCGACCGTCTTTTCGTCCGCCTCCTCGGTCAGCAGGATGAAAGGCACCGATACCCCGGCGTGCAGGAACTCAGCCACAAAGTGGACCGCCTCCGCGTCTCCAGTTTCGTGCTCGAACAAAAGCAGGCCGTAGCTTTTCTGCTGCAGCCTCGCCTTGGCTTCCTCCAGCGAGTGCGCATGGTCGAGCTCGGCCGCGAGCGTGCTGCGCGTCCGCTCAAGAATCTCCCGAATCAGGTAAAAATCTTCCTCTCTGTTGCCCACCAGCAGGACATGAAGTGGCGCTGGTGCCCGGGCGGGTTTTGCGGCAGTCGACACTGAAGTTTCTCCGTAACTAGTTACCATCGGAATGTGGGAGTCCTCACGTTGCTTAGCGCGCGGCAGTTTCTAGCAGTGCCATGCGCTAGCATTTCCAAATTGGAGACGGTCTTAAATCAGGAAAAGGAAATGCGATAGCGAACGGCAAGCACTCCTGGCATCGGCAGTCCGCATCTTGGGAACTGTCGCTTCTTTCTTGTTAACCAATCGGCAATTGCTTCGTCTAATCCCCCGAGGTTCCGCTGGGCCTCGACTGGTTTGAAAGATCGAGGGAACATTGGCGTAGCATTTTGCGTATAGAGCCACGGGTAGGACTGTGCCCAGCGGAAGGAACCCGCGCTCTCAGGGCTGGGCGGTTCGGCCCACAAGCTTTACGAACAAGCCGGCTTGTTGCGCTGAACGGTGACGGCGTGATGACCGCGTCAAACATCACTGGGGGATGTATGCAAAACGGGCAAAGGGCAAATGGGTCGATCGGGCCGGTGGCAAGATATGACATCGGGCACGTGCAGGAAGTGATTCGACAGGCGCACGGGGAATTGTGTCAGCTACTGCAACAACGCGGTGAACTCATGAAGCGCATCGGCACGGTCAAGCAGACGATCTCCGGTCTGGCGAACTTGTTTGGCGACGGACTCTTGAGTGAAGAGCTGATGGAACTGGTCGACCGCAAGAGCAGCGGCCGCCAGCCGGGCTTCACCAATGCTTGCCGGATGATCCTGATGGAGGCTGGCCGCGCCATGAATGCGCGCGACATTTGCGATTATTTCCAGCAAAAAATGCCGGCTATGCTTGCCCGCCACAAGGATCCAATGGCTTCGGTGACGACCGTGCTGAACCGTCTGGTGGAATATGGCGAGGCACAGGCGGTGCTTTCGAATGGCAGACGGGCCTGGCTATGGATTGCAGAAGTACCCGCGGAAGCGCCGACGCCGCACGGCGAACGACGCCTGGCAGCCAGCTAATCCCTTGGGACGTTTCAAACCGGGGCCGGGTCTTCAATACCCCGACCCTTCTGTTCTGTGGCAGAGCCGTCTCTATCCCGGAGGCAGCAGCATTCCTTTTTCCAGGTGCCGCGTCACGTGCGCATAGGACGCTGCATGGGGATCGTGCGTCACCATCACGATCGTTTTGTGGAAGTCCTCGTTCAGCCGCTTCAGAATCTCTAACACCTCCGTGGCGGAATGGCTGTCCAGATCGCCGGTGGGCTCGTCCGCCAGCAGCAAGGTGGGATCGCTCACGATCGCCCGCGCAATCGCCACGCGCTGTTCCTGCCCACCTGAGAGTTGCTTGGGCAGGTGGTTGACCCGATCCTCCAGTCCGACCAGCTTGAGCGCTGTCATGACATGGTCGCGGCGCTGCTGCGAGGTCAGTTTGGTCAGCAGCAGCGGCAGTTCCACGTTCTCAAAGGCGGTGAGCACGGGAATCAGATTAAAGGTCTGAAAGACGTAGCCGATGTGCTCATTGCGCCAGCGGGCAATCTGCGAGTCGCTAAAGCGGAAAATATCCTGCCCTTGCACCAGCAGTTCGCCGCTGGTGGGCCGGTCGATCGCCGCGATCATGTTCAGCAGCGTGGTCTTGCCCGACCCCGACGGCCCCATCAACGCGAGGAATTCGCCCTTGGCGATGTCGATCGACACGTCATCGAGCGCCGTTACCTGAAAGGCATCGCGCTTGAAAATCTTGCTGACGCTCCGAACCTGTACAACTTTGGTGCCCGTGGCAAACTTCGGTGGTGCGACTGTGCTCATGCTTGCCCCTTAATTTTGATTTTGTCTCCATCTTTCAATGTGGGCGGCGCGGCGGTAATTACGCTCTCCCCCCCGACCAGGCCGTCGACCAGCGCTCCATCGCTGCGCTGGCCCACCACGTGGATTTCGCGCGCGACAGATTTTCCGTTATAGGCGATCAACACGATCTTTTTGCCGTCACGATCGCGGATTGCCGTCGACGGCACGTACACGCCTGAGGGTCCCTTCGCATTCTTCGGTGCGTCGTTTGCCAGAAATTTCACGGTAGCGTTCATCTCCGGCCGCAGTTGAACGTCGGGATACTTATCCGGATTCAACACCTGCACCTTCACCTGCACCGTAGCTTTCTGCCGGTTCGCTTCCGGAGAGATTTGCGCGATAACGCCGTCATATTCCTTGTCGGGATATGCGTCGGTCGTGACCTTAGCCCTCTGCGTGGGGCCAAGGCGGGCGAAGTCCGCCTGCGCGATATCCAGTTCGACCTGAAGGTCGTTCAAATCCGCCAGGGACACAACCGATCCCTGGGGCCCGCCCGCGGCCGCGCTGGCAAACTGCGCGGTTATAAGCTCGCCTTTTTCCGCCGTGCGGTCAAGAATCGTGCCCGTCACAGGCGCCCGGATCACCGTGGCATCCAGTTGCGACTTGGCATAGTCAAGCTGGCCCTGTGCCTGCATCAGCGCGCCCTGGGCACGGGCAATCTCCTCCGCCCGCGGCCCAATCTTTGAGAGTTGAAACGCTTTCTCCAGGGAATTCACGCGCTGCTGGTCGGACTCGAACTTGGCCGTAGCATCATCGAGCGCCTGCCGCGAGACTACGCCCCCGCTCGCCAGCTCCTTCGTGCGGTCGAGGGTCAGCTTATCGTTCACCAGCGTGGCGCGGGCTTCATCCAGATTGTGCTGCGCTTGTTGAACTTCCTCCGGGCGCGATCCGTGCTGCAATTCCTCGAGATAAGCGCGGGCATTCGCTAGCGCGCCCCGAGCCTGCTCATACGACGCGCGGAATTCCTGATCCTCCAGGCGAACCAGCACCTGGTTTTCCTTTACCTTGTCGCCTTTCTCCACGCCGATCCAGGCCAGGCGACCGGTGACCTTGGAGTTCACGTTGATGGTGTGATGAGCCACGATGTAGCCCGTAGCCGAGAGTACAGTGCCGCCCGCGTCATTACTGCTCGTCTCCGCAGCGGCTCGCACCACTTCGACTTCCGGCACGTCCGACGAAAACGCGCGGTAGGCCAGAGTTATCACGCCGAGCAGCACCACCACCGCTACGCCGCCCAAAATATAACGGCGCGCCCAGGCCGGCGGCTCTCCGCCAGAGTCGCCGCGCTGCGTGCGGTCAATGCGCAGGCTCTGCAGGTCCTCGTGTTTTGTGTCAATCGCCATAAGAATATTTACGCTTTAAGTTTCCTAATGGTTTCCCGGCCGCGCTGATTTAGCCGCGCAGCGCGCTGAGAATATTCTGCCGCGCCGCATGCCACGCGGGCGCAAGCCCGCCGACGAATCCCATAATTAACGCGAACGCAATGGCGTAGCCGGCCACTTGCGGCGTAATCCGCAAGGCAAACACCACTTCGCTGAAGGTGACGGCATTCGACGTTCCTGTCTGCATTCCATTGAACGGAAGCATCAGCAGAATTCCTGCCGCCGCGCCCAATAAGGCCAGGAGCAAAGACTCCAACACGAAGGACGTCAGAATCGCAGGCCGCGAAAAACCGATCACCCGCAGCGTCGCAATCTCACGTCCGCGATACGCCACTGCCGCATACATCGTGTTCATGGCGGCGAAAATCGAGCCAATCGCCATGATGAACGCCACCACGATCCCGATCACCTTGATGGGTGCGCCAGAACTGGTCTGTTTGGCATAGTAATCAGTTTCCAGAATTCCTTCGAGCTTCAGCCGCTGATCGTCGCTGACACGATTTTTGAGCGCATCGGCGGCGATGGGATCGGTCGCGCGCAAGTACGCCGACGCAAATCCCCCCTGACGATCGAAGTCGGAGGCCATCTGGTTCACGTCACCCCAGACCTCCGACTCGTACGCCGAGCCCCCGGCGTCAAATACTCCCACGACCTTCCACGATCCCTTGCCAAATTCCATCGTGTCGCCGATGTTGGCGTGGGTGAAGCGGTCGCGAATGGATTTGCTCACCACCACTTCCCGTTGCCCCGTCTGAAACCAGCGTCCCTCCACCAGTTTCGCGCTGGGCCGCATTTCCAGGCCGTCGGGCATCATTCCCCGCACCGTCACATTCACTTCACCGGTGCCGTCTTTGCGCGGCAGGATGATCACCACCACCCACTCGCCCGAGGTCATGGGCTCGCCATGGCTGTCTTTGGCGATACCGGGAAGAGTTTTTAGCGTGGGGTAGAGCGAGGCGTCAAACCCACCCGACAACTCCGCCTCCGATCCTTTGCGCAGCACCAGCACGTTCAGCGGATTGCCGCTGTTGACAAAGGCGCGCTGCAATCCCGCCAGCAGCGCCATCAAAAAGATTGCAGTGGTGACGGTGAGCGCGATGCCCAGCGCCGTCATGAGCGTGAGTCCCTTACGAAGCCTTAAATTGCGCACGTTGTAGCTGATCGGTATCGCCATAAGTAATCTTTACCCCCGTAGCGCCGGGACGGCGGTGCTACTCAGCCGATGTGGCGCAGCCCTTCCACGATATTGGTGCGTGCCGCGCCGTACGCCGGTAGACATCCGCTAACGAATCCCACCGCAGCGGCCACTAACAAGGAAATCAACATGGTGGGAACAGTAACCCGCATGCCCGCCGGAATACCGATCGCGAGGGGAGAGTGGGTCAACCACTGTATAGCCAAGGTCGCCGCCAGAACCCCAAACATTCCGCCCGCGACCGACAAGGCGACGGCTTCACCGACGAGCATCGCGAGCAGGCGCCGGCGCGTAAATCCCAGCGTCTTCAGCACGGCGACCTCGCGCGTTCGTCCACGGATTGACATCGCCATGGTATTAGCCGACACCAGAAGGATGGCAAAGACCACCGCGCCGCAGATGCTGAGAATGAAGGCCTTAACATTACCCAAGGTCGCCACAAACGATAGCAGGAAGGCTTGCTGGCTTTCCGTTTTAGTGCGCTGTGGCGCGTTGCGGAACATTTCGTCGATCGCCGAGGAGACCGGCGCCACATCACTGGGCGAAGCCACCTGCGTGATATACCAGCCTGCCTGCCCCTTAAACCAACTCACCGACTCTTCCAAATACTTGGTGCTGAAGTACAACGAGCGAGCGGGAGGATCAATCTTGTAGATCGCACGGATGGTAAGTTCGGGGTGCACCGGAAAGTACGGGCTCTGCAAGGTGATGCGGTCGCCAATCTTCCACCCATATTTCTTACTCAGTTCAACATCCACCATTGCCCCGGTCCGATCGCGTTGCCAGGCCAGGACCTGGTCCGGAGGGACAATCTTGTCAGATGCGACCTTCAGGTACTCCTCGGGGTCGGTGGCAACCTGGGCGAAGGCATTCGCCGAGCGGTCGTCCTTGTAATGGTTCCCGAAATAAGTCATCGGTACTACTGCCAGCACGCCGGGGACGCTGCGAATCTTGTCTCGGTAGTAAGCCGGAAGGAAAAATGCCAACGATACGCGGTCGCGTGTAATGATGCGCTTCGCCGCGTCCGGAGTGCCCGGGTCGATGTAAAACGTGCGCCAGATCGACATCATCATGGTGAGCAAGAGCAACGAGAATCCAATGCTCGCCATGGTCAGCAGGCTGCGCCGCTTGTTCCGAAATGTGTTGCGCACAACAAAACTGCCCAGCGTCATAACTTCATCCGATGTGACGTAATCCGTCGACGATGTTTATTTGGGAAGCGTGGTAAGAAGGCACGGCCGAACTTAACAATCCAACCACGCCGGATGTGAACAGGGCGACGAGCCAAATCCCCGGCGTCACCTTCAGGGGGAAAAAGCTGAAGAACTGAGGAGAATGGGTGAGTTCATACACCATCAACCAGCCCAGGCCAACGCCGAGCAGGCCCCCAGCCAGCGAGAGCGCCACCGCTTCGCTCACGAACAGTCCCAGCACGCCGCGCTTGGTGAAGCCCAGCGTTTTCAGCACCGCCACTTCGCGCGTGCGCTCGCGGATCGACATCGCCATGGTGTTGGCCGATACCAGCAAAGTCGCGAAGACCACTGCCGAGCAGATGCTCAGAATGAACGCCTTCACGTTGCCCATCATGGCCACAAACTCCAGCCCGAACGCCTTCTCACTCTCCGTCTTGGTAGGCTGAGGCGAGTTCCGGAACATGTCGTCCACGGTGCTTGCAATCGTGCTCACATCAGAGGGAGATGCCGCGAGAATGCTGAAGGTGCCGGCCTGTCCCTTGAAGAAAGCCACGGCCTCTTCTACGTATTTCGCATTGAAGTAAACGGACTTGTTGTCGGGCGTCGAGTGGAAAATGCCACGCACGTTCAACTCAAGATTAACGGGGTAAATCGTTCCCTGCAGAACAATCCGGTCGCCCAGTTTCCATCCGTACTTCGTCGCCAGGGAGTCGTTCACAATTACGCCCTGGCGGTCGCGCCGCCACTCCGTGGCTTGTGCTTCCGGCATTGCGGCGTCCCGGTAAACTCTGAAGAATTCATCCGGATCGGTGCCGAACTGCGCGAAAAAGTTCTCCGGCTTCTGGTCTTTGTAGATCCCGCCAAACCAAGAGACCGGCACCACTGACACGACCCCAGGAATCGCTCGAATCTTTTCCCGGTAGTAGCCGGGCAGCGAAAATGTGAGAGAAACGCGATGGCGGACCACAAGCCTCTCCGCGGACTCAGCGCTGCCCTGGTCGAGATAAAAAGCCCGCCAGATCGTCATCATCAACGTGAGCAAGAGCAATGAAAAAGCTATGCTCAACACCGTCAGCGTACTGCGGCGCTTGTTGCGGAACGCGTTCTTGGTGACAAACCGGGTCAACGTCATTGGCGTACTCCAGAGGGTTCCGGGAGCCGGGTGCAGGAGAATGGCACGTCCCAGCCCACCAAGGATAGACGAAGTACCTCGCTATCGACAACCGGGCCGAATTCGATTTTTTCCACGCCTAAAATACTCAACCCCACAGAGCCAAGCCTCTTCTCTATAGTGTCGAGCACTGGCCCTTACCCACAAGTGGAGATCGTCATCAAGCCAGGATGACAAATGTCACACCAGGCCATCCATAACAATTACAACCGCTGTCGCGACCATAAAGTCACGCTGCCATTCCGGCCTCCGGAGATTGCCGATCAAACCGCTACCGGCGGTCGCGATGTCTAATCGAAGAGCATCCGCGGACGCCTTATGAAACTGCTGGGCAGCCGCGTCATTGAGTCGCTCATACGCCATCAATGCCGGCGTCCTCCCCGGCGTTTCCCACCTTACCTTGGTAACTCGAAGCTTGGCACGAGCAGAGATATCCTAACCCTACCCATGCCCCGGGTCTCGCCGGCCGAGCTTTGTCGCGGCGACGCGAAAGGCTCGTGATGGTGTGGAGCGGGAAAAAAATAAATGCCTACGAAAATCGGCCACTTCGAAATCCTAAGTGAACTGGCGAAATCGCTTACGAGCGCGGTTTACAAAGCCAATGACCCTGAAAGCGGGCAGACGATTGCCCTGAAAGCCATCCAGTTGAGCGCGTTCGGGGAGAGCGCGGCGGCGCTCGAACAGGCGTTGCTGGCGGAGGCTGAGAACACCAAGGTTTTGAGCAGTTCGAACATCACCAATGTGTTTGGAGCGGGTGAAATTGAAGGCCAGTTCTGCGCGGCCATGGATTACGTACAAGGCAACAGTATTGCCACGATGCTGACGCGCAAAGAAGGGTTTTCCATCTGGGATCTTCTCGATATCGGACGGCAGTTGTGCAGCGGCTTCGATCACGCCAAGTCGCACAACATTGTTCATTACAGCCTGGAGCCATCCAAGATCATGTGCGGGTGGGACGGCACGGTCAAGATTCTGGGGTTCGGCGTCTCAAGCGTGGGCAACTTCGTGCAGTACCTTCCGGAAGGGGTTTCCTCGATCCTGTATTACATGTCGCCGGAACAGGTTCAGGGCCAAGCCACCGACGCTCGCTCGAATCTGTTCAGCCTGGGCGCCATGTTCTACGAAATGGTGACCGAGCGGAAGGCATTTGATGGCGAAGATGTGAAATCCCTGCGCCAGAGTATTCTGGAAAGCACGCCTGTCGCGCCCCTCCACGTCAATCCCAAGGTGCATCCTCTGTTGAGCGACCTCATCATGAAGGCGCTGATGAAAGATCCGGCACAGCGCTACCAGAGTAGCAAGGAATTGCTTGACGATCTGGAGAACTGCAAAGAGTCGAGGCCGGTAGCGTCCAAGAAGCCAGAGGCACCAAAGGGTGCTGCTGTCGCAATCAAGACGAATGCCGCGGCCCAATCAAAGTTTGTAACGCCCGCCGCAACCAAGCCCGTCGAAAAGAAGGTCGCCGCGCCGCAGGCGCCGATTGCGCAAGCGCGACCAGCGGGTTTGGCTAAACCGGCTTCGAGCCTTGCTACCCCGAAAGCAGCCGCGGCCGCCGCAGGGGTCGGCGACGGGACTCTCTCTTCTCCGGAAGTTCCGCAGGTCGACCTGTCGAGTTCCTACGGGACCATCGACGCCTCGGAGACTGTGTCCGCGCACATGTCCTCGGCCGTCAGCGATGAGCCGCAGGTCGAAAGCTTCGATACGCAGGTTGCCGCCGACGCTCCGAAGATCGCAATCGATCCGCTGATGGCCGAGGGTGGGTCGAAGGCCAGAAGTGGCACGAGTTTCTCGGAAATCTCCGAACTGCCCCCGCTCAAGGAAGTCTATGTCCCGCCGCCTCCGCCGCCTCCGCCGCCTCCGTCTTCCTTTCAGCCCGTGCAGTCTGCTGGCCCGACGGCAACGGTGTTTAAGGCAAGCCGCAAGATCGAGGAGAAGCCTAGAGTACAGCCCCGTGAAGTTGCCGAGAAAGCAATTAAAGAGATCAAAAACGTTCCGCCCAAGCTGATGCTCTATGCGCTTGCCGGGGCCGGCATCCTGATTCTGATCATCGGCATTGGGGTCACCATCTATGTTCACAGTCTGAACGGCGATGACGATTCTGGCGCGGGACGCTCCTCCGCCGTGGCGGAAACTCCAGCGCAGCCTCAGGCCAGCCAGAGTGCGCCGACACCGGTCCCGACTGCAACCCAGCCTGCCGAGACCCAGGGCCCCACAGATCAGCCCGCCGCGACCGAGGAGCCCGAAACTCCGGTAGCTCAGCCCGGTGTGCCTTCGAAAGCGCGGAATGCACGCAGGAAGGCAGTTGCTCCGGCAATCATTCCCGGACAGTTGGCTATTGACTCCACACCTCAGGGTGCCCAAGTTCAGGTGGATGGCAGGGGTGATCCGAACTGGGTCACTCCGTTCGCTATGACGAACCTTCAGCCCGGGCAGCATGCCATTACCGTGAGCAAGGCGGGCTACTCCACCGACTCGCGGACCATGAATGTGACCTCGGGAAACCGGGCGACCACGGTCGTCCACCTGGCGAAGTTAATGGCTACTCTGGTGGTGAAGAGCGATCCTCCAGGGGCCAGCATCTACGTGGACGGCCGTGACATGGGCACGAAAGCGCCGGGACAAATCAGCGTGGACAAAGGCCAGCACGTGGTGCTGGTTCGCATGTCGGGATACATTGACGAAACCATGAACGCGCAGTTCGCGCTCGGGCAAACGTTCAACTTCTCTCCGACGTTGCGGCCTCTCGGCAATACGGACAACCTCAAGACCGTCGGAAAGATGTCGAAGCTGTTCGGTGGAAAGGGCCAGGCGGGACAGGGGACCCTGAGCATACGCACGCAGCCCAAGGGCGCGCAGATCGCGATTAACCAGCACCTGCTGGAAAAGGGCTCGCCGGCGGACGTGTTGCTCGATCCCGGAAACTACGTGATCGACCTTACCCTGACCGGGCATGCGCCCGTGCACAGAGTCATCACCGTCGACAAGGGCGGCAAGGTGGTTGTCGACGAAGTGATGCAGCCGCAGTAAGGGCTGCCAAATGTTCCGCGGCATGCTGTATCCTCTCCGTAAGTTCGCAGCATAAATCCACGCTGTCATCCTCCGCAAAGCGAAGAACCTATGCACTTGACCGTGCAAGTGCGTCGGCTTTTCGCTGCACTCAAGATGAACAGTCCACACTTTTGTCACGAATGTGAGGGACACGCACACCAGGTCTGGCGAAGCGTCACACCAGCCACGCTCTTCACGCGCCGGCACCCGTTCGTCACAGCAAAGGGCTGACGAAGTCGCGAGATGGCGCGGCAATTTCACGTTGATTTCCATTCCCGTGGAATCGGAACTCGGGCGGACGAGAATCGCTGTTAGGTCGCGAGCCAAGTCTCGCATAAGCAAAAACAGGGCACGCGAAGTTCCTTCGCATCCCTGTCGTCTATGAGGAGAACTTATTTGGGTAACTTGAAGTTGATGGTGACTTGCGTCTGAATCTCGACCGGCTCGCCGTTGAGCAGGTAGGGCTTGTACTTCCACTGTTTGACCGCATCCGTGGCGGCCTTGGCGAGCTGCGAATCGCCGCTCATCACTTTCACGTGAGTGATGTCGCCGGCTTTTGAAACGGTCGCCATCAGCTCGACGGAACCCTCAACCCGCATGCTCAGGGCATTCCTGGGGTAGATGGGCTGCACTTTCTTAAACAACAACCCCCGCGATACCCCTTGGGAGATATTCAGGGCCTGCAGCAGCGGCTTGGGTGCGCCTGCTTCGCCGCTGCCAAAGTCGGGCGGAGGTGCGCTGGCACCTGCGGTCGCGATCCCAATCATGCTGGGAGCCGGAGCGTCAGCCGCTCCGGGTTTTGCATGTACTGCCGGGGCCTTGCCTCCCTTGACCACAAGCGGCGCCGCAGCAGCCTCTGCCGCATCGGGAGTCGCGCTCGTAGCGGGCAATGCGGAGCTTGAGGGTTTCGTGGAATTCGGCGTAGAGGAAAGGTCGGAATCGTCAAGAGCAGAATCGGTGTTGTCCGATGCATGACCCTTTGCGGCCTGAGCTGCGGGCTGTGAACTCGGCAAAGATGGCGATGACTTTGGCGCCGCGGATGCGGCAGAGGGCTTTGCGCCGCTCAGCTTCGCGGTCTGCGGAGTCGCGACGGGCGCTGGCCTGATTTCGGTCGTGGGGCTTTCGGGCTCATTCGCGCGTCCCTGAAAGCGCGCCCAACCTGCATAAATCGCGGCTGCGACGATCACGGCTGCGGCGACCGCCAGAAGAATTTTCTTGCTTCCTCCGGTGGACTCGGCCGGAGCATTAGCTCCGCCAAAAGTGAATGTCGGCGCGGACCCAACTAAACTGGACGAACCACTCGGAACTGCTTCCGCCTTCTTCAATCGAGCGTCTGTTCCGGCTGAGTGTTCGGGCAGGGCTTCCGCGACGCGGGCGTCCTGACGTTCGCGGGCCGGAGCGGGCGCGCTGGCGGCTCCCCTGCCGAGTGTTGACGGCAATCCGGCGTTCGAGGGAGTCTTCACATCGGGCGCAGGAGAAACAACAGCTGCTGCGAGAAACTTATCGGCCTGAGGCGCAGGTGTAATGAAATTGGATGCGGGCTTAACCGGAGCAGCCTCCGAAGTCGCGGCAACTGAAGCTTCACCGCTGATTTCGAGCAAATCTTCGTCTTGCCCAACGGCATTCGAACTCGCTGCTGGCGCTGGTGCGGGCCACCCTGAGCTAAAGTCGGCCTTGGTACGGGCAGACGTCGTCGAGATCCCTTCCGGTGCAGCTGGAGCTTCCGGTTTGGCGGATGCAGCAGATTTGGCAGCGACCGGTATCGCAGCCGATGCTCCCGTGGCGGCGGCTCCGGGTTTGGCGGGTTCGCTCTTGCGTAGGAGTCCGCGTGCCACGCGCAGCGTTCCCTTGGCTTGTTCGATGTTGATGGGTTTGGTCAGGACGAGGTTGGCGCCGATGCGAAACGCCTTGGCTACCCCGGCCTGACCTTCCACTACGGCTACGGCAAGCGACGCCTGGTTGGACGTCGAATTGCGCGCGCTCTTGAACAACAATGTGGCATTCTGCTCGTTATCGCAGTCGACCACGACAGCGTCGAAGTGTTGGCCCATCAACTTCTTGACTGCAGCGAATGGTTCCGTGCAGGACTCGACGTTGAACTCGAGCTCGCTTAAAACCTGCGTCACCGTGCGAGCAGTTTTTTCATCGGGACAGAAGAGAAGAGCTTGGTAACCCATACTAAAACCATCGTAGGTACACTCGTTATCCCCAGCAAGTTACGCTAGTAATTCGCCTGCCATGGATTCTTGTGGTGTTTCGACCGGTTGAAGGAAACGTTGAGTGGAATGCAGAGCCCCTTACGCTCGAACAAGGACGGGCGTAACAACCCGGGCTTGTCGCATACAATAGCGGGCCATGCGGTTGCCTCTGTGGCTCAAGATCGGGTGGACCATCTGGCTGCTCGTCTGGGCGCCGCTGTACTGGCGGCAATTCGGGTTGCAGAATTTTCTTTTCTTCTGCGACCTGGGAAATGTGTTGATCGGAATTGGCTTGTGGCTGGAGAGTCCGCTGATTTTTTCGTGGGCGGCCTCTGGATTACTTTTGTTCCAGACGATCTACACCCTGGATTTTGCCGGCGCTTTGCTGACGGGTCGCCACATCGTCGGCGGCACGGAATACATGTTCGATCCGGGCTTGCCGCTCACCATTCGCCTGCTCAGCTTGTTTCACGTGGTCACGCCGCCGCTGCTTTTGTGGGCGATTTGGCGTCTGGGGTATGACCGGCGTGGATGGAAGTTCCAGACGCTGATGGCGTGGGTCGTAGTTCCGATCAATTTTTTCTGGCGGCCTGAGCAGGATGTGAACTGGGTTCGTGGGCTTTTCTTTCATGAGCAGCACGCCATGCCGGGATGGGCTTTCCTGCTCGTCTACTTGGTTACGCTACCGCTATTGGTTTATTTCCCCACCCATCTTTTTCTAGAGGGGGCGACACGGCGCTGGAAGCCGCACCGGTAGCGCCACCGAGACGGCGCTACTTTTCTAACTGTTTTTGCCCGACTCGCCCGCCTGCTTCCGCACAGCGGACTCTGGTTGCGGATACTCGATCGATCCTTTGAACGAAGAAATGTCTTCGTCGTGAAAGTCAGGGAAGGGCAACTGCTTCCCGTCGCGCAATTCCGCAATCTTTTTGACGGCGTTGTCAGCTTTTTCTTTCTCGACCCCGGCATCGCGGCTCAGATAAAGAGTCTGAGAGGGGAGCGCCAGGCCGCCGCCGGAGTCCTCCATCACATCCATCATGCGCAGCAACAGATCTTCGCGGACGGCGGCGAACTCGTTGAAGTCCCGGGTCAAGATGTAAGCGACCACCTCCACGCTGAGAGAACTGCCCGCAATGTCCGTAAGGCGCACCCGGACGGTCTTGGTTTCCACTTTGGAGTGGCTGTAAAGCAGGCGCCGGATTTCCGCGAGCACGAAGCGCATATGGTCAGCCTTGGTCTCGGGGCGCAGGCCTAAATTCGTCTTGAAAAGAATCTTGTCGCGGCGGCTCAGGTTCTCGAGGTTGATGGTCGCCACAGTCCCGTTGGGGATGGCCAGCAGCGTCCGCTCGTCCGTGCGGATGCGGGTGGAGCGCAAGCCGATGTCTTCGACAACTCCAGTGCGATCGCCGAAGCGGCAGACATCTCCCACGCGAAACACTTCATCGCCGAGGACAGAAACGCCACCGAAGAGATTCTCGATGGTTTTCTGCGCCCCGAAGCCGATCGCGAGTCCGCCGATGCCGAGCCCGGCGAGCGCTGTGCTCATGTTGAAGCCCAAGTGACCGAGCACGGCCAGAACGCCCACCCCAAAGATTACTGCCTTGAGGATGCGCTCACCCAGCAGCATGAGTGACCCCGTGCCCGCGTGTCCGCGGGCCAGGGCGCGAGTGCGGACGCGATGCAGGGACCATTGAACGACGCGCCAAAGAATCCAGGTTGCGCTGACGATCAGCGCGATGGACGTGATTTGAAAATAGTAGTGCCGCGGCAGGAGCGGAATATGAAGATAAACGGCGAAGACTTGATGAATCAGGGTGCCGGTAAGCAGCCAGACCGGACCTGAGACCGAGCGCCAGTTGGCGACGTCCAACTGCCCGCGGCGACGCGCCCACCAACGTAATGGGATCTCCAGAAGCGCCAGCACCAGCCAGCCGAGGGCGGCGGCTACCGGCAACACGAGCAGTAGAGCCAGGAATTGCCACAAAGGCATTCCTGCAAACTCGTGTTTGACCAGCACATTCGGAAGACGGCTCTCGACTTGGCGCGCCTGGACTTGATCGTAGAGCTCAGGAACTTTGGAAAGAGTGCTGGAGGAGATCAGCCAGATCTTGCCTGCGCTCGGATCCGACACGCGCACCAGGTCCAGGTCGGCCTCGACATCGCCTGACGACATGGTGCCAAGTTTCTGCCAACCCAGCGGCACACCTTCTTGCGGGATCCCGTCGGCCTGCGTGAAGTTGTTGAACCTGCCGGTGAACGCACGGTCCAGCACGACCTTGAGCTTGGTGGCCATCTGCTCGCCTTCGGACTGGCGGCGCGCGGCGCTCATCTGCAAGTATTGCGCGCCAATTCCGTAGTCCCCGGCCTGTGCCGCTTGCAAGAAACCAAGCATGGTCCCCGACGGTGTCGTGCGTCCGAGAGGATCGACCGGAGCATTCGCCGCGGCCGTCGCAGTGGTCGACGATGGCAGAGCCTGGCTGAGTGCCGCACTCCCAGAGGTGAGGCAAGCCCCAAGGCACACAACCCAAACGAATATGGCTTTAGGAAAAGAGGGCATGATCTTCTTCCGCGGGGCTTTTTGCGGGTACACGCATGTCGCGCGTAGAAACATGGAAGCCCTCATTGTATCGAAACGCGTTGGAGACGGCAGAAACGCCGGACATGGCGCGGCAGCGGCCCTATCCCCGCTTCGGGCGGTAGATGTGCGTGCTGGTGCCGAAAAACACTTCGGCGGATTCCATCACAGTCTCCGAGAGTGTGGGATGCGGATGAATCGTCAACGCGATGTCGCTGGCGAGCGCCGCCATTTCGATGGCGAGCACACCCTCCGCGATCATCTCACCGGCGCCCGCGCCAACGATCCCCACTCCGAGCACACGCTCGCTCTGCGGATCAATGAGGAGCTTGGTCATGCCCTCAGGCCGGTCCAGAGTAATGGCGCGGCCGGACGCGGCCCAGGGAAACCTGGCGACCTTTACGTCTCGATTTTCTTTTTGTGCCTGGGTCTCCGTCAGGCCGCACCAGGCGACTTCAGGATCCGTAAAGACAACCGCAGGAATCGCATTCGGTTCGAAGGCAACTTTGTGTCCGGCAATGGCTTCGACCGCGACGCGACCTTCATGCGACGCCTTGTGTGCGAGCATCGGCTCCCCGACCACATCGCCGATGGCGTAAATGGACGGATCATCGGTTTGCAATTGCTGGTTCACCTGAATGAACCCGCGCGGCCCAACTTGCGCGCGCGTCTTTTCGAGACCGGGGATCTCAGAGTTTGGCTTGCGGCCGACAGATACGAGCACGCGATCGAAAACTTTCTCGCGCTCCTTGACGTCCGGCCCTTCGAACGTGGCGCGAATCCCGTTGCCTGCATCTTTGACCGATGCGACAGTCGTGTTGAGCAAGATTCCGTCGAACATCTTTTCCAACCGCTTGTGCAGCGGAAGCACCAAGTCGCGATCCGCGCCGGGCAGAAGGCCGGGAAGCATTTCCACCACGGTTACGCGGGTGCCAAGCGCGGCATAGACAGAGCCCAGTTCGAGCCCGATGTATCCCCCGCCGACCACCAGGAGGCTACCGGGAATATCTTCGAGATTCAGGGCGCCGGTGGAATCCATCATGCGCGGCGTATCGAGATTGAGAGTCGGAACGATTGCCGGACGTGAGCCGGTCGCAAGGATGATGCGATCGAAGCTGAGCGATTCTTCTGAGCCGTCGGATTTCGTCACGCGCAGAGTGGTTGAATTCTCAAACACTGCCCGCCCTTGCACATAATGTACCTTGCGTTGCTTCGAGAGCTGGCCGAGTCCTCCAGTGAGCTTTTTGACCACGCTCTCTTTCCACGAACGCAGGCGAGCCAGATCGATTTTCGGTGCGGCGAACTCAATTCCCCAATCCTTGGCCTGATGCGATTCTTCCAGCAGCTTGGCCACGTGAAGCAGCGCTTTCGACGGGATGCAACCACGGTAGAGGCATACTCCGCCTGGGTTCAACTCAGGATCGATCAGAGTGACCGTCATGCCGAGATCGGCAGCCAGAAACGCGGCCGCATAGCCACCGGGACCGCCGCCCACCACTGCGATGTTCAAGTTCGAGGTCTCCGACATTCAGATGTTCTTTCGAGAGATCTTTGGATGCGCTATCCCTGGACGGATAGCAGGAATGGCTGTTCGAAGGCTTCCGCGATCCATCGCAGAAAGCGCGCCGCATCGGCCCCGTCAATCAGCCGGTGATCGTAAGAGAGCGAGAGCGGCAGAATCAACCGCGGCTCGAATTTGCCATTGATCCACTCCGGCTCCATGCGCGACCGCGAAAGACCGAGGATCGAAACTTCCGGGTAATTTACGATGGGAGTGAAGCCCACGCCGCCAATGCCGCCCAGATTGGTGATGGTGAACGTGCCGCCCTCCATATCCGCAGCCGTAAGCTTTTTGTCGCGCGCTTTCTTGGAGAGCTGCGACAACTCGACCGCCAGTTCGACAATGTTCTTTTTGTCGACCTCTCGAATCACAGGAACCAGAAGTCCGCGATCTGTATCGGCGGCCACGCCAATACTGATGTATTGCTTGTAGACGATCTCTTCTTTCTCGATGTCGATGCTGGCATTGAACTGCGGAAAGACTTTGAGAGCCGCGGCGCAGACTTTCAATGCGATCGCCGTAACCGTCATCTTGCCTCCGGCTTCTTCGGCTTTCGGAGCAAACCGGGCGCGCAATTGTTCGAGTTCGGTGATGTCGGCGCGGTCGTGTTGCGTGACGTGGGGAATCGTGTTCCATGATTCGGCCAGCCGCTCGGCGGTTTTGCGGCGTACTCCGCGCATCGAGACGCGCTCGACCTTGCCCCACTTGGCGAAGTCCGGAAGCTGGGGCTGAGCGAAGTGCCCGGCACGCGGCGGCGCCTGGGCCGCGGTAGCCGCCGCCGACAGCAGCGCCTTCGCGTAACTCTTGACGTCGTCTTCGCTGATGCGGCCGCCGGGTCCGGTGCCTTTCACTTCGTAGATGTCAACGCCGACCTCGCGGGCTAAGCGCCGCACGTGCGGCGCAGCTGGAATGGCTTCGCGATTTTCAGTACCGGCAACCTTGCCCAGTTGCACGGGCATGCTGAACACCGCCGCGCCCGGTTGCCGCGGTTGGTCGGGCGGCAGCGCCTGTTCTTCCGTCTTGCCCTCGGCGCGAATCGCTGCCTGAAATGCCAGACGTGCTCCGTGCTGTCCGGTAACATATTCGACCGGAGCGTTACGGGCGCGGCTGGCTTCGGCTTGAGCCGGTGCTCCGCCTTCGAGTGTGAAGATCACCTGTCCAACTTTGACCTTCTCGCCTTCTTTTACTTTCACCTCTTTGACCACGCCGGTGACCGACGACGGCACTTCAACCACCGCCTTGTCGGTCTCCAACTCCATCACCGGCTGGCCTTCCGAAACCTTGGTGCCGGGCGCGATCATCAAACGAACCAGATCCCCTTGCGAGATGTTTTCTCCCAGTTCTGGAAGTTTGAATTCGCCGGCTCCGGATATGGTCGAAACAGCCGCGGCGGGAGCAGGTGCCGAAGCGGCGGCCGCAGGCGCCGCAGGGGACGACACCGGCGGCGCCGACATTGAAGGCGATGACACCGCGGTCGACTGTTGTTGCACCGCCGCGGGGGCTGTTGCAGAGGTACGGGAAGCCCCCGGAGGCGCTTTCGCTTCCGCTCCATCCACCGTAAAGATCACCTGACCAACCTTGATCTTGTCGCCCTCTTTGACTCGAATTTCCTGCACGGTTCCGCTCACCGACGAAGGCACTTCGACGACCGCCTTGTCGGTTTCCAGTTCCATGACCGACTGACCGGCGCTGACACTGGCTCCCGGCGCAACCATGAGACGCACGAGGTCGCCCTGTTCGATATTTTCTCCCAGCTCGGGAAGTTTGAATTCAATCACCGCAGCGTTCCTTTTCTAAGATCCTGAAGTTTCGTAATCACTGTTAAGCGGCCGTCTGAAGCAACCTGGTTTCGATCCCTCTGCTCGTGCGCAATGCCGATCCTAGCTGATCGCCGGGTTCGCCTTGTCGGGATTGATCCCCAGTTCCTGGATCGCTCGCTTCACCACGTCAGTGCCAATCTTCTTCTCTCGCGCCAGCGCTCCCAAGGTGGCCAGCGCAATGTGCTTGGCATCTACTTCGAAAAAATCGCGCAGGGCCGTACGACTCTCGCTACGCCCGAAACCGTCAGTTCCCAGCGAGACGAGTTGTCCTGGAACCCACTTACCCAAACTCTCCGGCAGCACCTTCATATAGTCGGACGCCGCGATGAACGGGCCCGCAGCATCCTTCAAAGTCTGCGTCACGTAAGGAACCTTCGCCGGTTCGCCAGGATGCAACATGTTCCAGCGCTCGCAATCATTGGCGTTGCGGTAGAGTTCCTTATAACTCGTGACGCTCCACACATCGGCTCCGACCCCGTACTTTTCTTCCAGAATTATCTGTGCCTTGAGCACTTCGTACATGATCGTGCCGCTGCCCAGCAGTTGCGCGCGCAGCTTCGAGTCGCTCTTGGCGGAGGCCTTGAACCGGTACAGCCCTTTCAGGACGCCTTCGCGAACGTTGCCGTCCGCGGGCATCCCGGGCATCGGCAGCGGCTCATTCGTGACGGTCAGATAATAGAAGATCGACTCCTGATCGACATACATCCGCTTGATGCCATCCTGAATAATGATGGCTATCTCGTAGGCAAACGCCGGATCGTAGGCAAGCAGGTTCGGCACCGGAAGCGCGAGCACGTGGCTGTGACCGTCCTGATGCTGCAGGCCTTCGCCCGCCAGCGTGGTGCGGCCGGCTGTGCCCCCGACGAGGAACCCGCGGCAACGCATATCGGCAGCCGCCCAGATCAGATCGCCGATCCGCTGGAAGCCGAACATCGAGTAATAAATAAAGAAGGGAATCGTGTTGATCCCGTGATTCGCATACGCCGTGCCGGCCGCGATGAACGAGCACATCGATCCCGACTCGGTGATGCCTTCCTCGAGAATCTGCCCGTTCTTCGCCTCTTTGTAGTAGAGCAGCGTATCCATGTCGACGGGCTCATAGTTCTGGCCCACGCTGGAGTAAATTCCGACCTGGCGGAACAGTCCTTCCATGCCGAACGTGCGGGCTTCATCGGGAACGATGGGCACAATCAGCTTGCCGAGTTCGGGGTCGCGCAGCAACTTCGCCAGCAGGCGCACGAAGACCATGGTCGTGGAAACCTCGCGGCCCTCGGTGCCTTTGTGGAATTCCTCGAAGTGCGAATCGGGCACGGATTTGAGCGCTGCCGCCCGCACTTTGCGGGTCGGCATATATCCGCCAAGCTGCTGGCGGCGCGCCTGCATGTACTTGATTTCTGCGCTGTCGTCGCTCGGCCGGTAAAACGGCGCCTCATGCAGCTCGTCGTCGGGAATTGGAATTCCGAAGCGCGAGCGGAACATCTGCAACTCGTCTTCATTCAATTTTTTTTGCTGGTGAGTAATGTTTCTGCCTTCACCCGCCTCGCCCAAACCGTAACCTTTGATCGTCTTGGCCAGGATGATGGTCGGCGCCCCGGTGTGCTCGGACGCAGCGCGATAAGCCGCGTGGACCTTGATCGGATCGTGCCCGCCCAGACGCATGCGCGCCAGTTGATCGTCGGAAAGATGCTCGACCATTTTCAGCAGGCGGGGATCGGTGCCGAACAGGTTTTGCCGGAAGTAAGCGCCGCTTTCCACAAAATACTTCTGGTATTGCCCGTCGCTGATTTCCCCCAGGCGCCTGACCAGTAAGCCATCGCGGTCATTCTGGATGAGGCTGTCCCAATCGGTGCCCCAGATGACTTTGATGACGTTCCACCCCGCGCCTCTGAAAATGGCTTCCAGTTCCTGGATGATTTTTCCGTTGCCGCGCACCGGGCCGTCGAGCCGCTGCAGGTTGCAGTTCACCACGAAGATCAGGTTATCGAGCTTTTCGCGCGAGGCCAGCGTGATTGAGCCCAGCGACTCGGGTTCGTCCATTTCGCCGTCGCCCAGAAACGCCCAGACCTTGCCGCCTGTCGTCTGCTTCAGCCCGCGATTCTCCAGATACTTGATGAAGCGCGCGTGGTAAATCGCCTGGATCGGGCCCAATCCCATGGAAACCGTGGGGAACTCCCAGAACTCGGGCATGAGCCACGGGTGCGGATACGAACTCAGCCCTCCGCCAGGCTTCAGTTCGCGGCGGAAGTTTTGCAGCTTCTCTTTCGAAATACGGCCTTCGAGATAGGCGCGAGAATAGATTCCGGGAGAGGCGTGGCCCTGGAAGTAGACGACATCGCGATCGCCGCTCTCTGTTTGAGCGCGAAAGAAATGGTTGAACGCAACTTCATACAGCGTGGCAGCGGATGCAAACGTCGAGATGTGGCCGCCGATGCCTTCCTGGATCTTATTGGCCCGCACCACCATGGCAAGGGCATTCCAGCGGACCAGGCTCTTGATGCGGCGTTCCATCTCCTGGCTGCCAGGAAACGGAGCCTGCTGCCGCGAAGGAATCGTGTTCTGGTAAGGCGTGGTCGCCGAAAAAGGCAGATTGATGCCGGCTTCGCGCCGCGCGTGCAGCGCCAACTGCTGCAGCAAGCGGCCTGCCCGGTTGGGGCCGCCTTTGGAAAGAACATAGTCCAGAGAATCGACCCACTCCCTGGTTTCCAAAACCTCTAAGCCGTCAGTTTCCGTCTGAGCCACGTCTGGTTTCTCCGTCGTAGAATGCGCAATGCTCCATCATAGTGCAAACGTGGGGATTTTTGCTGGCGAGGCCTGAGGGTAGGCTGGATTCCGATTGGGCCGACGATCCTGGAATGATAGCTTTCTAATTCACGCGCCCGAACGGCCGAGTTGTCGCAGCTGATCGACGCGTTCGGACGATTGCTCCGCCAATCACCATCGCGAACGAATCAGCGAACTGCAATAGCATTGTCCACAGAAACGAGCCGTCGCCAGTCCTGGCCACCATCGCGAGGGAACCAGCGACTCCCAACGCGCCAAGGATGAGACCCAGCGTCACCGTGGCAACCATCTCCCTTCCCTTGGCTGCCAGTGCGACCATACTTCCAACTAACGTCGACAAGATGACGTGTGCCATCAACATTCCGTCCGTCGCCCAGAACATGTAAGCCTTGAAATGGTTCGACCAGTAGGCGAGGTATGTGTCGGTGACCGCTGACAGCACTTTGTCGGGCAGCCCGTGGAGAAAGGCGCCCAATAAATACCCTCCCACCACGGCGGCACTGGTCGACCACGGTGCGACACGGAATCCGGTGCCGAAGAGATGTGCAGTGGTTTTCACAGCCTGTCGCCAATACCAGCGTCGGGCGAATCCAACTCCCAATTTCGATGCGAGTTGGCAGAATTCCTCAAATAAGTCCCCTACGATTGATTCTTCTTCGGGAACGGTGAACAGGTTGACGAGCCAGGTGGCAAAGCTCGGCGGCCGAACGAAATTTGCTTGGGAGGTCATGAGTAACTCCGGATGGGATCGAGGCCCTCGGTCATATTCTGGAGTGCGCGATGTGTGCGGTTCACAGCCGTCACTCCCTTGGCTGTGACACGAAAGAAGCGTTTCGAACGCCCCCCACGTTCTGGAGTAGGATCGCCGCGGCGAGACTTGACGTACCCTTTTTTCTCCAGGCGATCGAGCGTGGCATAAACGGCGCCGATTGACACCTCCCGTTTAATGCGGAATTCGATCTCCTGCCGCACCGTGACTCCATAGGCTCGATCTTCCAGTCGAAGAAGCGCCAGGACAATGATGTGCTCAAATTCGCCGAGATAATCGCGACCAGGCATTATCTATACAATATAAAGGAAATGTTCGGCAGTCAAACGATCCCAATCTCCCCGCGAGGCCCGATTGGTTTAGAATCGCTTTCTGCGGCTGTTCGGCCAGGAGGATTCCATGTTACGGATCGTGCTACTGTTGGCGATGGTACTGGTGCTGATCGTGCTCGTGCCGCGCCTGCTGTCGCGCTCGGCCACGCCCTCCGAGGGAAGCAACGCACCTGACTTCACGCTGCCTTCGCAGGAAGGCTCGTCCGTCAGCTTGAAGGACTACCGGGGAAAGTGGGTCGTTCTTTATTTCTATCCCAAAGACCAAACGCCGGGCTGTTCCCGCGAAGCCCGCAACTTTCAGGTAGATCAGCCCAAGTATGCCGAGCGGAATGCGGTCGTGCTTGGTGTGAGCCTCGATAGCGTGGATTCGCACAAGAAGTTTTGCGCCAAAGAGGGCCTGAACTTCAAACTGCTAGCCGACACCAACCACAAAGTGACCGACTCCTACGGCTCGTTGACCAATCTCGGTTTGGTCAAGTTTGCCGCGCGCCACACCTTCCTGATCGACCCCGGCGGCAAGATCGCAAAGGCCTACACCAGCGTCGATCCGCTCAAGCACAGCGGCGAAGTTCTGGCGGAGTTGGGTCTGCTGCAAAAATCCGAGGCGGTGAAGCCTTAGGGGATTTCTGTCGCTCCCATCGCAGTCAAAATCCGGGCTCGATTTCGTATGCGGGGAAACTCGGATAGTTCAATCTGCGTCCCTCCCACAATCCATCACACGAAGTACACTGAGAGAATGGCAACTGCAGCCAGGAATGACGTGCCCAGGAATAACGTGCGCGGACCTGCCGAATACCGCTTCCCGCCCGGCTTCCAGCGAAACCTGCTCTGGTTTGCGTTCCGCCGGTTTCGCCCAGCAAATCCGATCCTGCTATTCCAGCACCTGGCTCGGGAATACGGTGACATCGCGCACTACAAGATCGGATGGAATCACATCGTCTTCCTGAATCACCCCGACTACATCCGCGAAGTGTTGGTGGTTCAGAACGACAACTTCATCAAGGAGCGCACGGTTCAGCGCACAAAAATGCTGCTGGGCGAAGGCATGATCACCAGCGAGGGCTCTCAGCACCGCTCACAGCGGCAGGTGGCGCAGCCTGCGTTTCATCGCCAGCGTATCCCGGAATACGCCACCACGATAGTCCAGGAGGCGGCCCGATTGTGCGACCGATGGCGGCCCGGCGAGCAGCGCGACATTGCCATTGACATGATGCACCTCGCGCTCAACGTGGTCGCGCAAACGCTGTTTGCCACCGATCTCCGCGAGGAAGTGAACGAACTGGCCGACGCCATCAACCGCATCATGGGCCTCTACAATTTTCTTGTGATGCTGCCGGCGGCGGAGTGGCTGGTGCAGTTGCGGCCTCCCGGGCTGGCTGCGTTCGTAAAAGCACGCCAGCGTGTGGACGCAGTCGTCTACCGCATGATCGCTGCACACCGGCTGCGAGATTCCGGCGGCGGCAGCCTGCTCGATCTGATGCTGGCTGCTTCGCCTGACAAGACCGCGGCCTCGGAGCAGTCGCTGCGCGATCAGGTCATTACGATTTTCCTGGCCGGCTATGAGACCGTAGCCAACGCTCTTTCCTGGACGTGGTATCTGCTCTCGCAGAATCCCGAGTGCGAACGCCGCTTTCACGATGAAATTGACCGCGAACTGCAGGGCCGTTTGCCCACCTTCGACGATGTTCCCCGCCTGCGTTATGTGGAAATGGTTCTGGCGGAATCCATGCGGTTGTACCCTCCAGCATGGGCGATGGGCCGCTACGCACGCGCCGATTTTCAACTCGGCGACTTCTACCTTCCCGCCAAGACGACTGTGCTGATCAGCCAGTTCATCACCCATCGCGACGCGCGGTTTTTCCCCGACCCTCTGCGCTTCGATCCGGAACGCTTCACCTCCGAAGCCAGATCGCGTAGAACGAAGCTGACGTACTTCCCGTTTGGAGCAGGTGTCCGGCAATGCATTGGCGAGTCGCTTGCATGGATGGAGGGCGTGTTGCTGCTGGCGACTCTGGCGCAGAAGTGGAAGTTAAGACTCGTCCCAGGACATCGCGTCGAACCCGAGCCGCTCATTACTTTGCGTCCCAAGTACGGCATGCGGATGCAACTGGAAGCGCGTGCTGAGGCCAGATCGAGTTAAAGTTCGTAGCTACTCGCTCTGCCAGTAGGGGCCTAAGGCCACCTTCCAGACTTGGACGGAGCTATTTTCACTTGGCAGAAGTCTCGTCCAGCCGATGCACTCCCGAGCGGCGCATTGCGAATAGAATCGCCCACCCGATCAGTCCCGCTGCATAGAACAATGCGAGCCCGAGCACGACGCCAGGCAACAACGTAGAGTGCACCGGATGGATCGGTCCGACGGGAGGATTCACATCGGGGAGCGAGGCCTGAATCGCTTCTCCCCTCTCGATTGCCAGCACAACTCCCGCCAGAATGATCGTCATCAGCACAGCAGTGGCCTTCGGAAAACGAAATTCGGTGCGCATCGTAAACCTCCTATTTGAAAATAGCAGCCAGACATGACCGCCGCCCAAGACTCGCCAACGTTCGCGCAGGGCTCCGGCCATGACTCCTGCGGTCTCGCGGACGCAAAAGAAACTCTGCGCGATCATTCCCTTCGCAGAAGTCTCAGCCTGCAGCTCGCAGAATACTGCAATCATTTCCTCGCCGAACCGCTCGCGGTAGAACGCCGGGTAGAGACGCAGCAGATGCCGATAGAGGCTGAGGCCTAGCATCAGACCTCCCGCACCGCGATCCGCAGATTCGCCAAACGCGTGAGATGCTTCATCCGGCCCACTTCGAGCTGCAGGTTTCGGCGTCCGCGCGCCGTCAGGCGATATGCTTGGCGACCTCGCGAGGTGTCCTGCTCTTTGAATCGCTCAATCCATTCTTCGTCCAGGAGCCGGCGCAGCGCACCGTAGAGCGTGCCGGTGCTGAGCAACACGCGTCCGTCGCTCATCTGCTCGACGTCTTTAAGAATGGAGTACCCATGCCGAGGCTGCCCCGCCAGACTAAGAAGAATGAGCAAGACAGGCTCGGTGAGCGGTAAGAACTCCATTGTGATCTCTGACGACATGTCGCGTAACGCCATATTGCCAAACTCGACCGCCCCATGTCAAGACCTCAGTCTTGAAAAATTACACTCGCCCCCGGAACCGGATGATGTGGCGGCGGTCGCGTTTCGAAGGCCGGCCTTCCGGCAAGGTTTCGAATTGGCGCATCGCTTTCCGCTCGGCTGCTATCTTCTCTCGCAATGCACGGCTCTCCTCGGTTTCGCGGAAGAGCGTCTGCGCCACCGAAGCGGGACCGCGCAACTCACTGAGCAGCAGAACTTCCACTTGGAAATCGCCGCCGTCATTGGTCACGCGCAACCGGTCTCCGACCCGGACTTCGCGCGCCGCCTTGGCAGGTTGCCCGTTAGATTGAATCCTGCCGAGTTCGCACGCCCGTTTCGCCAAGGGCCGCGTCTTGAAAAATCTCGCGGCCCAGAGCCAAGTATCCATTCGCACACCGGTCATAGATCCATTTTCCTACAAGTGCGGCGAATTTCCGCGGTTGCGTACCATGCCCAAAAACTGAGCGACAGAATGCCCCGCTCAAAAGTGAAAAGCAAGATCGCTCGCCACCCCGCGCTGATTGGAATCGGAGAGTGCCAGGCTGCTCAGGAGCGAGAACGAGCGAAGATTGGTGAACGAGTAGCCAGGCGAAAAGAGACCCAGCCAGTTGTTTCGATAAAGTGAATGTTATCCGTTCACAACGACCGGGGTCTTGGGTTCGTGGCCGATGTCAATCTGCTGCTGCCCGAGTTTCAATCCCGCTGCTAGAGCGGGACGAGCGAATGAGACTTAATTCCCGTACCGGCGCGCTTTAAACCTCCGGCACCCAGCCCTTCTCGTATTCGCGTCCCCACATCTTCATTGCTTCCGGGTCGCCCTGGATCCGCCCGTCGTTCGTGTCGAGTTGCAACTCCCGGTTAACTTCCCACGCGACGTTGGAAAGCTGCAACATCGTAACGGCGACGTTGCCGACCTCCACGGGAGCGTTGAGCTTCTCACCTTTGCGGATTCCTGCGATGAAGTTCGCGAAGTGAGCATCTGTCATGGAATCGCGGCCGAGCAAATCAGAAGATGAGGTTTTGCTGCCGGCCCTGAATTCGCTCGTCTTGTTCCCTTTGAGGTCGTATATTTGGTAGCCATCGCGATCAATGAGCACGGTGCCTGCGGTTCCCATGATTGTCGAACCACGATCGCGGTCGTATACCTTCATCCCCTGACAGCTCTTGCCCTCCCATGAAATCATCTGGTCTTCGTACTCAAAACTCGTCATCAGCGTGTCATAAAACTGCCAGTCGTCTTTGAACTGGTACCTCCCGCCGGATGAAGTGACCCGCTTCGGATAATCGACGCCCAGCGCCCAGCGGCAGACATCGACCTCGTGCGTGCCATTGTTGAGCGTTTCGCCAGTGCCATAGATTCTGAACCAGTGCCAGTTATACGGCTGCACATTGTCCTTGTAAGGACGGCGGGGTGCCGGACCTTGCCACAGGTCCCAATCAAGCTGAGGCGGCACGGGCACTTCTTTGCCTGTGCCAATCGATTTCCTCACATTGACGTACCAGGATTTCGCGAAGTAGGGCCTGCCGATTAGGCCAGCGTGGATCTTTTCAACGATCTCTATGGTGTGTGGTGAAGAGCGCTGCTGTGTGCCCATCTGCACGAGCTTCTGATACTTCCGCTGTGCCTGCACCAGCATCTCTCCCTCGGCAGGATTGTGGCTGCATGGCTTTTCTACATAGACGTGTTTGCCCGCCTGCAAGGCGCCTATGGCCATCGGTGTATGCCAGTGGTCGGGAGTGGCAATCGTGACGGCGTCCACATCCTTCTGCTCGAGAATCCTGCGAAAGTCTTTGTCCATCAGAGGGGTCTCGCCCATCTCCTGCCGCACACTGTCAGCGAACTTTTTGAGAACATTGCTGTCCACATCGCAGACGTGCGAGATGCGGGCAGCGCTTCTGTTCGCCTTGAGCGCCGAGAGATGAGCATAGGCGCGCCCATTAAGACCGATAACAGCAAAGTTGAGGCGATCATTGGAGCCGAGGATCTGGCCATAACTCTTTGCCGTAGTTTCCACGGCCAGCCCCGCCGCGCCCACTGCCAGTGCATCGAGAAACTCACGTCGCGTAATCATCATTCTCCTCAAAGAGAGCGGCCATGACCGCTCTGTCGCAAGCTGACAAGATTACCTTGTGATCAGCAGGAGGGTCCAGCCTTCATTGGCGTCGTCCGGAATCCGTTCATGCTGACATGCTGATACTTCGGGCGGGCCTGTTGCGCCCAAGCACAGCGCACGCCACCTGCCAGCCTGGGGCTTATGACCCTTTGTGGTGGCTTCCTATCAGTGGCGAATTTCGCCCCATGCCAATATCGCGTACCAGTGGAATGGTGATTCGGTGCTCGGAAACCCCAATGCGGGCGGTAGTGGGCAGGTAGGAGAGCAACTCCCAGGTTCACTTCAGTATTCGCTAGGCGTAGATGTTGCCGCGTCAAAAAGGATGACCATCGCAGCAGATTTCTTGTCTTTCCGGCTTTTCAATGCGCTGCGCTTTGAACGAAGCAGTTCGTCGTCTTTTCAAAGCTCTTGTAAGGAGAAGCACGTGGGTCCTCCGAAGGCCAAATTTGGCCTATTGAGGCCCAAGTAGGACGAAACGTCAGTTCGGGGCTAACCGCCAGCCAGACAAGCAACTGCAAGGAAATACTGGAGGCGCGGGTCGGAATCGAACTCCTTATGGTATTGAAAACAAAGGAACTACCTTTAGAATCAGCCGTTCTTCCCGATGAAGATCTTAACATCCGCCGGGGTCTAGCACATTTTTAGCACAAAAAAAGGGGTTGAGGGAGCTACTTCAGGTCTCCCGAGTCATTCGACGAACACGGTCTCAACCTGCCAACAACTCTTCCACAATGGCTCGCGTCTTGATGAGGCATTCTTCGACCTTGTTGCTAAGGTCGCCTTTCGCAAACCTGTCGTACTGATGAATGGCATTGTTACCAGCGTCCTTCACCTCATACGCCCACACGCGACGTTCTTGTGAGAGCATGCCTTGTGCATGCGCTTCCTCGATTCGATCCGCGAGGTCTGGGAATTTCCCTTGAAGTTTCATTCTCAGAGACGCTTCTAGGATTGCTCTACAAAGCACCGCACAAGCAACAGGGAAACCGTATAGATAGCATTGATGCGCTTCGCAAAAATACCGTTCGACATCGGAAGGGAGACCATTGTTCGTGTTGATCTGAAGCGGCGACAAATGCGAAGCGCGTCTTAACATTTCGGGAAGCTTATCAACGACCTCGTTGGAGAAATATCGGTCTAGGCTATCCTCATCGCTGTCCTCTTCTAAAGCCTCAGCAGGTCGCAACTCTGCTTTCTCCGGTTCTGCTACAAAACCGCGATTCTCCGAAGTATCAACCGCACCGTCGTAACCAGTAAGTTCTGTACGTTCTTTCGCTGTTCTTGAGGCTACGTCGTCTTGCAGCGACCGAAGCAATGCTCGCAAGTGATGTTCCTCGGGGCTCATGGAGTTGTCGTCCTCGGTGACGTGACCGGCGATTTTTGTACCAGGTGGAATGAGAGAGAATCCACTTGGAGGAAAATCTGGCCATGCCGATCAAGAGGTACAAACCAGAGCAGATCGTGACGATGCTGCGGCAGATCGAAGTAAGCGTCGCGAACGGAAAAACCACCCCACAAGCCTGCAAAGAAGCCGAGATCACAAT
>CABDXR010000418.1_pt1 | contig 108172 bp, 94 predicted proteins | sample 3421411 | NCBI WGS metagenome assembly CABDXR01 (sample SAMEA5534336, study PRJEB31848) | metagenome | biome: tundra; feature: field; material: soil | place: USA | collected 2013-05 | depth 0.15 m | reverse complement strand
CCATACGCCCACGCGATGTACGCATCCCGGGCGTATCCAATTACGCGCGACAACATCACGGCCGTAATCAGCAGCAGGGTCGCCGAGAATGCCGTGTGCTGATGCGATGGCTGGAAAAAGCGCAGAAGCTTCGTCATGGAGACCCGATCGGAACGTTCAATCTTATCGGAATCTCAAGCCGTCAGACAGTGTGGGGCGGACACTCCTGTCCGCGTTTTTGACTTTCCCAGTACGACGCAGGCTTCTCCTTCGCGATTTACGGGTATTTCTCCGCCATCAATGTTGTGTCGCGGGCGAAACGTACACCTCGTCCGCCGATACCAGGTCCACATTCGACACTTCAGTCCTGAGTTTTACTTGCTGCAAGCCCGCTTTCTTCGGCGGCTTGGCAAGAAATGTCAGGAGATACTGATGGCCCAGGCGACGCGTCAAGTCGTCCAGGTAAGGAGCAAAAGATACCGGCGGCCCGTTGAACCCGATGTAATAGGATTCGCCTCCGGTTTTGTCCGCAACCTGCGCGAGATAAAGTTGGCCCCAATAGGTCTGCCAGTAGCTATGACCAAAATGGCCTACACCCGGGGTATAAATCGCAGATACGAGGATCCCGGCCCGCTGCGCGCCTTCGATTGCCTCATCCAGATACGGATCCACCATGTCGCCGCTGCCATAATATCGGTCGATTCCATCGGAGGCCATGATTACCTCTCGGCGGTCCGTGCTCTCCGGCCAGCGTTTGATTAGATCGGTCAGAGAAAAATACGGGCTGCCATTGGCCCCGCGGATCCCCATAGGCAGGCGTAATGCCTTCGCCGCTTGGGCGTGATCACTCGTCAGATTCTGTTCAACCCTGGCCATACCATTCTGCATGTAGGCAATCCCAATCTTGGTGGAGGATGGCTGTCCAGTGATGAACTTCCGAATATCCTCCAATTGCGAGCCCAGATTGGAGTCGGATCCGTCATCCAGTAGAACGAAGAGCTCGAGACCGGCGTGCTCTCCTTGGGCGGGAATCCATTCGGTCACGGTGTCACGATCCTTCCCCTCATAGACCATGACATCCTCGCGATTGACCGTCGGTACCTCGGATCCGTGATGGGGCTCGACCGTGACAACCATGTGCGCCGGAACGCCGCTGGCGGCCGGAGCCTGCTGAGCCAAAAGGCTTCCGCCTCCGCATATCAAGCCCGCCAAACCCAACACTGCGCTGGCCATAAAACCATACTTGTTCATAATCGCTCCTTCCAAAGAAAAGTCCTCGACCCAGAAATGTCGTGAGATCGCAAAGGACATGTGCTAAGCCTTTAGATGTTCCGGAGAGTCAAAAGGTGGGACATACGGCCGCTCCAGCCGAGGCAGCGCGTGGGGCGAGTATGGCGCAAAGCGCATGCAGGAAGCTCAAAACCTCGCTTTCGAGACGGATGTGATAATTCTGATGCGATAATTCGGGAGTGGCCGACTCCACGACCATCTCAGCCCGTTCCGCGGTCCTGCGCCGATCCTTTCGCAAAGACTTCCCTTCGGCCGTCCGCGGCGAAGGCGTCCACCTCTGGGACTCCGTCGGCAACAAGTATCTCGATCTCGCGGGTTCTGCCGCAGTCAATTTCATTGGACACGGTGTGCCAGAAATTTCAGCAGCCATGGCGGAACAGGCGGCAAAGCTCGAATTCGTCCACACCAGCCAGTTCACCACCCTGGTCGCCGAAGAGTACGCCGAAGAATTGCTCGGGTTCGCCGGAGAGCATTTCCGCGGCGGCGCCGTCTACTTCACCTGCGGTGGCTCGGAATCGATCGAGACCGCGCTCAAGCTGGCTCGCCAATATCAGGTCGAAATCGGACAAGCCACGCGCCACCAGATCCTCAGCCGCCAGCAGAGCTATCACGGCTCGACGCTCGGCGCGTTGTCGGTATCGGGCAACAAGCGCCGCCGCGAAATGTATTTGCCCATGGTGCGGGAATTCCCGCACGTCGGCATGCCCTACTGCTACCGCTGCGCCTTCGATTGCACCGACGGCTGCCGCAACTGTGGCCAGCAATACGCCGCCGAACTGGAACGCGCCATCGAATCCACCCACGGCGAGGCAGCCGCATTCGTCTTCGAACCGGTCAGCGGCGCCACGCTCGGTGCGGTTGTTCCTCCGCCGGGATATTTGCAGGCGGTCGCTGAAATCTGCCGCCGTCACGGCGTGCTGCTCATCGCCGACGAAGTCATGACCGGCATGGGCCGCACCGGACGCAACTTCGCGGTGGAACATTGGAGTGTGACGCCCGATATTCTGGTCGCCGCCAAAGGACTCTCCAGCGGATACGCCCCGCTCGGTGCCGTGCTCGCCAGCAAGAGAGTCGTTGACGCCATCGCCTCCGGCTCAGGCGCATTTCTGCACGGCTTCACCTACAACGCGCACCCCATTTCGCTCGCCGCCGGACGCGCGGTACTGCGATATCTGTACAAAGAAAAGTTAGTTGCAGCCGCCGATTCCAATCGCGCCGGCACGCCTGCCGCCCAATTCAAACAAAGCCTCGAAAGCTTGCGCCACGAAGAAGCAGTAGGAGACGTCCGCGGCATAGGCCTGCTCTGGGCCGTAGACTTTGTTGCCGACAAATCCAGCAAACGCCCGTTCCCACCCCAACAGAATTTCGCCGGACGCGTCGCGGCCGCAACCCTGAAGCGCGGCCTGCTCGTCTATCCAATGCAAGGCAGCGTCGATGGCATCAGTGGCGACCACCTTCTTCTAGCACCCCCGGCCATCATCGCCGCCCACCAGATTACGTGGGCCGAAGAACAGTTGCGTGCAGCTGTGCTGGAGGCGCTCGCTTCCCTTTAAGGTCGCCGCGGGCAACCGCACACTCGGCAACAAACTATTTGCTCGTTAGTGCCAGCGCCGCAGCAGGAAATATTCGTTGATCGGCCGGTCGTCGCTCAGAGCAGGCGTGGTGGGAGACTGCAGGATCATGGACTCGATGGGGATCTCGCCCTGTAGCAGGCTCTCGAAGGCAGCTAAGACCGCTTGACTGCCGTTCGATGGGGGCGCCCATTCCGTGAGATCGGCGGCGGCGTCCACCGGCAGCCTGCGCTTTAGCTGTTCCGCAGTCAGGTTGGGAAGAGGCTGTTCGCTGGCCAGAAAGTGGAACCCCCAGTGGGTTCCGAACCGGGTTCCCCAGCGGAAGACACGGACGTAGGGGAACGAATTGTAGAGCGCCCGCGCGACAGCGGCCAGGTCCTCCTTGTCGCCTTCGGGCAGCCACTGCGCCAGAATGCCGCCCGGGCGCAACCGCTTGCGCGCGGCGGCATAAAACTCCTGCGAATAGAGCATGCTCGATCCCGCCGCTTCAACTGGAGGCGGAGGGTCAATCGTGATCAGGTCGTATTGTTGCGTGTTGCGCTCCAGGTAGCGACGGCCGTCGTCGATCACGACGTGCGCCAGCGGCGACTGCAAAAGCTCGGGGCCATTGCTGTGAAAGTATCCGAACAGTTTCGGCACGCTGGGCACAAGTTCCACCGCCGTCGCGTGGATCTTCCAGCTGAGCAGGGAGCGGAAAGTGGTTCCCATGCCAAAGCAGATATCAAGCGCGTCCTGCGGCGGCCGTTCCAGGAAAGCCAGCGGGAGATGCGCCATCACCTTGGTAATGGGAGACAGGGTCGTCATGCCATATCCGTTGACCAGGAGCTGCTTCTCCATCCCGCTTCCAGTGGCGATGACCGTGGCTGTCGAATCGCGTATCACCTGCCTGTGCGGGTACCTCTCATCGTAGCCCTTGCCGGCGAAGATCAGCAGCCCCGCCAGGGGCAGGAGCGCATAAGCGGCGCCACGCGCGACCGCGGTCACTTGCGCGCCCGGACGGAGCGACCTCAGGCCAACTACCACCCAGGGTAACGCCAGCACGATCAGCGCCCAGCGTTCGCTCACATAGGGCAACAAACCAAACCCCGCCAGCAATGGTCCGAGAAGGCATCCCAGAACATTGACCGCGTACGCACTTCCCGCCTTGCCGGGATCTCCGCCGGACTGACGGTCCACCAGCATCGGTGTAAGAAAGCCCAGCAGACCGGTGAAAGGCGCAAGGCCCAGCAATATTCTGGGCACATTGCCAAGCGCGACACTGGGGCTCGATGTAACCAGCGGAAACAACGCGCAGAGCGCCAGCAGCGTCCACAACACAGGGCTCTCCTGCCCCTGCCGCTGGCCGGTCTGCTGCGCGCTCCATCTGCGGTAGATGCGGGAACCAATGAAGGTTGAGGCAAGGTACACCGCCAGAATCAAAGCGAAGGCGTAAACCACCGTGCCCAGGTAAGGCGTGAACTGGCGCACCCATACAACTTCCATCCCCATGCTGCTCAGCCCGGTCAGGAAGAGAAGCAGGAGCAGCGAGCCGCCGCCGGGTGCCGCTCTCCCGGCCGGCTCCGCCGCAGCCGGAACCGACTCAGCCACCGCAACTCTCGGGACTCTGCGCGAGAGCATCAAGGCCGCGAGAGCGATCAAAGAGTTGCACACGGTGCCCACGCTCAGAGTTCCGCGAAAGCCCAGCATTTCGATCAGAAAAAGCGGCAGAATCGTCCCCGCCACTGCGCCTGTGACGTTCGCCATGTAGAGATAACTGAACGAGCGCGCGGCCTCCCGAGGTAACGTCTGCCCAATCGCGCGCATCGCGACAGGAATGGTTGCGCCCATCAGCGCGCACCACGGAACCAGAGTGCAGCCGACCCACAGACCGGCAATGCAGTAGTAGGCCCAAGAAGATGACACGCCGAGATCTTCCAGAATGCGCCGTCCCCAGGAAAGTTCGTAAGGAACGACGACTGCTGATACGCCAATCAGCAATTCAATGACCGCGTAGAAACGGAGCGCGTCAGAATGAAGCGCTGAAGTTTGAAGGTCCGCCCCCCGGGCGCGCAGCCACTTGCCACTTGCCCACGAGCCCAGTCCCAGTCCCGCCATGAATACAGAAAGAACAATCGACACCATGGCAGTGGTGACGCCGAACTGCGCCATCGACAGGCGCAGCCACACCAATTCGTACAAAACACTGCAGAACCCCGAAATAAAGAAGAAGAGGAAATACCAGTTCACGAGGGGCCTCTTCGCGACGCAGGGCGTCGCAACCGGCGACTGGGGTTGGACATGTTGACGTTCGGCATGGGGTCAATAGGAACACATCCATCTGAACGGGACAAGTAACTGTCCGGGGAATGACATGGCCTTGTAAGCGTCTGCCGGGAAACGACTTCACGGCTGATGTTCATTTGAGTTGCGATTGACCGCCGGTGCATTGTCGCCCAGAACCTTCCGCGGCAAAGTAGCTTGCAACTATGAGACATCGAACTGAGGAGGAAAGTATGGCAGCTCCTGGCGCTCGAACTTTTGGTTCCCAGGCTGGGTCTCAATCCATGACCGAATTCTGTGAACAGGTAGACCCGCGTGTGCTACTCGAGATGCGCCGCACGCGGCCCTTTCCGGACATGCTGCGGGTGCAGGAAAGCTGGGTGGCGGCGGCCGAAAAACGCGCGCTCCTGTGGCTGGCCGCACGCACCCCGGATCGCATCGGTCCAGACCACTTGACAGTGCTGGGCTTTGCAGCGCAGATCGGCGCGGGCGTGTGCTATGTCCTTGCGCTCCGGAACCGCTATGCGCTCCTCGGCGTGATCCTCTGCCTCGCGCTCAACTGGCTAGGCGACTCACTCGATGGCACCCTCGCGCGGGTGCGGCAGCGCCAGCGTCCGCGCTACGGCTTCTACGTCGACCATATGGTCGATAGCTTTGGCGCCCTGGCCCTGATGGGTGGCCTGGCCCTCTCCGGGTACATGCATCCTTGGATCGCCATCGGCCTGCTCGTCGCTTTTCTGATGCTCTCCATTCAGTCCTATCTGGCGACGCACGCTCTGGGCGAATTTCGCATCTCGTTCTGGCGCTTCGGCCCAACGGAATTGCGCATCCTGCTAGCGGTGGGGAACCTGGCCTTGCTCTGGAAACCCGTGGGGCATCTTTTCGGCGGGCGATACCGCCTGTTCGACGTGGGCGGCGCAATCGGTCTCGCAGGCATGGGACTGATGGTCGTCGTCTTCACCGTGCAGAACACCATCCGCCTCTATCGCGAGGAAAGGATCCCGCAATGACGATGCCTCTTTCAGGCGAGCACAATGTGCCACCCTCGACCCTAGTGCGATGGTGCAAGTTCAACCTTGTCGGCGGAATTGGCATCGCGGTGCAGTTCGCCGCGTTGTTTCTGTTGAAGAGCATGCTGCACTTGAACTATCTCTCGGCGACTGCGATCGCCGTGGAGGCCGCGGTGGTGCATAACTTCGTCTGGCACGAGCAGCTCACCTGGGCCGACAGAACGAAGCCGGATAGAAGGAAGCCTAACCGAATGCAGTCCCGCTGGCGTCGTTCGCTGTCCCGGCTCCTGCGCTTCAACCTCACTAGTGGAGCCGTTTCCATCCTCGGCAACCTCGCTCTTATGAAAGTGATGGTCGGCCAAGGCCACATGAACTATCTGCTGGCCAACGCGATGGCCATCACGGCGTGCTCGCTCGGGAATTTCCTGGTGAGCGAGTGGTGGGTGTTCGAGCGAGGCTGACCGCTGAGTTTCACGGTGGGAAGTCAAAACTTGCACTCGAAACGAAGTGTGGAGTAATGTCTCCCCCCTGTGGTCCGAATCCGGTGGTTCGAATCCGAACCTAACATATTTAGGAGGAGCCGTCCCATGAGAACTACCCGCCTTTTTACCAGTGTTGGTGCGATCCTCGTGTGTGTTGGCGCCGCCGCGCCGCCGGCCCCAAAGCCGCAAGCGATGAACGCACCTAAGGCAACTCCCCTAATGTTCGAGAAGGACGAAGGCGAGCGCCGCGTGGTGCGGGGATGGCCTGGCCACCCTGATCCCGGAGAGACCTTCATCCTCAAGGTTGACCCAAAGAATGGCGGATCCTCGCATTTGGTCTTGCTTACGGCGAGCATCCCTGTAGGAAAGAAAATCGATACTCACCGGCATCCCGAGGCCGACGAAATCCTCTTCTTGCAAACCGGAACTGCCCGCGTGCATCTGGGAGACTCCGTGAGAGTGGTGCATGCGGGCGCTACCGTGTTTATTCCTGCCGGTGCGTGGATTTCTGCCGACAACGTTGGAAGCGCCGCCGTCAAACTGGTTGCTATTTTCTCCGCGCCCGGCTTCGAGGACTTCATGCGCGACACGTCTGCTCGCGAAGGAGAAAAAAACGTCCCGCTATCGCAGGCTGAGGAGGACGCGGTCGAGAAAAAGCACTCCCACGCCGTGATCTATCAGTGAGCCTCACGCGATCTTCAGCACAACCTTCCCGTAGTTCTTACCTTCTTGCATCAGTTTGTAGGCTTCGACCGCCCGCTCCAGCGGGAAGAGGTGCCCGATCTGAGGGGTGAGCTTGCCCTCCGCAATCCACGCCGAGAGCTGCTTCCAAGCTGGCTCCATAATCTCGCGCTTTTGCGAGAGGTAACTCAGCCACAATCCTTGCACGCTGGCTGACTTCGCATACATCGCTCGCAGGTCGAATTGCGGCGCCTTGCCCGTCGCAGTCCCGTACTGAATAACGTGTCCAAAGTCGCGCAAGCAGCGCAGGCTCTTGGCGGTATGCTCTCCGCCCAGCATTTCGAAGACGGCGTCGACGCCTTCTCCGTGAGTCAAATTCTTCACGGTCTCTTCATAGTCGTGCTGCTTGTAGTTGATCCCGTGCTGCAGACCAAGTTCTTTCACGCGGGCGAGTTTTTCGTCCGACGACGAAGTCCCGTACATGTCGATGCCGAGCACGTGTCCGATCTGCACAGCCGCGGTACCCACGCCTCCGGCCACTGCATGAATGAGTACACGATGCTTCTTCCCCGCGGCTGCGGGTTGAGTCATGCCCGCCTGCCAGTATCCCAAGTAGGCAGTGAAGTAGTTGACAGGGAAGGCGGCTCCTTGTTCGTCGGTCCAGCGATCGGGAATCGCCCACACCATATTTTCGTAAGCGGTCGTCTTCTCGGCGAACGCGGCCCACTGTGCGTATCCCATCACGCGCCGTCCGCTGCTCTCTTCGATCCCGGCGAATTCGCGCCCCACCACCAGCGGCGGAGGCGGGGTCCCGGGATAGCCTCCCTTCGTAGTCATAACGTCGGCGAAGTTCAGCCCTCCAGCCCCGACGCGCACCAGCGTCTGGCCGGCCTTCGCTGTAGGTTCCGCAATGTCTTGGATGGAGAGCGCGTCAGGTCCGGACAAGCTGGTAAGCATCAGAGCTTTCATAGAACAAAGTCTAGCAGGACGACCTCGGCACCACTCGCGACGCTTAACATTTCGTGTTGGAAAAGGAAATGGCCCGCTCTGCCGCTTCGGCTCTTCCTGCCCTTTGGCTTCTTCTTGTCGCGGTTTGTCTTCCTGTTGTTTTTCATCGGTGCGTAGAGAACCGCAGAACTCGCGATCAAAGCCGCGAGAATCCCTAAATTAAGAAATCTGAAAGCTCGCATCGTATCTTCCCAGCGCGTACATGAATGGACTAGGAGCCGGCGAGTGCTGTGATCAGCAGTTCGCAATAGCTAATATCTGATGCTTGCGACCAGTTGGAACTGGTCCCCGGTTCTTGCTCTGCATGTAGGCCGGACGAAACTGTAGGCGCTGGACCCAAGACCTCGGACCCAAGACCCGAGGTCCGAAGTCGGTTTCGCCCCCCGACGTTAACCCGCAGGTATATACTCTTGGCGTTGGCTTACTGATCGCCCGGCCGTGCCCCACTAAGCCGGGACGGGGCGTACATTTATCCCCTAATTCAAGCGCGCCCCGCATGAGAAAGCGAAGGGCCGATTCCCGTCCGGGGGCGGCGAGGAACTGGCACGGGTGCATCGCCTAGTCGTAGGGGCATATGGGCAACTTGCATCCGCGGGGAGGTTTACCGTGGATATCATTGTTGTACGTCTTCTTTTTTTCATCGTTGTAGCGGTTACCTGCTACATGATCGAGCCCTTCGGACAGACCCGCAATATCGACGCGGGCGTGGGTGCCTTGATCGGAGCGGCAATCGTCCTGTTCGAATGGAAGCTTCGCAGCGTCAGCCTGAAGCGGCTCATCGGCGCCGCCATCGGAAGCTTCCTCGGCATCTGTGGCGCCTACCTTTTCGCTCTGGTCATCCGCAACAGCATTCCCGAGGGACATACCCAGAGCTTTCTGCAGATCCTGGTCATGCTGCTGATGGCCTACGTCGGCCTGATCCTGGGGGCCAATAAGGGCGATCTGCTGAACCTGGCGGCGCTAGGCGGGATCTTCGGCGGCGAGAAGACCGGCAAAAAAAGCTACAAAATTCTCGACACCAGCGTCATCATCGACGGGCGCATCGCCGACATTGCTGAGACCGGCTTCCTCGACGGCATCATCGTGACGCCGCAGTTCGTGCTGCGCGAGTTGCAACTCGTCGCTGATTCCGCCGACTCGCTGAAGCGTAATCGCGGCCGCCGCGGCCTCGACATCCTGCAGCGCCTGCAAAAAGTCGCCACCCTCACCATTCAGATCGTGGAAGACGATTTTCCTGCCATCCGCGAAGTTGACCTCAAACTGATCGAACTGGCCAAGCTCTACGAAGGCAAAATTATCACCAACGACTTCAACCTGAACAAGGTGGCACAGTTGCAGGGAGTCGAGGTGCTGAACATCAACGAACTGGCCAATTCGCTGAAGCCGATCGTGCTCCCCGGCGAAACCATGCGCGTCTTCATCCTGAAGGAAGGCAAGGAATACAACCAGGGCGTGGCCTATCTGGATGACGGCACCATGGTGGTCGTCGACAACGCCCGCAAGATGATTGGCAAGACTATCGACGTTTCGGTCACATCCGTGCTGCAGACGACGGCGGGCAAAATGATCTTCGGCAAATGGGATGAGCGCGCCGCCTACTCGCGGCAATCAGTACCCGTGCCGGTTTCTCCTCCGCCTGTACCGGTTCCCGGACCTGGTCCCACCCCGGTTCCCATACCCCCTACTTTGGAGACGAAGCAGGGTACCTCTTAGCCAGTCAGAGCCGCACCTCAGGTCGGGCCGTGAAGCATCGACGAGTAGCGCCGGCATCTTGCGCTGTCGCGAGGGCGTCACACCCTCGGCGCGTCGGGCGCGACGACCGCCGGGCAGTTCGCCAGGCCGGCGGCGTTACTGTTCTCCCCAACAACCGATTTGAACTCTCCCTTCGTCGCCTCGTATACTTACACCCCGCCATGAAGGTGATCGTGATTATTCCGGCTGCCGGCCTCGGGACGCGTATGGCTCCCATGCCCAGCGCCCTGGACGCGAAGACGAAGAAGCCCCATCCCTCCAAACAGTTCACCGAACTGGCAGGCACGCCCATCCTCATTCACACGCTCCGCAAGTTCGCTGCGGTCGATGCGGTCAGCGAAATCTGGATTGCCCTGCGCGAAAATGAAATCGAAGGATTCCGCGAACGTCTGGCCAAAGAAGCGAGCGACGTCCTGGAGAAGAAAAAGGTCGAACTGGTCGCCGGCGGCGAGCACCGCCAGCAGTCGGTCGAGCAGGCGCTCAATGCGGTTTCCGCGGCCGTCGATGATGTGGTTCTGGTGCACGACGCCGTGCGCCCGCTTGTCACGCCGGAAATCATTGAGGAAGTGATCGCAGCCGCGAAAAAGTATGGCGCCGCGATCGCTGGACTGCCCGCCGTGGACACCGTCAAGCAGGTGGAGCGCACCGCGGAAGGCGCCATCGTCAAAGGCACGATTCCCCGCGCCGGCGTGGTGCTGGCCCAGACCCCGCAGGGATTTCACTACAGCGTGATCAAGAAAGCATTCGACGAGGCTGCCGCCGACGGATTCATGGGCACCGACGAGGCATCGCTGACAGAACGTTCGGGACACGAAGTCGCCGTCGTCATGGGCTCCCCCAAAAACATCAAGATCACGACGCCGGCCGACATGGAACTGGCGGAGTTCTACCTGCAGACCTCTGCCGAACCGGCGCACCGGCGCTAACCACCTCATGCCCACGACCCACAACCCACGACCCACGAACCGCATCGGCTACGGCTTCGACTCGCACGAATTCCGTCCCGCCATTCCTCTCAAGATCGGCGGAATCACCCTCCCTCATGACAAAGGTTTAGGTGGACACTCCGATGGAGATGTCCTGCTGCACGCCATCACCGACGCTCTGCTCGGGGCAATCGCCGCGCCGGATATCGGTGCGCTGTTCCCTCCGTCCGATCCTCAATGGAAGGGCGCGGATTCGGTCATCTTCTTGCGTGAAGCGCTGAAGCGCGTGCGCGACGCGGGTTACCGCATGGCTAATGTCGATGCCAGCCTGATTCTGGCCGCCCCGAAGATCGGCCCCCACGCCGCCGTCATTCGCACGCGGGTTGCGGAGTTACTCGGCCTGCACGCCGATTGCGTAGGTCTGAAGGCGAAAACGCCCGAGGGACTCAATCTGGACAATGCCGCTATCGCGCACGTGGTTGTGCTACTAGAGAAAGCCACGCGCCAGAGGCCGACCCGAAGAAAGAAAGCGCCTAAGAAAAAATAATCGTCACGGAATGGCATGCCCCGTCAATTTCTGCCGGCGTTGACCTGCAGCATCGATGAAGGCGCGGAAGATGGCGCGCGAAGCCGCATCCCCCTCCACCGAGCGCTCGGGATGCCACTGCACCGCCAGCACGAAATGATCCGGCGCGGTTCCTTCGACGGCCTCAATGATGCCATCGTCAGGACAGCGCGCGACAATGCGCAGCCCATCTCCCAGCACGTCTGCGGCCTGATGATGAGAAGAGTTAACGGGTACTACGAGCGGACGTTGGACCTCTGACCGCTGACCTTCAGCGTTCACGATTTCCGCCAGCTTGGAACTTGGTTCGATCTCGACCGCGTGCGCGACCGCGACCTTTCTGCCAGCCTCGTGATTCACCTTCGCCCGCGTTTCTTCCGGCAGAAAGTCCGGGATGTGTTGGATAAGGGATCCGGAGCGGAACACGTTAAGAGTCTGCAAGCCGTAGCAGATGCCCAGCACCGGCTTGCGCAAGGTGTAGGCGTCCTGAAGCAAAAGCTCATCCACCGCGTCCCGTCGCGGATCCGCGGCTGCCGTATGAGTCGACCGTGCAGCATTGAACTTTGCCGGATCAACGTCGGCCTTGCTGCCGGGCAGCAGCACTGCGTCACAGCGCTCCATCACTTTCTTGATTTCGGATGGGGTCTGATCGAGCCGAACGCGAACTGCCTCCCCGCCAGCCAGCTCGACTGCGCGCTCGTACTGCGGAATCGACCGCTCCGCATACTCAGAATCAGAGAAATGTGGCATAGGAATCGCAATGCGGGGCGCCATCCTCTAACCCAGCCTCTCGATCGCCGAAAGGGTTTTGCTCTGCCGGTAATGCCGGATTTCCATCATTAGCGCCAGCACGAAAATAATGCTTCCCGCGACCAGCGCCATGGGCAACGCGATCTGGCGGTAGGCGATCCGCATGTCCGGATGCACCCCCCGCAGCGCGGAAACTACCACGGTGCCGAGGATGGCTACCAGCAAGCCCACCGCAAAGCAGAGCAGCGTCCCAATAAACGTCACCACACACACGCGCACCACGATGCCATACCAGCGCGGTGAGCGCGATGAGCGTGCAGTTTCCATAAGGTCAGCATTCATTCTACTGGTTTGAACTCTTGATCCGCTTGGCGCGCCGTCCCCCGAATGCATGGATGGTCCTGGTTCCACCTTCAACTTCACCGCCATGGACCACACCGCGCGGGATGTAGTATTCCTCTCCGGCCTTGATGGGTATCCTCTCCGAGCCGATGATCAACGTGTAGCATCCCTGCACCACGACCATGTATTCGTCGAACTCATGCACATGAGCCGCCGGTGCCGCCGTCTCGCGACAAGTCCAGAATGCCATCTGGCTCCCCTCTGCACCATCAAACACATACCCTTCGACCCCTGGAGTTGCCTGGCTGCTGCTGGCAATCCCGGTTGGCCGGCTGTTTCATGAACTGCGGGAATTCTTTCATGGCGACGAAATGCTCCCTGTCTTGGCGAAACCCGATCCATGCTAATCTAGGCCGCCCGTTACACGAAGTCGGCCTGGCGCTCCGATATTTTCAGCCGAAGACTTTCTGTGCCCCCCTATAATCTTAAGTCCGCATCAAGTCCGGTGATCTCAAATGAGCGCCACACAACTCAGTTCATCGTTTCGGGTCACTCAGCGGAGAAGATTGCGTAGTTCACGGTGGGTCGCCACTCTCTTCTTCTTCCTGACCTTCTCTTCTTTTCGAACGCTTCTGGCACAGGATAACCCGGCAATACCCACTCCTCCTCCGAAACCCGCTGACGGGATTGATCTCTCCGCCATTAGTTACCAGGGATTTTCGCGAACCGCGCGATTGAGCGACGACGAGAACCTATCCCTGCACTTTGTGGATGCGGATCATGTATTGCTCACGTTCGACCAGAAGAAATTGTTTAAACGGCTTCCCGACTGTCCCCCCGGCCACGACGACCGGCTGGTGCGCGCCGTCGTCCTGGAAATTTCAACCAGAAAGGTCCTCCAGGACGCAGTTTGGTACGTGCACGATCATCGGCGTTATCTTTGGTCTTTGGGTTCCGGAAAGTTCCTGCTTCGCAAGCTTAATAGCCTCTACATCGTGGACTCTGCTTTGCATGAAAAATTGCTGATGGCTTCTCCTAAGGCCCTGTCGTGGGTGGCGGTCACGCCAGACAAGAAGCAGATCATCGTAGAAACCGCGGAAAACGCGCGTCCAAGTTTCGGGAGAGACCCCGACGTCGGCACCCCACAGGCGCAAAAAAGAGCCAAGCCCCAATTCCTGCTCGAATTCCTGGATGTGAACACTCTAGTGCCCCAGCGGACGATTAAGTTAAGCGCGATGGTGAGTCTCGAAGGAACAAGTTCAGGCTACTCAGACACCGTTCACAAAGGCGATCTGTGGCTGATCCGTTTCGGTCCGACTCCGGGAGAACGCCATAACGTCGCTCGGGTCAGGTCGCAGACCGTCCCCCGCGTGTTTTACTCGAGCAACAATTCGCTTTTGGTCGGACGAAATCCTGCGCGCGGCAGCGACTACAGCGTCACCGCATTCACGGCGACCGGTCGGCGCTTGTGGCGGCAACGCTGGAATCAGTCACGCTATTTTCCCAGTATCTCGAACACTGAGGACAACAGCCGCTTTGCCGTGAGCACTTTGACTCTTATCACACCGTCGAGTCCGCCGCCCGCCTACGACGACACAGTGGACATGACTGATGATCCTGTCCCTGATGGTCTCGCACAAACGGTCCAGGTCTTCGAAACCGCAAGCGGCACGCCGGTTCTATCCCTGCCCGTGAGCCCCGCCGTGCAGAGTGGACAGAACGTTGCACTCTCCCCCGACGGCCGTCGCCTGGCGGTGCTTCGTGATTCCGCGCTCGAGTTCTACGACCTGCCGCCCGTGTCCGACGAAGAGTACGCCAAGTTCACTGCGCTCAAAGCCGACGTCCCGGGCTTGTACGTGCGTTCCTCGAAATCCGAGGCCGAGTCGCAGTTGGCATCCGACGAGGGCCCGGGCAGTGATCCGGAAACGGTCCAAGCCTCTGACGACAGTCTTCCCGAGCCCAAGGCCGCAGGACGAGACAATCCCGATGACAGGCTCGTGGAGGAAGCGGTTAGTCGGAGTCCCACTCGTGAAAATCAAGTCCACTCAGCGCCCGGGCAACCCAATACTGTGAAAGCTCCTGAAGAAACGCACGAGCCCGTGACCACCCTTAAAGTCAACACCCGGGCCGTGGTCGTCGACGTGGTCGTCGCCGACGCAAACGGTCATCCGGTGAAGGGACTTCGTCAGCAGGACTTCCAGGTGATAGAAGATGGAAAACCCCAGGACGTACGTTCCTTCACAGAGGTCGCCGACGCTAAAGCCGCGCAGCCACCGGATTCCCCAAATCCGCCCCCTCCGCTCAAACTGCCTACGAATGTTTTCACCAACAACACCCACTCTCCCGAGGCGGGTGCAGTGACTATGATCTTGCTCGACCTGCTGAATACCCCATCGGCGGACCAGCAGTATGCCCGGCAACAACTGCTCAAGTTCCTGAAGACCAAAACCGAAAGCAGGCAGTTTGCCCTCTGCACTCTAACTTCCGACCGCGCCGCATATTTGCGCCTGCTTCAAGGGTTCACCTCCGACGAAAACGCCGTCCTCGCCGCCGTCAGCGGCAACAAAGGGATGCCACGCCCGGTTTCCTGGCAAGCGGCCGCGACCGGAACGGGTAACGCAATCAACACAGTCAGAGAACTCGCGCAGGGTGACCCGACCAATAGTTTTCAGGGCCTGCTGCACGGTTTGGAACAGATGCAAACCGAACAGCAGGCGACCGATACCGATGCACGAGTGGAAATTACGATTGACGCTCTGATTCAGCTGGCGAGATATCTTTCTGGAATCCCTGGCCGGAAGAATGTCGTCTGGCTCTCGGGCTCCTTCCCGATTTCAATTTCTTCCGGGCCCGGGTCGGAACAACCCGCTCCAGAGAATCGCAACTACGCCAACCAAGTCAAACAGGCAACCAACTTGCTTGCCGAGGGACAAATCGCTGTGTATCCGGTCGACGTTAGGGGCCAACTGGCCGGCGGCATTAGCGCCGCGGACAATGTTGGGATCGCACCCGGAAGGGCCCCCACACTGCGAGCCGCTGGCGCGCTCGGAGACGCCACGACTTCGCCAGGAGAAGTCTTTCAACAGCAGAGCCTGCAGGCGTTGGCGTCCGGAGCAGGGGCCCGGGACACCATGAATCAGTTTGCCCTTGAGACTGGAGGTATGGCGTTCTTCAACTCCAATGCCGTCGAGGATGCGATCTCCACGGCCACGGAACAAGGATCCAACTACTACTCGCTCTCCTACAGTCCCGCGAACAAGAACTACAACGGCAAATTCCGTCAAATTAAAGTGGCGCTGGCGCAAAAGGGATATCACCTGCATTACCGTCAAGGATACTTTGCGGAAGATTCCAGCGTCTCAACCAAGTACGGCGATGTCTCCCGCAACATCGGCATAGCCGCCATGCAGCACGGATCGCCGCAGTCGCGCCAGATCCACTTCGCGGTCCGCGTGGTACCCATGGGCGGCAAGAAACAGGTCGCTGGCGCGCAAGCCGGCAAGATCCTGCGAGCGTCGAGAAACACGCCGAGGTTGCCCGCCACCGTGGAAGTGCAACACTACGGCATCGACTACGCAGTGGACCCTTCGGACTTGCTTTTCCTCGCACAGCACGACGTGATTCACAGCGCGTTGAACTTCATGATCGCAGCCTATGCCGACGATGGCACACAGCTCAGCGGCGTCTCCACGGTCTGGACAAGTGACCTGAATCCCACCCTCTACAAAGATGTGCTCAACGGAGGCGTCCGTGTCCACCAGGAAGTCGACGTGCCATCAGGAGCCGTATCCTTGCGACTCGGCCTACAAGACAAAATGACCAATCACCTGGGAACGATTGAACTCCCTTTGCCGGTGCCCCCACCTCCGGATGTGCCCCACATCGTCAGACACCGTTTGCCCGAAATCGAACCCGATTGAGTAGAACACACGAAGCGCTCCAAGTCGCGGAGCGGCGAAACAATGCAGCGCGCGGCGCAAGCCGTGGGTGGCAAGTGGAAAATTCGCCCCAAGGGGGCGAAAGGAAAGCTGCGACACCGACTCCGCAAGGACGGTACAGAATCCTCTCGCACACTTCAGCCCTGAGAGTGCCGCACTCTGGGCTCTTCAACAAACTGCAGAGCGAGCGACTCTCTCCAAAGCGAATAGACTTCTGCGCCCCTCCTCGCAGCTCGCTCTCAACCTGTTAAAATGGTAGTAGTCGTGATTAGCTAAAAGAGATACTTTCCGGCCAGCTCCCGCAATACGACTTTTTCAATCGCGCTAAGTCCTTATTCCATACTATTTTACGACTAAGTGCTTTGCGCTCAAGATTTTGCAGACAGTGGCCATATTAATTCCTGCTAACTACAACGAAGCAAAGAGGTTAGCCAAAAGGTATAGCGGGGTTTTTCAAGGTATATATCTGCCCCTGCGCAATCCCCACACGCTCTCTGCTCCCGCGTCCCCGCCCTGCCCCGGGACGGCGCGTCCCCTGTGTGTAGAATAGGGCAGCATGTCGCAGGCCGCCCCGGCAATCACGCGCAGCCCCGCCGAAGTCGTCCGGCTCACGCCTGTTTCCCAGGCATTGAACGGAATCTGCTACGCCGTCGCCGGCGAGGTCGCGGTCAACTCGTTTGACCTGGAGCGCATGGTCGCAGCCGTCCCCATCAAAGTCGCGGCCGCACTCGAGCGCAAGGCGTACTACTTTGTCCCGTTGACCGTGAGCCAGGGCGAGGAAACTGTCATCGCCGATCGTTACGACGTAGCGCTCAGCGACAATGCCGTATGCCATCGCAACCTGAACCTGGGCGACTCGCAGTGTGTGTTCATCTCGACGCGATTGATGGACGACAAGTTTTCCGTCGCCTTCGAGTTTTATATCAACGTCGGCCACGCCCTGGTCGAGCGCGCCGGTGTCTCGCGCGAGTTCAGCGAACTCGCGTGGGCCCAGGTGGAAGCGGGCATTCGTGGAGAGACTTCACTCGACGCCTGGGAAGCGCGCAAACTGGCCACCGCGGCTGGCCCTGACAGCGAGCGCTTCAAGAACGAATATCTCGACGCGACGTTTTCCGACACGATTTCCATCTATCTGCTGTCGCTTTATCTCGACGTCGACTACTACGATCTGCGGGAGCGCGACTATCCGCTGCTGGCGCCCTCCGCCCTGGCCGAGCGCCTCAGAAAAGTAGCGGAGTTGTTCCCACCCAACACCGGATTCGAATTCGCCGTCCTCTACAAACGCCGCGGATAAGCGGTAACGTCTGAGGTCCGAGGTCAGGTGTTACCACTATTTGTTCGACACCACAAAATTTACCGTGCTGAGGACGGAAAGGTCGTTTTTGTCGGGGAATACCGCACGACCACCTTCTGCCCTCCCAGCCCACGATCTTTTCCTCCGGTGCGGCCCTCGCTGCGGCGCTCCGATCCGATGAAAACCCGAGTAGTACTCACCATTCACCACGTAGGTGGAGCTAAGATCAGCGACCCAGGGTTGGTTGTGTGAATTCGTCCTGGATCGCAGAAGGCCACGAGTGGGCGTGGCGCGTTCTGAACCAGGCCCAGGCACCCGCCGCTGCTGGGATCCGCAGAAGAAGCACATCCTCACAGGAGCGGCAGAAATCCCCACAGATCGAAATGTCGCATAACGCGCCAAGCTTAACCGGACGATGGGATGCCGGCATCGTAAATTTGTAATCGAGAATTTACAATCATTCCTCCATGAGCGTAACCGTGCGATCGTTCGCGAAAATCAATCTCGGGCTGCGCATTGGCGCGGCGCGGGACGACGGATTCCACGAATTGCTGACGGTGTATCAGACGATCGGGCTGCATGATGTGATTCAAGTGAGCGTAGAGCGCGGCGATGGAATCGAGATTCGGTGCGCTGACCCGCGCGTGCCGAAGGATGATTCCAATACCTGCTTCCGCATCGTTGAGAAGGCTATGGGGGCGCTGCGCGCGAAAGGACACGTGGTCGTCGAGATCGACAAGCGGTTGCCGGTACAGGGTGGGCTAGGAGGAGCTTCGGCGAATGCCGTGGCCACGTTGCTTGGACTGGAGAGGGCGGTGAAGAAGGTTTTGCCGGCGGCGGAAAAGCTGCGCATTGCTGCAGAGGTTGGATCGGACTTGCCGTTATTTCTGGTAGGCGGAACAGCACTCGGCGTGGGACGTGGAGAGCAGGTGTATCCGTTGCCGGATTTGCCGGCGACATCGTGCGTGGTAGTGACGCCGGAGGTGGGGGTGTCGACTCCGATGGCGTTTGCGGCTTGGGATCGATTGTGCGAAGGGGACGGGCAACAACCAGCCGAGCTGCGCTTGGCCGGACAGCCGGGGGCGGCTGTCCCCACACAGGCACGGAAATTGACGGTATCAAATGCGTCCGATAGAATGAATGAGCTTGGCCGGGTCTTGTCGGCGTGGCTGAGCAAGCCTTACTCCGGTGCTCCTTTTGGAAGGGGCCGGGCCGAGAATCCGCTTCTCGAGCTTGTCCGGGCCGGGATTGAAAACGACTTCGAACAGGTCGTCTTTCCTGAATATCCCGAGCTGAGTGATGGGAAGCGCGCGCTTTTGCGCGCAGGCGCAAAATATGCGTCCTTGTCGGGCTCCGGTTCCACGCTGTATGGGCTGTTTGCCTTGCGGGAGGCGGCCGTGCAGGCGACGGCTAAGCTCCGGAAGCAAGGCTGGGCGGCGCAGGCGACGGCGACGCTGCCCCGGCGGGCCTACTGGGAGCGGATTGTGGCGGGCTGAGCGGTTCAACTCAGCGCGGGCTGTACTCCGGGGACGCCGGGCTTTGCCCGGGCTTGGACAGCCGAGGCGGCTGTCGCCACATGGGCGGTGGTCGACGAAGAATTTTTGATTGTTGATTTTTGGTTGTTGATTGACAATTGGGATGCCCCGCTGGGGGTTCAATCCGCAATCGAAAGTCGACAATCAACGATTGGATTCACTGGGCCGTCGACTAATGGTAGGTCAAGTGCCTTTGGAGCACTTTGTCTAGGTTCGAATCCTAGCGGCCCAGCCAGACAAAAAGCTCTTAGCTGTTGGGCCTTTAGCCTTTAGCTTGTCGATCTGGGGTTGGAGGTTTGGCTAAAAGCTAAGAGCTAACAGCTAAAGGCTGAAACCCTATGGCTACTTTGGTGACGCCGACCGACAAGACCGTGGAGAAGAAAAGTCCGCCTGTGACTGACGAAAAGGGCGAGCGAAAGCAACGTCCGCGAGCGGACGAAAAGTTCAAGATCTTCAGCGGCACGGCGAACGAGCCTTTGGCCGATGAAGTCTGCAACTTCCTCGGCATGCAGCGCGGGCAGGCGCAGGTGATTCGCTTCCGGGATGGCGAGTGTTACGTCCAGATCCAGGAAAACGTGCGGGGCGCCGATGTGTTCGTGATGCAGCCGACTTGCCGTCCGGTGGACGAGCACCTGATGGAGTTGCTGCTGATGATCGATGCGCTGAAGCGCGCTTCGGCGCGGCGCATCACGGCGGTGGTTCCATACTTCGGCTACGCCCGGCAGGACCGCAAGGACAAGCCGCGCAGCCCGATTTCGTCGAAGCTGGTGGCCGATCTGCTGACTACGGCAGGCGCGCACCGGGCGTTGATTGTGGATTTGCATACGCCGCAGTTGCAGGGTTTTTTCAATATCCCGGTGGATCACCTGTTCGCTTCGCCGGTGCTGGTGGATCACTTCCGCAAACTGGCGCTGCCGAATTTGACGGTGGTTTCGCCGGATGCGGGCGGCGTGGAGCGGGCGCGGTTTTTCGCGAAGAAAGTTGACGCGGCGCTGGCCATCGTCGACAAACGCCGCGTGGAGATGAATGTGGCCGAAGTGATGCACGTGATCGGCGACGTCGACGGCCGGACGTGCTTGATCATCGACGATTTGATCGATACGGCGGGAACGCTGGTAAAGACCGCGGCGGCTCTAATAGAGAACGGGGCGACTTCGGTTTACGCGTGCGCGTCGCATGCGGTGCTTTCCGGGCCCGCGGTCGAGAACATCAGGAACTCGGTAATCAAGGAAGTCGTGGTGACCAACACAATTCCGCTGACGGCCGAGGCGAATGCGGCGCGAACCGAAAAGGGAGGGAAGATCAGCGTCCTCTCGATTGCAGGATTGATTGGCCGGGCGATTCAGGCCAATCACGAAGAGACTTCAGTCAGCAAGTTATTTACTTAGAACCGCCGCATGGCAGCGGCAGAACTTTTCAGACAGGAATTGAAATTTATGGCGACTGCATTGGAACAAAACACACTCGAAGCGCAACCGCGGGAAGCGGGGACCAAGAACGACGCCCGCGCCGTGCGCCGTGGCGGAAAAATTCCAGCCGTGGTTTATGGAGCGGGGAAGGATTCGCTCTCCATCAGCGTGGATCCGCGGCACGTGCTGCGCATTCTGAACTCGGAGACCGGCCACAACACGATTTTCGACCTCGCCCTGAACGGTGGCGAGCGCAGCAAGGCCATGATCGTCGACTGGCAGTACGAGCCCATCAAAGGCAAGCTGCTGCACATTGATCTAAAACGCATTGCTCTGGATAAGGTGCTGAAGGTCAGCGTGCCCATCTTCCTGGTGGGAGAATCGGCCGGCGTGAAGCAGGAGGGCGGCATCATGGAACAGATGCTGCGCGAGGTCGAGATCGAGTGCTTGCCGGGAGACATTCCAAGCCACATTGATGCCGACGTCAGCCAGCTTACGTTTGGCAAGGTGCTGCGCGTTTCGGAGTTGCCGCTGTCGGAAAAGATCAAGTTTCTTACCGACCCGAATCAGCCCGTGGCGCACGTTACGTCGGTGAAGGAAGAAGTGGTGGCCACTCCTGACGCGGTTGCGGCGGAAGCGGCAGCTCCGGCCGAGCCCGAAGTCATCAAGAAGGGCAAGCAGGAGACCGAGGAAGAGGGTGCCGAGGCTCCCGCAGCCAAGCCTGAGAAGGCAGAGAAGGCTGAGAAGAAGGAGAAGAAATAGCTTCGTGGGTCAAACTTGGTTTACGGCCGAGCTTCGCTCTGGCCGAACAGCCCCTTCGGCTGCGCTCAGGGCAGGCGAGGCGGCTGTCCCTACGTGGATTGGGATGGTGGCGTGAAACTGATCGTCGGTCTCGGCAATCCCGGTATCGAGTACCAGTTCACGCCGCATAATCTGGGCTTTTTGGCGATTGATCGAATCGCAGGAAACCTGGGAGTGGATGTCAGAAACCGGCAGTGCCGGGCGCTGACGGCGCGGGCGGTGATTGCGGATCAGCCGGTGCTGCTGGCCAAGCCAGAGACGTTCATGAATTTGAGTGGCGTCTCGGTGCGGGAGTTGGTGCAAGAGTACGAGGCGAAGCCGGAGTCGGACCTGATTGTGATTCAGGACGAACTGGATTTTGCTCTGGGCACGCTGCGCATTCATACGCGGCGCAGTTCGGCGGGGCACAACGGCATCGAGTCGATCATCGGGGCGTTGGGCACGCAGGATTTTCTGCGCATCCGGATCGGCGTGGCGCCGGATCGCAAGGTGGCAGACGGCCAGAGTTATTTGCTGGCTCCGCTGCGCAAGGCGGAGTTGCAGGTGGCGGGTGGGATTCTGGACACCGTCGAAGAAGCGGTGAAGGTGATTCTGAAAGAAGGTCCGGCGGCTGCGATGAACCGCTTCAACCGCAAGCCGGAAGACAATGGGAAAGATTAGCCACGGATTTGTGAAGAAAGATTTGTGGCCAAAGATTTGGAGAAGAGAATGAATCGCATCTATGAGTTGATGTTCATTGTTCGGCCGGATATGACGGACGAGGATCTGGACAAACTGATTTCCACTCTGCAGTCGGTGGTGCCGGCCTCGGGCGGCAGCGTGCAGCGCGTCGACAAGATGGGCAAGCGCCGCTTGGCCTACACGGTCCGGCGTTTCCACGAAGGCATCTACGTCCTGATGGTCGTGGAAGGCGGGGGCGCGGTCATTCACGAACTGGAGCGCCGCCTGCGCGTGACCGAGCCGGTCATTAAGTTCCTCACTGTGCGTATTGATGAGGAGCAGAAGCGGCTGGACAAAATCAAGCAGCTACGGGACGCGCGCAAGAAAGTAAGCGCGCAGCCGGCCGCCCCGGCAGCGGCGGCGGAACCGGTTGTTCCGCCGGCAGAAACTCCAGCGACGGCGTAAGGCAATTTTATTTGCAAAGGGATTTCCTTTGCGCTCTTCGCGAAGACCTTGACGAACTTTGCGGTCAAGAGTTTTTGACCGCAGAGGACGCGAAGAAGTCGCAAAGGCCGCGAAGAAATGCTGGCCGTGTTTTGCAGAAGTCACGGCAGAGAGAAGAGATTAGAGGAGACTTATGGCTGAAGAAACGAAAGCACCAGAGCAATCGGCACCGAGCGAGAGGCCGCGTTCCAGCGAAGGTTCCCGCTCGGGGGGAGATCGACCGCGGTTTGGCGGCGGTGGTGGTGGGCGCGGGCCCGGCGGTCCTCCGCGGGAAGGCGGCGGACGCAAGTTTTTCCGGCGCAAGAAAGTGTGCAAATTCTGCGTCGAGAAAATCGAGGATATCAACTACAAGGATTACCGCATGCTGGGGCAGTTCGTCGCCGAGAGCGGCAAGATCGTGCCGCGGCGTCTGACGGGCGTATGCGCGCCGCACCAGCACCGGCTGTCGGCCGCCATCAAGAAGGCCCGCAACATCGCACTGCTACCGTTTGCGGGACGGGCATCGTAGAAAATCAGCTTCTAGCTACTAGCTTCTAGCCTCTGGCTAAACGGGGTGGGAAGTCTTGGTTGGCTAGAAGCTAGAAGCTAGCAGCTAGAAGCTAGAAGCTTAGGAGCTATCATGGAAGTCATTCTGAAAGAAGATGTAGCGAAGCTTGGATCCCGCGGCGACGTGGTGAAGGTCGCGGAAGGATATGGACGGAATTATCTTTTGCCGCAGAAGCTGGCCATTCAGGCCAACGAGGGCAACAAGGCCGTCATCGTGCAGATGAAGGCGGCTTCGGTGCGGCGCTCCGCCAAGGAGAAGACGCAGGCCGAGGAACTGGCCAAACAGTTTGAGGGCGTCTCGGTGTCGTTCCAGCGGCGCTCGGGCGAGCACGATCAGCTCTTTGGTTCGGTGACGTCAGGCGACCTGGCCGACGCGCTGACCAAGAAGGGCTTCAACATCGATCGCCGCAAGATCCAGTTGCACGAACCGCTGAAGACCATGGGCGAGTTCAGCGTCCCGGTCAAGCTGCACAAGGATGTGACTGCGCACTTGAAAGTTGTGATCGAGAAGGAAGCGGTGGCTGAGTAGGGGCAGCTGCGCTGCTTCTTACGTTTGAAGCTTAGTCATACACTTTGCTGCGGTGGGCTACTCGGGTCACACTCACGACTCTGGTTGCGTCGTTGATGATGTAAACGACGCGCCAGTCGCCGATTCGGACGCGCCACATATCCTTGTAGCCCTTTAGCTTCTTACATCCTGCAGGTCTCGGGTCAAGTGCGAGGGATTCTATTTTGTGGATGGCGCGCGCGAGCGCGGTATTGGGCAGAGATTCGAGTTCTTTTCGCGCCGCGGGCTTTAGCTCGACGGCATAACTACTCACGAAGCCGCCCGTGCCTGACTAGGTCGGCCTTCACTTTCTCCAAAGGAATTCCGACTTCGTCGCGGCGGGACTCGGAAACAAGACCGTCCCAAAAATCCCGAAGCCGGGCTCCGTGCTTTTTCAGGTCGATGAGAACCGCGACCTTCCGACCTTTGCTGTCTGTGACGAACTGTACTCCAGTCATAGGCCTATTTTCCCATACAGGCGCTTGATCTGCTACTGGATAGGGCCGCTTTGTGAGTACCCTTCGGCTTTCGGAGTTACAATGAGGTCGCGAAGAATGGCTGCTCCGACAAATTCCACTCTCTTTGCCTCATTGATCGGCCAGACTGCCCAAGGTTGCTGGCTCGGATACCCGAGGCACCGACCGGCTGCATCAGTTATGCGGCTTTCTCTGGAATTCGAAGATATGGCGGGCCGCCGTAGATGTGCAGCACCGATTTGAAGATGGCTATGAGCCATCCGATTTGGATTCGGTGCGGCTCGATTTTCGCTGTGTGCTTCCGAAACCAACCAGCAAAGTTGCGCATCGACAAATAGGATCGCTCCAGATCGACCCCAACACATCTGGCCTGCGCCTGGAGCGATCCGACAAGATCATTGCCGCCTGCGGCGATTCGAGCGAGAAAGTGGTGACGGAGTTCAGGCAGCTTGTAGGGAAGACCCTTCTACGCATCGACGTCGCCCGACCTGGCGGCGACACAGATTTTGTTTTGGAGGACGGCTTACTTCTGCGTTGTTTCCCGGCGACGAGCAAGACAGGTGAGGTCTGGCGGATTTCTTCAGCGGAGAATGACGAATTGGTGCTGGGGCCTGGAGGGTACTGGTCCTATACGGGCGGCTTGAAATGAAGCGCCGCTGCGACTCGTTGCTCCAAAATTGGGGCACTTACCTTGCCAAACACCTATTCCTTAACTGCAGACCATTGTTCTGTTTCCCCCTAAATCTTTGCCCCAGAACCACCTAGGCCCCCAAAAAATCTCCTTCCCGCCTATAATTTCTGCTCACGGTTCCGCTGACAACCCGTCTATTCCTGTGCAAGCCCGGATACGGCAAATACTGGGCGGCAGAGGACACGACGACACATGCCGGCAGGTGTACTGGCAATACCACTTGCGGTTGGCGAAGGGGCCCGCTCGAGAGAGAAAGCTGAGAGGGAGAGAGTCAGCGTTAACCAAGACCCCGCGCGGGGCCGCATGGCTGGGCAAGAACGCCGCATAGACGACACGATGCTGATCCGAGAGGCCCAGCGCGGGAACCGCGCCGCCTTCGAGGAACTCATTCGTCAATACGATCAAGCGGTATTGCGGCTTGCTCTGCATCTTACCGGCACCGAGCAGGATGCCCAGGACGTCTACCAGGACGCCTTCCTCAAGGCCTTCAAGAACATCGGAAGTTTCCGGTTCGAGTGTTCCTTTTACACGTGGATTTACCGGATCGTGACCAATCTTTGCCTCGATCACTTGCGCAAAAGGAACGTGCGCAAAGAGGACGCACCGGTCGCGAAAGACGCCTCGGGCGGCGAGTACGATCTGCTCGACCAGGTGCCAGACGTACGCGCGGGAGCGAATCCGGAACGTGACTTGTTGCGCCGGCAGTTGGGGGCGCGCATCGCCGGAGCGCTGGAGAAGCTGACGCCGCGCGAGCGCATGGTGTTTGAGTTGAAGCATTACCACGGATTGAAGCTGAGAACCGTGGGTGAGATTTTGCAGACTACGGAAGAGACTGCAAAGAATACGCTCTTCCGCGCCACGCAGAAATTGCGCGGGGCGCTGGCGGATATGCGATGAAGGGATTTGGGATTGAGCGGCCGGGCTTCGCCCTGGCCGGACAGCCGAGGCGGCTGTCCCCACACGAGTTAATTTCCCCCGAGGGGGCGCAATTATGAAGTGTGAATGGGTTCGAGAAAATATCGTGCTCCAGGTTTATGGCGAGTTGGCGGATGACGCCCGCCACGAACTGGAGCAGCACGTGGCCCGCTGCGCCGACTGCGCAGCCGAACTGAAGGCGGAGCAGGAGTTTCACGCGCTGCTCGCGCAGGATCGCGCGGCCGATCCCACGCCCAATCTGGTGGCGGCTTCCCGCATGCGTCTGCAGGAAGCGCTGGAGACGGCCAAGCAAGGCAGCTTCTATAGCCGGCTGGCGTTCGATCCGGCGAACTGGCTGCGGCAAGTGAGGTTCTCGCCTGCACTGGCATCGGCCATTTTGATTCTCGGCTTCGCCGGCGGAGTTACAGCCACTTACAAGCTCTACGGACCGCGACCTACGAATACAGCCGGAGTTCAGAACACGGCGAACCCGACTGCTGTTCCCGCAGAGGCCTCGATTACGGGCATCAGTTCAATCGTGCAAGAGCCGGGCACGAATCAGATCAGCATCAAGTACAACACGGTGGCGACCCAGGAAGCGCAGGGCTCGCTGAACGACGAGAAGATCCAGCAGTTGCTGCTCTACGCGGCTCGCAACAACTACAACACCGGGGTGCGGGTGGACTCGGTCGACCTGCTGGCGCAGAAGACCGGGGACATGCAGGTGCGGGAAGCGCTGATGTATGCGCTGCAGAATGACACGAATCCGGGAGTGCGGCTGAAGTCGCTGGACGCGCTGGGTAATTACGTCAAGAACGACACGAACGTGCGCGACGCCGTGCTGCGGGCGCTGGTGAACGATACGAATTCTGGGGTACGCATCGAAGCGCTGCGGTTGATTGAACCGGTGAAGGCCGACGGCAGCGTGCGCGGCGTCCTGATGGCGCTGGCCGCAAAAGACCAGAGCACGTACATCAAATCGCAGGCCCGCACCATGCTGGCCCAGTTGCCGGAGATTGATTAGAAGTACCGATCGAAGAAACGTCGCTGACGTATGGCGAGAATTGAGGAGGCTACCTTGAAACGCGCGCTACAAATCGTCGGGCTGGCCGGTGTGCTGGCCCTGCTTGCGCCACTGGCACTGGCGCAGGAAACACATGTATCCCGCGAAGGCGGAGCTTGGGGTCAGGAGATCACGGGCTCGCTGGCAGCGGTCAAGAACTTGAGAGTCAAAGTCGACATGGGCTCCGTAGTCGTACATGGCGGGCAGCAGCAGGGCATCAATTATGTGGTTCATACTCATTTCGGCAATTCTTCCGAGCAGGACGCACGCCGCCAGTTCGAGCAGTACAAGGTCACCGCATACGTGAAAGGCGACACCGCCTGGATCGTGGGCGATTGGCAAGGAGGAAGACGGCCGCGCCACTTTTCCGGAGAATTTTCCGTGATGATTCCGCGCGAGATGGCGCTGGTTAAGCTCGAAACCGAAGGCGGCAACGTGGATGCTTCGGGAGTCGTGGGCCGTGTGGAAGCGGAGAGCGGTGGTGGCAGCATGCGGCTCGATGACATTGGCGGAGGAGCCAGCGCCGAAACCGGAGGCGGGTCGATCCATGTAGGCACCGTCAGCGGCGACCTTGGCCTGCACACCGGCGGAGGTTCCATCGAGGTTCAGCATGCCAACGGCAAGGTCGTAGCAGAAACCGGCGGAGGCAGCGTCGAGATTCAGGCCGGGGCGCAAGGCGCGACCATTGAGACCGGTGGCGGCAGTGTGCAAGTGCGCCAATGCAATGGGAAGGTGAAGGTTTCAACCGGCGGCGGCAGCGTGGACCTGAGTGACGTTGGCGGTCCGGCGGAGATCGAAACCGGGGGCGGGAGCATCCGGCTGACCTCCGCTAAGGGACATGTTCACGCGGAGACCGGCGGTGGCGGCATTGAGCTTTATGGCGTGCCCTCGGCCCGGGCTGAAACGGGCGCGGGCGGGATCACGGTGAAGCTGGTGAATACGGGCGGCGAGCGTAACGATTCCGATCTGGAAACGGGCGCGGGCGACATCACGGTGTATATCGCCGCCGATGTAGCCATCGACGTGCGCGCCAGTGTGGATATGGGCAACGGACACCACATCACTTCCGATTTTCCCGATATCCGCATCGGCAGCGAAGGCGACAAGTGGGGCCCGAAGACGCTCACTGCCGAAGGCAAGCTGAATGGCGGCGGTCCTACGGTGAAGGTACATACCTCGTCTGGCGACATCTGCTTCAAGCGCGCCAGCCGTTGAAGCTTTGAAGACGCCCGCCCGGCGCGAGCCGGCGGGTTCAACGAAATTACGATTGAGGGATTTGGCCATGCGCAAATACGTTGTGGCAAGCATCGTGTTTTTGCCGTTGTTCCTCACTTTTTCGCACGCAGAGCAGAGTCGGTCTGTGGATCCGCCGGAGCAGCCGTTCGCGTTCTCCAGTGAAGACAGCGGCACCAGTTCGTATCTCGGGGTCGACATATCGGATGTGACCACCGAACGTCTGAGCGCCTTGAAGCTGAAAGAAGAAAAAGGCGTCGAGGTAACGATGGTCGACCAGGATGCTCCGGCGGGCAAGGCTGGGATCAAAGAGCACGACGTCATTCTGACCATGAATGGCGCGTCGATTGAAAGTGGGGCGCAGTTGCGCCGGATGATCCACGAGATGCCGCCCGGTCGCATCGTGACCTTTGGCTTGAGCCGTGACGGGCAGCCCATGACGGTGAAAGTGCAACTGGCCGACAAGCACCAAGAATTTTCCATGACGGGTCATAACATGAAGGATTTTCACGTCCAGATTCCCGACATTCACATTCCGGACATCGATATTCCGTCGATCAACATGGTTGTGGTGACCTCCTCGGCGCGCAGCGGTCTGACGGTGGAAAATATCACCCCGCAACTGGGAGAGTTCTTCGGTGTGAAGAATGGCAACGGCGTTCTGGTGCGCGCCGTCGAGAAAGGAAGCCGTGCGGAAAAGGCTGGCTTCCGAGCCGGAGACGTGATCGTGAAGGTCAACGACCAGCCGGTGCACGACACCGGCGATTTCTCGCACGCGGTGCGGTCGCGCAACGGCGCGGCGGTCAGTGTGGGCGTGATGCGCGACAAGAAAGAGCAGAATCTGAATCTGGCTCTGCCCGACCGCAAGGAATCTGGCGAACTTCTGCAGGAAGAGGAAAGCCTGGAGGGTCCGCTGATCGACGCCGACTCCGCCGTCGAACTGAGCGAGTTGCAGCAGGAAGTCGCCAGGTTGCAGCCGCAGATGGAACTGGCAACGGAAGACGCTCGCACATCGGTGAGGGAGCTTCGCAAGGACCTCTGCGGCCAACCGAAGAAAATGCGCCAGCACGCCGAGAAGCTGAAGAACCAATCTCAGGTCCAGCAGGAACAACTCAAGAAAGGCCAAGAAAGGCTGAAGATGCAGCTGGAGCTACTGCGCCAGGAACGGCGGGGACACGGGTTCGATATCTAGAGGCGCGGACGATTCGCCCGTTACTGGCTGCTTGAAGTGGAAAGTGCAAGGCCGGCGAGACAGACGCGATTCCGTCCCGCCTGTTTTGCGGCGTAGAGTCCGCTGTCGGCTGCCCGGATCATTTCATCCCGGGTCTTGCCGTGAGCGGGAAAAGCTGCGATTCCGGCGCTGATGGTGATGGTTCGGGGGACTCCCGGAAACTGAAAGCTTTCTACCAACCGGCGCAATTTCTCGGCGATGGCAATCGCCTGCTTCGTAGTGATCTGAGTCAGCAAGATCGCGAATTCTTCTCCGCCGTAGCGGCAGACCACATCAATCTTGCGCAACTGCTGGTGGAAGAGCGAAGAAACCTGGCGCAGCACCTCGTCCCCCAGCAGGTGACCGAACTCATCGTTCAGCCTTTTGAACTGATCGATATCCGCCATAATCACAGCCATGCCGGTTCCATAGCGTCGGGCGCGCTCGATTTCCTCCATGATCCGCAGCTCGAAGAAGCGCCGATTAAAAATACCGGTCAGGCCATCCAGATATGCCAGTTGTTTAACCCGCTCCACGTAGTGCGCGTTCTGGATGGAATTGGCGCAAATGTCGGCGACTGATTCGAGCGACTGCAGTTCGCTCTCGCGGAACGCGTTTCGCTGCGAGCTGTGCAGCGTGAGCACCCCGAGGGTCTGCCCAAATGAAATCAGCGGAATGCTCATTCGCGAGGCGGACTCTCTGAAAAGCCTGAGGGGCTCAGGCGTGGCGCTCAGATCCTTCTCGATGAGCGTGCCACTGCTTGAGATTACACGCGACCAAGGCTCCTGGCTGGCGGGGAAACGTCCGCCCGCAGGAGTGCAAGGTGTGAGCGTCCCTTGATGCGCCCGCATCACAAGGTCGCCTTCGTCCCGCAGGAGAAGCGATACATGCGACACTTGAAAGGCCTTCTGAATCACCGAACATACGCGGACCAGAAGATCCTCCAGTTCCATGACGGCTGTGCTTTGCTGCGCGATCGTATTGATCGCCTCCAACTGTCGCGCCCGCTGCCGTTCCAGCGAGTACAAGCGGGCATTCTGAAGCGCGATGGAGGCCTGCGTCGAAAACAAAGTCAGCAGCTCGATGGTTTCATGGTCGAAGTGATCGAGGCGGTCGCTCTGACAGTCGAGTACGCCCACGACCTCATCGCGTACCATGAGCGGAATCGCCAGCTCCGAGCGCGTGGACTGGGCTGCGCAGACGTAGCGCGGGTCCTGGCTCACGTCGGGAGCGTAGACCGGTTGCTTCTTCAAGACCGCCGCTCCCGTGATCCCCTCGTGCCATCCCAAACAAATCGCGTCTTTGCCGGGATCCCAGCCGATCTGCGAACGGACGCACAGCTGCTCGGCCTCCCTGTCGAGCAGCAGGATGGCCACGTTCGGCAGATGAAAAAAGTCGCGCGCGATCGCCAGGATTCTCTGCAACACCTCGTCCAAATCAAAGGTGGAGAGCACGGCCTGGCCCGCGTCAAATAAGACCGCGAGTTTTGGCATGGTGGAACGAATTGTACGAAGGAGGATAGCGGTTACCAAGGTTCCGAAAGTAACCGGTCTTGAGAGGATGCGATCTGTCCATCCTCGAGGCTATCGCCACTTTCTTGCAGTGCGGATCAATCCGTAGGCCACCACGCAAAACCAGAAGTCCAAAAGCATGCCCAAGTCCAATTGGGAAGGGCGGTGACGCGCCACCGGCGGCAACGACGGAACGAGGACGAAGTACACGACATTGCCCAATATGATCGCCAGCAAAGCCTGGAGAAAATTGACGAGCACAGTTGGCTTAGACACCGCGTTTCTCCAGCAAGTTTCGACCGGAAAGATCTACTGAGAGATCGTTCTCATTGGTCGCTGTCTCCATGGCGTCCCAAGCGGGCAGCCTTCCGCTCCTGCTACCATTCCTCTGCCGCGTCCACGGAACCCTAAGTATGCTCGAACTTTCCACCTCGGTCCAATATGTGAAGGGCGTTGGTCCGCGCATCGCGGAAGTCCTCGCTGCCAAGGGAATCCACACGGTCGGCGACCTGCTTCATTATCTGCCTTTTCGCTATGAAGACCGGCTGAATCCACGCGGGATTTCCGAACTGCGCCCCGGCGAGATGGCGACGGTGGTCGGCGAAGTGCGCAACTCCGGACTATTTCGCACGCGGAGCATGCCGATTTTCCAGCTTACCGTCGGGCAAGGGCGGTCGCGCCTGCGCTGCCTCTGGTTCAATGCGACGTACCTGAAGGACAAGTTCACACCCGGGCAGATGATCGCACTGTACGGCAAGGTCGAGGAAGATGCACGCAGCCGCGAGCTGCAAATCATGCAACCGCAGTTCGAGATTCTGGGGGATTCCAGCGGCGGCGAGAGCGGCGCGGAAAAGAAAGCGGTGGAGTCTCTGGAGATTGGCCGCATCGTTCCGATCTATGAGGCGATCGGTCGCCTTACCCCGCGCTGGTTTCGGCGTGCTATCCACACCGCGCTCGATAATCTGACACCCGATCTGGCGGAGCCAATTCCCGCCGCTGTACGCGCTCATCTTGGGCTGATTTCACCGCGCTCCGCGCTCTGGAACGTGCACTGGCCTGAGCCTGGAGAAAGTTTCGACACCTTGCAGTCTTCCCGCACTCCCGCTCACATTCGGATGATCTTCGACGAACTGTTTTTCGTGGAACTGGGGCTGGAGTTGAATCGCCGGCAGCAGAAGGCGCAGACCGGAATCGCATTCCGGCTGGACGATGGAGTGAGGGCGGCGATCAAGAAGATTCTCCCATTTCATCCCACGCCTGCGCAGAAGCGGGTGCTGAAGGAGATTGCGGCAGACATGGAGAAGCCGTATCCCATGCGTCGTTTGCTGCAGGGCGACGTAGGATCGGGCAAAACTATTGTGGGCTTCGAGGCCGCCATCATCGCGATCGAGAACGGCTGCCAGGTGGCGCTGATGGCCCCCACCGAAATTCTTGCCCAGCAGCATTATTTTTCCGCCAGGCGGATTCTGGAGAATGCCGGATACCGCATCGTGTTGTTGACGGGCTCGCTCGAAGCCGACCGCAAGCGCGAAGTCCGTCGTCACATCTCGCAGGGCAATGCGCAACTCGTGATCGGTACGCACGCGCTGCTGGAAGAGAAAGTAGAGTTCGCGAAACTGGGCCTCGTCATTGTCGACGAGCAGCATCGTTTTGGGGTGTTGCAGCGGCTGAAACTGATGAAGAAGTCGGGAGATTCAGAGGGAAATGGTACTTCGGCGGCGCCCGCCGAGCCTGATGTTTTGGTCATGACCGCGACGCCCATTCCGCGCACGCTTGCGCTCACGCTCTACGGCGATCTCGATCTCAGCGTGCTCGACGAACTGCCGCCCGGACGCACGCCGATCGCGACCCGCTGCGTCGCTGACGACCAGTCGCCGAAAGTGTGGGAGTTCGTCCGAAAACAAGTAGCTGCCGGGCACCAGGCCTACGTGGTCTATCCGGTGATCGCAGAGAATGAAGAGAGCGAACTCAAGGCCGCGATCAAGATGTACCGCGAGCTCAGCGGCAAGATTTTCGCCGATCTGAAAGTGGGACTTCTGCACGGCCGCCTCGACGCCGATCTGAAAGACCAGGTCATGCGCATGTTTCAGCGAGGCGAGTTGCAGATTCTGGTCGCGACCACCGTCATCGAAGTCGGTGTGGATGTGCCCAACGCGACCGTGATGGTGATCGAGCATGCCGAGCGCTTTGGCCTGGCGCAGCTACACCAGTTGCGGGGACGCATCGGCCGCGGCGCCGCTAAGTCGTATTGCATCCTGATGACCGGAGGGAAAGTGAGCGAAGAAGGCCAACGGCGGCTCGATGCCATGGTGCGCACGAATGACGGTTTTCAGATCGCGGAACTCGACCTGGAACTACGCGGTCCTGGCGAATTCTTTGGCACGCGGCAGGCTGGGTTGCCCAGCTTTCGCGTGGCCAACCTCATGCGCGACGCCCAATTGCTTGAGGCCGCGAAGCGCGAAGCGGCCGCCGTAATTGCCGGACCGAACGCCGAAATCTCCGCCGAAGAAATCAGCCGGGCTCTCGTGCACATGCGGGCGCGCTGGCAGCACACGTATGGCTTGGTCGAAGTCGGCTGACGGGATACGAGTTCAATTTCCGGGTTGCCCGTCATCCGACCCTAGCACTCGATAGTGCGCCGGAGTGTTAATAAACGCTGTGCGACGTGGGAACTAGAGAACATTGCGCATGTCAGGCGCTCAGATTCGGATAACCAACCCATCGTATGCCACTTCATACCCGTGCGCTTTTGCGAAAGCGGCCAAGGAGGGGTGTGCCGGATTGCCTTGGTGAGCGATATGTGTCGCAAAGATGCGGGCGTGTGAACCCAACACACCTTCCGCGCGCATTCGGTTTGCGTGCTCAATGACCTGATGGGCGCTCAAATGGTCACTGCCAGGCTGTTCGGGACCATAGGTGTTATCGAGAATCACAACATCGAATCGCATCTTGTGCCTCCGGAAAGTCTGCCACGTCTGTTCGAACAGCGCGGCTGTATCCGTACCATAGAAGACAGCGCAGCCGGCGGCTTCAATCGCATACAGCATCGCTCCCCTCCCCGGTGCATGGTTAGCGGGAAAGGCCATCACCGAATACGTACCCACCGTGAAGGATTCGAATGGCTGGACCTGGTGGATCTTGAAGTTGAGATACTTCTCCGCTTCAGGAGACAGGAGACCGTAACCCGCAAGGTCTCTCTCAAACGTTTCTGCAGCTCGTTCCAAGGTCTCGCGGGACGCGTAGAAATCCAAGACAGGTGCGTCAACCACGCCACAGGCTGGGCTGCAAGAGAGTAGATGGGACAAGTCCAGATGGTCAGCGTGCGGATGGGTTTGCAGGCAATATCGGACGTCACTCAATGAACAGCCGTGCATGTGCGACGCCGCCATAATGTCGGGGCCGAGATCAATCAGCAAATCATTGTTGATCAGCGCAGCGGACCGTTTCCGAAGACTCGGCCCACCTAGCGTGCGTGCCTGGGCGCAGTTTCGGCACTTGCAAAAAGCCTCTGGGAAGGCATTCGCGGCGGCGGTTCCAAGGAACGTGATAGTCATCTGCTGGGGCATCTTTCCAAGCCTGTCGGACACGCAACATGGGGCTCTTAGCTTTGCGCGACCGTGCTAAGCCAGAATTCGCTGAACTCGGTCCCGTTAACACGCGTCACCACTCTAGTGGGTTTGCCACTGCTGTCAACGGTCTGATGGAGCGCCCCATCTATGATTTCCGATTTCACAGGAATCTCGCGGATCTCCACACCCTTGCTCCAGCCCAGCGCGATTGCGCACGCGAGCGGATCGTGCAAGAAGTTTATGATGTCGCGCGGCAGACCGTCGCAGGTTCGACCAAATCGTCTCTCCATGTCTTCGTCTCTGGCGAAGGCCTCTGCCTGTCTCGCTAGAAGGTGCCCCATCGGTCCCGCCTCTCTTAAGGTTGGCAGATAAGACCTCCTCAGCGCCGTTTCGACCGTTACTGAAAGTGGCACTAGCGTCGGGTTTGAATGTCGAAGGACGTACTCGGCCGACTTAGCATCGACCTGGACGTTATAGTCCATATCGCGACCCCACTGCGGGAAGCCTTCCTTGGGAGCAAACACGTGTCCGCCCATCAATACAAGGTGGGCCCGTCGGAGTAGACCCAGTGATCGCTGTTCAAGAAGAGCAAGGTTCGTGAAAGGCCCGATCGCGACTATCGTGGCCTCTTGTTCCACACTACGATCGAGCAGGGCGATGGCATCAACCGCCGGACCTGGCTCTGGCTGGATGACTTCCGGCCAATAGGCATTTTCGTCTGGAAAACCTGGCTGCAAAGGGTGGTAATAGCCCTGCGAAATGTCTGCTCCGGCGCAAACCGGGATATCTCTTCGTCCAGCGAGTGCGAGCGCGTACCGTGCATAGCCCGCTCTCTTGCCTCGATCATCTGAGACTGTGGTGACCGCGACCAGTTCAACCTCTGGCCAATTGAGTACCATCGCCAGCGCGCACAGATCGTCGATATCGCCACCCAAGTCGGTATCGAGATGTAATTTGCGCATTCTCCAAGGCCTCCATTTGCGGAACAAGTCATTGCTTTGTCACGGCAATATCCTAAACTCGCGCGACCGAAAGCGAATACCGATTTTCGGCGTTGCGGATGCATTGTCGGCTACCCGGAAGTTGACCTCACTGACGGTGGCTGTTTCGCCCGTGGCCAAGGCCCGAACTGGTAGAATCGGAAAGAATGGCAGGGCCTTCCCAACTGATTCAGATCGAGCTTGGCGCTCCGCCGCGGATGCCCAAGCCGCGGTGGCTGCGGGCGAAAGCTCCCGTGGGCGACAACTTTCACAATCTGAAGAAACTGGCCCGCGGGCTGGAGCTGCACACGGTGTGTGAGTCGGCGCAGTGCCCGAACATCGGTGAATGCTGGAACCACAAGACCGCGACATTCATGCTGTTGGGGAATATTTGCACGCGGCGCTGCGGTTTCTGCGCAGTGCCCAAGGGGAGACCGGAGGCCATCGACCAGGACGAACCTCGCCGTGTGGCTGAGGCGGTAGCGACGCTGGGACTGAAACATGCAGTAGTGACGAGCGTGAACCGCGACGATGACAACATTGGCAGCGCCCGAATTTTTGCTGAGACCATTCGCGAGATTCGCGAGCTGACGCCCGATTGCCGCGTCGAAGTTCTCATCCCGGATTTTCAGGGCCTGGAAGAATCGTTGCGCATCGTGCTGGATGCCAAGCCGGACGTGCTCAACCACAACACCGAGACCGTGCCCCGGTTGTATCGCGCCGTCCGTTCTGGTGCCCGCTACGAACGCACCTTAACGTTGCTGGAGAATGCCAAGAAATTCTCTCCCGGCATGGTGACCAAGAGCGGCGTAATGGTTGGCCTGGGAGAGTCGTCGGAAGAACTGGTCGAAGTCTTCCGCGATCTTGGCACGCGCGGCGTCGACATACTCACGGTAGGGCAGTATTTGCGCCCGTCGAAGGATCATCTGCCGATTGCCCGCTTCTATGAGCCCGAAGAGTTTACCTATTTGCGGGAACAAGCTCTGCGCTTCGGTTTCCGCCATGTCGAGTCCGGACCGCTGGTGCGGTCCAGTTACCACGCGCACGAACACGCCGATGCCGCTGCGCTGCCGCGGGCGGTGTCGTAGTTTGCGACGGCGGAATTTTCCCGCCAAAATTTCCCTCTAACGAACAAGGTGCGCAGCGTTAGTATGCCCTTCGAAGAAATCGGCCTCAGGAGGATGCGCCTCCGGGGCTAACCGCTCTTCTGGTTGTCTTTAGATGTTTCGACGGCCTGCTGGGCGCGCTGACAGGAATTGGGGCGGCGTGCTGCTCACGCCCATTCTGGCGCTGCTTTTACTTTGCCCCCTTCGCTACGATCATGATCGCGGTGGGCGATGAATCCTCTCCTGCCGCCAACGAAACGGGGATCCTCAGAAGACGTGCAGCTTGATGCTCAGGTACTTCTTCGGGTTTTCCCTAATACTCTTTACCAAATTGCGGCTCTCGATCAGCATCTGGCTGGCGTTGTTGTATAGAGTGTCGTCCTTGAAAAGCTTGCCGACTGTGCCTTGGCCGGCTTCCAGTTCGGTAGTTAATTCCGAGAGTTTGCTGATCGTGTTATCCAGCTTCTTTGCCAATTCCTCATCCTTGGTCAGTTTGCCGAGCGTACCCTTGCCAGCATCGATGTCCTCGGTCAGCTTCTTCATGTTGGCAACGGTGTCATTGGCGTTGTTGTAGAACGACGGATCTTTCAGGAACTTTCCGGCCGTGCCTTTGCCCTGCTGGAGGTCGTCGATTACGCCATTCATCTTGTCGAGGGTGGCGATGAATTTTTCGTAGGCGTCATTGCGGCTGATCAGCCTTCCTAAGCTGCCCTCGCCGCTGCCCACCTGCTGCACGATCTGCTGAAATTCCGCAATGGTGGAGGAGAGGCGGTTGTAGAGGGTCGGATCGTAGATGAGTTTGCCCATTGATCCTTTGCCGCTTTCGGCGAAAGCCAAAATACGGTCGGCGCGCTTTAGAAGGGCATCCATGTTCTCGAGAGTGCTCTGGCTGGCGCGCACTACTTGATTGAAGTCGGGATGCACCTGCGTGGGCAGCGTGTCTCCGTCCCGCGCCGCGGGTCCGAGCGCCTGCAGGCTGTCGATATCGAGGAATGTTTCTCCTAACACTCCTGCGGTTTCGAGCGAAGTTACAGAATCGCGATGGATCGCATAACTGTATTTGGTGCTGACTTTCATCAACACCTTGACGGGAGTTTGCTGCTTGTCTTTGTCAGGTACGATAAGGATCTTGGTCACGTTGCCAATATCAACGCCGTTCAGACGCACGGGAGCGCCCTGGCGCAACCCTTGAGCGTTATCGAAATAAGATTTCAGAGTGATGCGAGAGGTGAAGAGGCCGGAGGTCCCGGACATCAGGAACAGCAGAAAAGCCAGCGTCAGAGTGGCGACGATCACCGTGATCCCGACGCGCAGTTGCGACCACTTGAGCTGCTTCTGGCTAGGCAAATGAATTCCTCATGATGCCAGTCTGGATGGGATTATGCCGGTCGCGCGAACAGCTCGGGACCGCAATCGGCTCCTCGCTGAATGATAACAAAAACTTGAGCGAGGTCTAGGCGGGTTTCGTCCGCAGTGCCGGCATCAGCAGCAGGGCGAGCAGGTATGCGGCTGCTCCGCAGGCCAAAGTGACGGTTAATCCGAACTGGATGGCGATGACCATGGCCAATACTGATCCGAGCACGCTAGCCGCCGCGTTCATCGCCCAAGCCCATTCCACGGCACTATCGGAAGCGCCTTGCCCGGCGGGAAATTCTGGGGCGGGAAGAGCGGCGAGAGCGCGGAGGCCCGTCGGAAACGGCATTCCCATGACGAATCCCAAGGGAATGAGAAGGACCCCGCTCACCAGCAGGCGGTATCCGAAGTCCATCCCTACCAGCGCCGCCAAACGGCTGGGCAGGAAAAATACGTCGAAAAGAAGCGTCACGATTACCAGTACCAGGGGTACCCAGCCCAAGTTGGTGCGCGGCAGCCAGAGCCGCGAAAACAGGCTGCCCGCGCCGCTGGAAAGCATCAGCAGGAAAATCACCACCGTCAGGGCATAGGTGGGATGGCCGAGAAACAGCACGAAGCGCTGGATGAAGGCGATCTCGACCAGGATGTAGCCCAAACCTACCGCAACGAAATAAAGCAGAGGAAGCGGGGACTGGCGTCCAATCCGGCTTCTCCATGCGAGGGGCAGAACCAGAAATGCCAGCACCGCGATCAGAGAAATCACCAGAACGAGAAGAAGTACCAACACTCCCAGGTTTACTTTCCAGTCGATGCCTCCGCGCAAACCTTTTTCGCCGAGAATCTGTCCGGCCTTGAGGGTGAAGAAGAAGAAAGGGGCGTTGTCCGTCACGGGGGCGACGTTGTAGGCGTAGCCGCGCGCGAACGCGTAGGGATCATTGCTCGCGATCAGGTCGGAGAACGAATTCTGCCCGGGGTCCGACGGCAGATACAGCGGCTCGAGTTGCGGGTAGTTGTCGAGATGCGTGGTTACCGAAGCCTCTTCTGCCGGCGTGAATGGAGTCTTCTTGGTCAGCACCACGACCGGGATGCCGTCCTCATTGAGCGATCCTTGCGAAGCGATAATAAAATTGCCCGCGGGATTTGTTACCCCGAGGCGATGCAGCGCCTCCATAGCCACCGCAACCACGCGCAGGGCTTCACGCGGATGCCGAAATTCCCAGCGCGTGATGGCGATCATTCCATCCGGCTTGAGGTGAGCGAAATATTCGCGGAAGGCCTCGACGGTATACAAACTATTTTCGCTGAGCGCGAAGGCCCCGGCTGCGGTCGAAGCCCAGGTGTCGACCAACGTCATCTGCACCACATCGAATTGTTGCGGGGTAGAGCGCAGAAACGACCGGCCGTCATTGACCTGAATATGCACATCGGGCCGCTGGTAAAGATGCTGGGAATAGTCGGCGTAACGCTCGCGCATAATCGTGGTAGCGATGATGGGATTGATCTCGATCCCGGTTACGCTGGGACTGCCGTTGGCGATGGCGCGCAGGACGTCGACGCCGCCACCTGGCCCGATAATGGCGAACTCCCCGTGCGGACGCAAGACATTAGCCAGCGCCGGCGGCGCCGACATCAGGTCGTCCTCCCACTCCGTGTCGTGCCAGCGCGCCACGTCCGCATTCATGATGTAGGTGGAAGCGTCGGCGTCGATGACCACTACTTTGGCCTGACCCTTGCGGTCGACTTCCACGCGCGAGAGCGCATTCCAGCGCGCAAACTCCACCTGAGCCGGATCGCGGAACATGCCCTTCGCGTAAACCACGTCGATCAGGCGTCCGGAGTAGTTCGCGCCGATCAGGGCCAGCAGCGCAAGGGTCAGCAGGGCTGCGTTTCTGCGCAGCGAGCGGGGTTCGGCCCAAATCGTCCCGGAGGCGGCCATCGTGGCTCCGGCGACCAGAACGACGTTCGGCCCGCCTACCCAGTTCAGCAAGGGTACGACCGCCAGGCAGGCCAGCGCCCCACCGCAAAGGTCGGCGCCGTAAAGCCGCGGGATGCGCCGCGTCTCGCGCGCGAATACGACTGCGAACAGAAGTCCGGTGACGAAGAAGGGGACGGCAGCGGCCAGGTAGAGCGCCGTCAGCCGTCCGAAGTTTGCCCACGAAACCCGCAGCGCGACCGGAACATGCAGGACGATCTCCAGCACCACGACCACGACTACCGAATTCGTCATGCACAGCCGTGCCGCGAGTGAGCGCGTGTCGGTTGCCGCGAGCCTGATCTTCAGAAGGTACGCGGACACGCCCCCTGCGCCCAGCCCCAGTAGAGCAATCGAAATCGCGAGAAAGGCGAAGTGATAGAAGAGCACCACGGAGAATAGCCGGGTCAGAGCCAGTTCGAGCAAGAGCGCTGCGAAGCTGGTGAGCGCGAGGCCCGCCAGCAGAGTCTTTTCCGAGATTTCAGTCCTGCTCAACGTTGGGGTGGGAGTCGCGGTAATGACGGGCATATGGATCGGAGGCGACAGTCTAGCAGATGGTGGGCAGCGCGGCCGGCAGTCTGGAAGGCGGGCGTCAGCTCTCGAGAATCACCTGTGCGATCGCCTGCGCCTCGGTATGCGATAGGGAGAGAGCCACATTTTTCACTCCGAGCTTCGCCGCGAATTCTCCGGCCTTCCCGTGGAAGGTCATGGTCGGGCGGCCTCCGGGCATGCGGACCACCTCGCAATCGCGCCATCGAACGCCGTGATTCCAACCGGTGCCCAAAGCTTTCATGGCGGCTTCCTTGGCGGCGAAGCGTGCGGCATAGCGCTCGAAGCGATTCGCCTTCGAATCACAATAGCGCATCTCTCCGGCGGTGAAGACGCGCTGCAGGAAACGCTGCCCGAAGCGCTCGATGGACTGGCGGATGCGGGGGACTTCGGCGATGTCGATGCCCGTACCGACGATCATGATCGGAATTGCCTTTGGCCAAGTGCTATGAGTACTGTCCTGAGCGCTTCATCCTGGTCTGCGAAAACGGTCCGCAGATCCAGCAGCACCAGTCCTTGTTCCACGCGGGCAACGATTGGCGGATCGGACGCTCGCAGGCGAGCGGCCAACTCGTCGGGGCTGAGGCCGTCGCAACTCAAGGCCAGCAGACGGGTCGGCAGGACCGAAGACGGAGCGGCGCCGCCGCCGATTACCGATTCCCCATCTGTGACTTCGATGTTCAGTTTCGACGACCGGGCATGTGCCGCGAGCGACTCGGCGCGCTTGCCGATTTCCTCTTTCGTCAGGCGCATCATTTTCAACGTGGGAATGGCATCGTGGTCGCGCTTCACGTATGCAAGCAGCGTAGCCTCGAGGGCGGCGTAGGTGAGTTTGTCGACGCGCAGGGCGCGGAACAGGGAGTTGGCGCGCATGCGGGCGACCAGATCGGCACGGCCGCTGATTAATCCAGCTTGTGGGCCGCCTAGTAGTTTGTCGCCGCTGTAGGTCACAACGTCGACGCCGGCACGCAGGCTGTCGAGCACGCTGGGTTCGCCGCTGATGCCGAAACTCTGCAGGTCCACGAGTGCACCACTGCCTAGATCTTCCATTAAGGGCAGGGCACGCTGGCGCGCGAGCGTCACCAATTCGGCGGTGGAGGCCTGCTCGGTGAAGCCGGTGATCTCGAAATTGGATCGATGCACGCGCAACAGGAGCCGCGTGTGCTCGGTTATGGCCTTTTCGTAGTCGGCAACGCGAGTGCGGTTGGTCGTGCCCACCTCGCGAAGACTTGCGCCCGACTTTGTCATGACGTCCGGGATGCGAAAGGAGCCGCCGATCTCCACCAGTTCGCCACGAGAGACGATCACATCGCCGCCTTCGGCCAGCGAGTTCAGCGCCAGCAGGACGGCAGCGGCATTGTTGTTTACGACGATCGTCGAGACAGAGCCGGAGCCTTCCGCCGGGCTTCGCCCCTTCGGCTCGCTGCGCTCGCTCAGGGCAGGCCCAGGCGGGACAGCCGAGGCGGCTGTCGCTACGTAAGCCGCGCTCTCACCAAGAAGGTTGCGAAACAGCCGATCGACGTGAACGTCGCGCTTGCCGCGGGCGCCAGCCTCGAGGTCGAACTCGAGATTTGAAAAGCGCCCGGCAGCTTCACCGATGTGCGTCAGTGCGGCTTCCGCGAGTGGAGCGCGGCCAAGGTTGGTGTGCAGAATGACGCCCGTCGCGTTGATCACCGGACGCAGCGAATGTCCGAGTGCCTGACGAAGATGTTCTTTGACAGCGTCGGCCAGTCCGTCGAGGGCAAGTCGCAGTGCGGGCGCGTCCAGCAGTCCTGAGGCGACTTCTTGCCGCCAACGCGCGAGCACAGCGCGGGCGGCATCGGTAACCGCGGCAGGTCCATGGCGAGCGGCGAGGGACGCCACGTTCGGCGTGCGAACCAACTCGTCCACCGACGGGAGTTCGCGAAAAAGCTCCGATTTCGCCGCGCTCTTCATCCCCGGATTATCCCATGAAAACGACGCCATGCCCGCGGTTCGCCCCGGACGCTGCTACAAAGTATGAAGATAGGCGAGCAGATCCTGAATATCCTGCGGGCTCAGGGTTTGGCTGTAGCCTGGCATTTCGTTGCGACCGAGCCGGATGATGTCGGTGACCCGCTCATCGTTAGCCGGCAGTCCACTCAGAGAAAGATATTTGTTCTGAAAAACACCCTTAAGGCCCGGGCCTTTCTTGCCTCGAGCGGAATATGGCTGATGGCACCGGTCACATTTCGAGTCGTAGATTTTGCGTCCGGCGGACTGCTGCGGGTTGAGGCCAAGTTCGGCATCGGATTTGCGGCGCTCGATGTCGCAAGCAGAGAGGGCAGCGAACGCCTGCAGAAGAACCAGCGTTGCAAAGAAGAGGTTTGCGCGAGTACTTTTCAGGAACTGTCCCATCGAAACATTGTCTTTCAATTGCATCGACTATCCTCGAGGTTAGGCCACACGCGGCGCTGCGAGCCGCTTTACAATGATAGAGCTAAAGAGTAAAGCACAAAGCACAGTTTACTTGAGTCATGACAGTTGCGATCAAGCGGGTCTACCAGCCAGCATCGCGCAGCGACGGAGAGCGCGTGCTCGTCGACCGGTTGTGGCCGCGAGGTCTCGCGAAGGCCGGCGCCGCGATCGACGAATGGCTGCGTGACCTTGCTCCTTCGGACGAACTACGCCGCTGGTATCACGCCCGCCCCGATCATTGGGCGAACTTTCGCGGGAAATATCTGCAGGAATTGTCGGAACCTGAAGCCGAAAAGGCGCTGCGCCGGCTGTACCACCTTGCCCACCAAAGAAAGCGCCTTACCCTGCTCTTCGCCTCGAAGAACGAGACGCACAATAACGCGTTCGTCCTCAAGGAACTGCTCGACGGGAGGCGAAAACCTCCGACCGGTACAGGTCCTGGGGCGGTCCCCGGCATGCGCAAGCGAGACGCCACCGTGCGGCGCAGATAGCGCATCGTTTGCCGAATCCTGCCAGCAGGCTTCATTTAGAATCGTGCCGGATGAGATCTGTTTTTCAATGGAACCTTGGAACGCGCGCTCTGGAACTCGGCAAGCGCACACTGATCATGGGCATCGTCAATGTTACCCCTGATTCGTTTTCTGACGGCGGTCAGTTTCTGGACCGGGATAAGGCCATAGAGCACGCAGAGCGATTGCTGGACGAAGGAGCCGACATCCTTGACATTGGCGGCGAGTCCACGCGTCCGGGAGCGCGCGTCGATGCCGGTGCTCCGAAGCTAGCTGAGACCAAGCCGGCTGAGACAAAGAAAGGTCAGCCTGCGAATCTCAGGGCGGCCGTGGGGCCGCCTGCCGTGAGCGCGGAAGAAGAACTCACGCGGGTGATTCCGGTCGTTGCCGCATTGAAGAAGAAGCATCCCACGGCAGTGCTCTCGGTAGACACCTACAAAGCGGACGTGGCTCGCGCGGCTGTGGACGCGGGAGCGGAGATCGTGAACGACGTCAGCGGATTTCGCTGGGACGCGCGAATGGCGAAGACTGTCGCTGAGCTCAAATGCGGCGCGGTCTTAATGCATATGCGCGGACGTCCCGACGAGTGGCGCATGCTGCCGCCGCCGGGTGACATTGTGCTGCTGGTGAAACGGGAACTCAAGGAGTGGGCTGAGAAGGCGGTGCTGGCGGGGGTGCGGCGCGAGCGGATCGTGCTCGATCCCGGCTTCGGATTCGGAAAGAGCTTTGACGAGAATTATCCGTTGCTGGGGCGCTTCAATGAATTGCAGACCGCGGGATTTCCGCTCCTCGCGGGCACTTCGCGAAAATCTTTTATCGGGCGGACGCTGGCGAGAGAGGGGAAGGATGTTCCGCCCGAGGGCCGCCTTTACGGAACGCTTGCCACCCAGACTGCCCTCATATTGAAGGGCGCACACATTTTGCGGACCCATGACGTCAAGGCGGCGGTGGAAGCGGCACGAGTGGCGGATGCGATTTTGCAGGCGCGTTAGAGTCGTGCGGTTCGCGACAGCCGGCAAGTGCCGACGCTACTCGTTTTCGCCCTCGAAGAAGATTTCGCTTTCCCTAATGCGCAAGGCTGACGCTGCGCGGTCCCCACAAAGCCACGGCGGCGCGATTTTTCAACTATCCAGATCAGTCAAACGCAGTAATTGCCTCTTGCTTTGTCGCTACCGTTTCCGAAGGTTGGAACCTCCGGGGAGCGGAGTGGCCGCAACCTCCTCCTCTCGCCGGTAGTCCAGAATGCGTGACGTCAAGGTGTGTGCGCCAACAATTCGCACGTCCGCAGTGGCTTCCATGCTGGTTTGCACCCACACTCCTCCGAGATCGGCAAATACCAGCTTGATGCGAACTTTTGTTAACCACCAAGAAGGCGTTTTTTCGACCTCTCCCTGGATCTGACGAATCAAAAATGAGTGCTTGTCTATCCAGACTTCTCCCGAGATCAGGTCGTTCTCCGTTCGCTTCGGCTTCAATCCCAAGACGTAACAGGATTGTCCGTCTAGCGTCGCCTCGCCGATGTAGTTGAAAGCGTAATTATCGCTGCTGATGGCGCTGCTGGCTTTGTTGTCCTTGGAGGTTGCTGCGACTTCGTGGTCCAAAATACGGCGCACAAGTTGCGGCCCTCGGCTGCTGCCCGAGGACCTCTGAATCGCATAGCCTTTGGAGGCGGGTGGCCTGAAATTGATTTCTGCCACCACCTCGGAATCAGCCTTCGAATCCTTCGCGCCAAATAGGCGATACTCGCGAATGATCTGATATGAGGCTGGCGGGCGCACCGCCGCTTGCGCTTTTTGAACCGACTGAATGATCGCGTCAAGTGGCATGGTCCCCGAGGAAGTAATCTCCTGAGCGACTCCGAGGGAGCAAAGCAGCCCGATCAACGCTCCACTCGTCACCCATCGCTTCCTAATGGCCACTTTCCATGCCTCGCGATCCCTAAGATGCGGGAAGCACGTCCTGGGCCAAAAGAAAAGACTGCAAAAAGTAAGGATTACGCGCAAGAGCGATGGAAGATAGTGCAAATCCGCGGGTTGTTCGAGGACATTCTTCCTAGGCGGAATCCGGTAATCGGCGCGCCTTCAGACCGTATGCTCCTCGCGTTGAATGTGAGAGCGGGGAGGCGGTTGCGATTCAGTCGCCGTCCCTGAGAAAGGTCTGAATTTCGTTCTTACGGAGCGGATGCCTACACACTCGAAAACCCACGAGGTTACCTTCGTAACTTCCTTTCAACTCCCAATCACGTTTTTAATAAAATTGCGTTCTCGCGTTGGACTCGCGGTCATGGGTAATTTGGTGTTTTGCGTTATTGCGCAGCTGAATCTGGTATTCGGAGTGGCCGGACTGATCTGGCCGGACAAATTGATGCCATTCTTTGGCCTGTTTATGTTTCCGTGGCCAGCCACCTATCGAGCGATTCGTGTCAACGGCATCGTTGCCATCGGAGCCTACCTGCTAGTTCTCGGCAAACTGACTTACAGTTGGCTTTTGAGTTCGACCGGAACGGGATTACCCTGACGGTCTCGCCTGTCAATACGCTGCTTGGCACTCGCTTCTGCATCTGCTAATAACTGATGTTATCAGTCGTTACACCAGCTACTCCGAGCGGCAGTGAATAAACCGGTCCTAGAACACCTTGCCGGAATCCAGCAGGATGGTGACCGGTCCCTCATTCACCAGTTCCACCTGCATCATTTCCTGGAAACGGCCGGTTTCGCAGCGCACGCCTGCAGCTCGGATGCGCTCGACAAAAAACTCATACAGCCGCCGAGCGTGATCTGGAGGAGCCGCGGCGTCGAACGATGGGCGCTTGCCGCGGCGAACATCGCCGTACAGAGTGAACTGCGAGACCGCGAGCACGCTGCCGCCCACATCTTGCACGCTGCGGTTCATCTTTCCGTGCTCGTCTTCGAAGATGCGGAGGCCGGCAATTTTTTCGGACAGATACGTCGCATCGGCCTCGGTGTCTTCTTGTCCCACGCCCAGCAGAACCAGCAAGCCCAGGCCGATCTCGCCGCTGATCTGTTCGTTGACCGTGACTTTGGCGCGGCTGACGCGCTGCACGACGGCACGCATACGACTTTTCTCGCCTCTCAGGCCCCCGCAATGGGTCGACCGGCAAGCCATCATAACCCGCCCCAACGTTTGACCCCGGCAACGGCCAACCTTTAGGATTCAAGAGTGCAATCTCAAGTCAACCGAGGCTTTGCCGAAAGTGGCATGGCCCTTCCTTTACACTAATTCACCGGGACAATTACACTACACACTCGCCTTTTTTCGTATCGCAGTGCGTAAGACGTGCCAGAGTTGTGAAGGGCCCGAGCCCGGGCCAGCAGAAATATGAGCTGCGATAGCGCGACTGAAGAACCCGAATTCAAATCTAATCGAGGCAAGCGAGGAAAAACATGGCAGCCGTAGACGAGAAGGTAAAACAGATTATCGTGGAGCAGTTGGGAGTGGATGAGGGGGAAGTCACCTCCAGCGCGTCGTTCGTGGACGACCTGGGCGCGGACTCGCTGGACACCGTCGAACTGGTCATGGCTTTCGAAGAAGCCTTCGACATCGAGATCCCCGACGAAGACGCCGAGAAAATCCGCACGGTGCAGGACGCGGTGGACTACATCGGCAAACACGCGAAAGCGGGGAAATAGTTGGGACGCAGGGTCGTAGTCACAGGCCTGGGCTTGATCTGTGGCGTGGGCAATACCACTGACGTGGTGTGGAAGGCCCTGCTTGCAGGCAAGAGCGGCGTCGGGCGCATCACCAGTTTCGACCCTACTGCTTTTGCCTGCCAGATTGCCGCCGAGGTCAAGAACTTCGACCCGCTGAACTTCATCGAAAAAAAAGAAGTCAAGAAAATGGGACGCTTCATTCATGTCGCGATCGCGGCCGCGGAGGAAGCGATGAAAATGTCGGAACTGAAGATTACTCCGGAGAACGACGAGCGGGTCGGCGTTCACATCGGGTCGGGGATCGGAGGGTTCGACATCATCGAACGCGAACACACCGCGCTGATGGACGGAGGGCCCCGCAAGATTTCTCCATTCTTCATTCCGGCTGCCATCATCAATCTTGCAGCCGGGCAGGTCTCGATGCGCTACGGGGCCAAGGGACCGAACGAGGCGACCGCGACGGCCTGTACCACTAGCGCACATTCCATCGGAGATTCTTACCGCATCATCCAGCACAACGATGCCGACGTGATGATTGCCGGGGGCGCGGAGGCCGCAATCACTCCCATGGGCGTTGGCGGATTCGCCGCCATGCGCGCTCTGTCGACCCGCAACGACGCACCCGAGAAGGCCAGCCGTCCTTGGGATCGAGATCGCGACGGCTTCGTGATCGGCGAAGGCGCGGGCATCATGATCCTGGAAGAGCTGGAATTCGCCCGCAAGCGCGGCGCTCGCATCCTCGCGGAGATCGCGGGCTACGGCATGAGCGGCGATGCTTACCACATGACGCAGCCTGCACCGGAGCACGAGGGCGGCTTTCGCGTAATGCGCAACGCCGTGCGCGATGCGGGCGTAACTCCCGACGTCGTCGGATATGTGAATGCCCATGGCACTTCAACGCCGATCGGCGATGCGCTCGAGGCGCACGCCATCCGCAACTTTTTTGGCGAGCGCAGAATCGCTGTAAGTTCCACCAAGTCGATGACCGGGCACCTGCTGGGCGGGGCCGGAGGACTGGAGGCGGGCATTACCGTGCTGGCATTGCGCGATCAGATCCTGCCTCCGACGATCAACTTGGAGAATCCCGATGCCGATACCGCGGGCATGGATCTGGTGCCCAACCAGGCGCGCAAGGCGGAAATCGAATACGCCATGTCGAACTCGTTCGGCTTCGGCGGCACCAATGGAGCGCTGCTGTTCCGGCGCTGGAGCGAATAAATTCTCTCGTTGGGAATTTGCATTCTCCCCCTGTCCACTCTAAGTTCTTCATTTCACAAAAGTTCTGCTTCGTAATGTCCCGTCTCCCGTGCTTTCCGAAAAAGTAACGACACTTTGGTACTTCGAACGTTGGTCCTTTGGGTCTTTTCAGTGATAGCGAGCGACCGCACAATGGGTTTAGAAAGTGGAGTCTTCCCTCGACATGGATAAAGCTTTCGCCACAACCCTCGCCCTCGCCCCGTCCCGTACCGCCCGGAAGGCAGCCGCCCGCACTGCGCTGGTAGGCTTGAATGAATCGTCCGGGGCTCTGCTGACGGAATGCTTCCGCCAGTTCAACATTGAAACCGTGGTCATGTCTTCCAATGCCGCCGAGCGCCTGCGCAAGGAAAAGTTCGAGGCTTGTGTCCTGAGCCTGGGCGACGGTGCCGACGCCGTGATGGAAGCGGCCCGCAGTTCCCCTTCAAATAGCCGATGCGTGATTTATGGGCTGGGGGGGAACGCGCAGGAAGCGATGCGCTACTCCAAGTACGGCATCAACGCCATATTTAACGCACCGCTGGAGCGGCCCGCTGCCCTGAAACTGGTGCGTGCCACGCGGATGCTCGTGCTGCATGAATTCCGGCGCTATGTGCGCATTCCCGTGATGACCGAGGTCTCTGTCGTCGGAGATGGCCGGCGGATCAGCGCGTCCAGCGTCGAAATGAGTAGCGGAGGCATGTCCCTCAAGAGCTCCGAAGACCTTTCGATTGGCATGAACGTGGAGGTGTCGTTTTCGCTCATGACCTTGCCCCGCGTCAACGTTCGCGGAGTGGTGAGCTGGCGCAAGCCTAAATCGTTCGGAGTACGGTTCGATGCAGCCGACGAACGGCGCCAGAAAGTCAAGATTTGGATCGATTCCTACCTCGAGAACTGAGTCGCGGGTTACCTTTACAATAGCTGCGTGCCTGAAGTCAGCACTCGCGACGCGGCCGCGCCGACGCAACCTGCCCCTAGCGTCCGCCGCTTTACCCTTCGCCAGCGCATTGTCCTCCGCGTCATTATCTGGCTGGGATACGGGGTCATCCGCGTGATCGGGCCAACCTTGCGCGTCTCGGTTTCCTACGAGGAAGGTGCGCAGAAGACGCTGGAACAGCGCCCGCTGATCGCCTCCTTTTGGCATTCCTGCATGATCCCGGCTACCTATATCTTTCGCGACATGGGCATCCGAGTGATGAGCAGCAACAGTTATGACGGCGAGTACATGGGCCGGATCATTCACAAGTTCGGCTTCGTCGCGGTGAAAGGATCGAGCAGCCGCAACGCGGTGCGGGCTTTGCTCGGCCTGCGGCGAGCGCTCGAAGCAGGTTGGACCGTGGCGTTTACCCTGGATGGTCCCCGCGGTCCGCGGCACAAAGTGAAGCCCGGGCCGGTCGCGCTGGCACGATCGTCTGGCTCGGCGTTGACCATGTTCCACGCCGCCGTCGATCGGGCTTGGGTGCTGAACACGTGGGACCGCTTGATGATTCCGCTTCCCTTTTCGCGGGTGCTGGTGCGCGTCGGCAAACTGATCCGCGTGCCTGGTGACGCCACGGACGAAGACATCGAACGCTATACGGCTGAACTGCAAGCTTCGCTCGACCGAGTTTGCGAATTCGCCGAGGCCAACGCGAAACGGGTCGGTACGAGTGAGTTCCCCTACTACAAACGGAGCTAAGGGATATTAGGAGGATTCGGCGGCGATTGAAGATTGAGGATTGCTGATTGGGTCCGCGAAATCAGCGATCGAACGACAATCTAAAATCAACATTCAGCAACTGCCCTATTCGAGAGTTGAGCCGAGCTGTTGGTATTTGTATTTCTTGCCGTCCCAATACACGACTGACGAAGTCTGTTCGCCCTCGCCCGTTTCTTCCATGTAAATTCCGAGGATGGTTTTCTTCTTCATCGCAAGCCTTTTCACCGTCAGAGTTTTAAAGGGCAGATTGATAAGAAGGAACTTGGCCTTCGGGATTTCGGAGCGCCATGCGTCTTTTTCTGCGCCATGAATGATGAGCAGGCTGACGCCGCGCCGCTGGGGTTCGTCGGATGCGAAAGTGGAGGTGACTTTGACATCGCTATAGCCGAGAAAGCTGTCATAAGGGTCGGCGACGACGAAACTGTACTCGTCTTTGTCGGCCATGGGGTTCTTGCATTTGGCGGCCACCACGAGGTCTTCGGTGCCGTCGTTGTCAAGATCGGCGACAAACTGCGGCGGTCCCGCCAACAGAGAACAATTGTCCCCAAACTGTTTGTTAATGAGATCGTCGGTCACAGCGGGGGACGGAGACTTTGCGTGGGCCGGAGGCGGAGGCGGTTGCTTCTTCGTCTGCGCGGCGGCGACCAGCAGAAAGGCGGCGAGCACTGGGAGGAGCAGCAATTTACGGAATGACATGGTTTTACTCTAGTCCGGTTTCGAGTGATCCGGTAGAGACAGAGTAGTGACGGAGGTAACGGAAGATGGTGGTGAAGATTGTGAAGGACCGGAGCTGGAGCAAGGATTGATTTCTCTCGTGGCTTGCGCTGCTGCCTTTTCGGCGGCGACCGTCGCGGTTCGCCCTCGCGGGATAGCCGAGGGGCTGTCGCTACATGAGTCCAGTCAGCGTTGGAAGTGCTGCCAGCCGCGGGGTTCGAGTTCGTAGGCCAAGTTGGGGCGGGTACGGAGGAGGATCTTTGGCGCACGCGTGATATGGCCGATGTGGGTCAGGGCGACTCCGGCAATTTGGGCGGGAATGTGCTTGCCGGGCCGAGCCGTGAAAAGGAGTTCGTAGTCCTCGCCACCGTGCAGGGCGAGGTCGAGATCGACTTCACGGGGGGGCTTGCCGACGCGGGCGCGGGGAATGAGTGCGGCGTCGAGTTCGGCTCCCACGCCGCTTTCTTCACAGAGATGAGCCAGGTCGGTGGAGAGGCCGTCGCTGGTGTCAATCATGGCGGAAGCCAGGCCTTTTTTACGAAGAATGCGACCGAGTTCGATCCGGGGCTCGGGATAAAAATGGCGACGGTAGTTTCGGGGACTCAACTTCTTCTTAGGCATGCAACTCATTCTGAGGACAGCGGCAGCCGAGCCCCCGAGTTCTCCGCTGATGAAGATGCGGTCGCCGGGCCGGGCGGTGGAGCGCAATACAGACTTGCCTCTGGGCGCGGTGCCGATCACGATGATGTCGGCGAGGATTCCGTTGGGAGATTCGGCGGTGTCACCTCCGGCGAGGCTTACTCCGAATTTTTCCGCCAGACTGATCAGGCTGCGGGCGAAGCGTCCGACCCAGGATTGAGGCAAGTCCCGGGGCAGGGCAAGAGAGAGGAAGGCCGCGACCGGCTCGCCACCCATGGCGGCGATGTCGCTCAGTCCGCGAGTCAGGCAACGCTGGCCGACGGATTCAGGCGGGTGCCAGTCCCGGCGGAAGTGGATTCCTTCCAATGTGAAGTCGGTCGTAACCAGAGATTCTTGTCCTGGGAGCAGGCGCAGCACGGCGCAGTCGTCTCCGATGCCGGTGAAGACGCCGCGGTTCGAGGCGAGAGTGTGCCCTCGCGTAGAGGATCTCGCCATGCGGCGAATCCGGGCAATCAGCGTTTTTTCGCGAAGCAGCACGAAGCCACCACTATAGCGGAGGCCGCCCATCTGATGCCGGGCTCGCAACGGGAGCCGCAAAACCTGTAGTCGTTACACGCGGTCAATTTGGTATAGTTCGGCACCATGAGAATAGGATTCCTCTTCGCGTGCGTCGGGCTGCTGTCGGCCCAGGCGATTGGCCAGTCGCGGCGGTCCACCGTCCCTGAAACCGTTGTGGTCCCCAGCGGCAATCTTCGGCTGAAAGGCTTCCTCTGGAGACCCGAAGGCTCCGCTCCCGCGCCTGCCATCCTAACTCATGCATGGTTCTGGCAGCACCGATGCCGCGCTTACCGGCGAGTTGGCGATCACCGCGGCGGCTGATGGGCACATGTTTGTGTATACAGACATCGCGGAATGAGCGGCCGACGTTTTCGGATTCCTGGGTGAGCATGTCAGGCGTTGAATGTGACTCGGCGACACCGATAGGGCCTCAGCCAGACCCATCAGTGGCAGATTCCAAACACGGCTATGCCGAACGCCCCCCTGGTAACCTGTCCAACAGGAGTCCGGTTACCCTGCCTTCCGTAACTGAGGATGGCCATGTGCGTCGTTGACAGGGGGAAACCGGTTTGTTACCGTTAACCAGTCGTTCACAATAACCTTTTGGCCGAGCTAAGTTCTGCAAGCGGTTGGAATTGCAGACGAAGACAAATTTCAGGCTCTGGTCGCAGTTCCGGTAGGTATAGGGCGCGAGAAGATTTCCATTCCCAAGATGGGAGCGTAGCCCGAAAAAACAGGTGGTCCGAACAGGCGTTCTGGCAACTAAGAAACTGGGCCTGGAGTTCCGGACCTGATGCTGCAAGACTTTAGAGGAGCGATTTGCAAAAACGCTTTTACATCCTTTTCGTGGCTCGCGGGGACGACGGGCAGTTGCGTAAGATCTCCATCCCCGTGCATTACCTTTACGTATTCGTAGTGGGAGCCGCGATTGGATTTCTCAGCCTGACCGGCATTGCCAGCTCCTATACCCGCATGTTGCTGAAGGTTTCCCGCTATAACCAACTGCGGACGGAAAAAGATCAGCTCAAGGACAACTATTCGCGCCTGGAGCAGGTGGCCAAGGAGCGCGACGTGCAGGTGGCATCGCTGGGCTCGATCGCCGGGGAAGTTTCGGCCCTCTACGGGTTGAAGGCGCAGCCTACGCTAGTGACAGCGACCGCCGAGCAGATTCAGGATGCCGACGTAAGTTCGTCGCTGGACCAATTGCATGCCTTGCGGACTTCAGCTCTGACTGGGGCGACGATGGTCGGCCTGACCATGGGCCTGACGCGCAATGCCACGACGGCAGACTGGTTCAAAGCAAACTCTGCCCCCAACCTCTGGCCGGTGGAAGGCCAGGTGACGGGCAGCTTCGGAGAGCGGATTGATCCGTTCAACGGAGAAGGCGCCTTCCACAGCGGCGTGGATATTGGCAGCAGCTATGGCGCGCCGGTCATTGCCCCCGCGGACGGAAGGGTGACCTTCAGCGAGATCATGGGTGGCTATGGCAAGGCGATCATGATTGATCACGGCAACGGCATCAGCACACGCTACGGACACCTTTCAGGGTACGCGGTTACGGCTGGGCAGGCAGTGCATCGCGGTGACGTGATTGGCTATGTGGGAGAGAGCGGACGCTCGACCGGACCGCATCTTCACTACGAAGTCCGCATCAACGATACCCCGGTAAATCCTTATAAGTATCTCCGCATGACCGTCGCGCACAACGGCGGCTTCACCGCAGGAAGCTAAAAAAGCTCTCAGCCATCAGCTTTCAGCTCAGTCCTCTGCGGCACTTCAGCAGGCTGCGCTGGCGTCCCCTCCCGTCCGACATCGACTCGACATTGTTCTACGGTAGTTGCAAATCGATGGCGTAGATTTCGTGTGAGCTGGCGTCGCGCACCGCGAGCACGCTTCCGTCTGGCGCCAGACCCGACCAGGTTCCCCAAAACACCTCCGGAGCGATGGAGTCCGTTCCAGGAAAGGAAGGGCTCGGATTGAGATTCGCCGAGCTTAAGCTTGTGCATGGAAGGCTCGGCGGCGTGGAAGCGCTCAATATAAATAGATTTGCTGTCTCTGGCCCAGACCGGATAACCGACGTGGCGCGGGCTCCGCGCCGGAAGCGCTAGTATGCCTGTGGATCGCGGACAAGGTCATCGGCGAGGAATTTGAGAGCAACGAAGAAGTGCCCGAAGTCACAGGAGGCCGTGATCGCAGTGGCCACGGACCGCCGTCGCGAGCGACTACGGTCGCTTCGGCCAGGCATTATTAAGCTGTTACCGGGGTAATGGATCACGGCAAACAGAGTGCGGAATCACGGTGCTAGTGGCGCTAACATGTAGGAACCTCTCCCCCAATTCCGTGGCCGATCCGAAGCTGCGGCTCAAGGACTACATGGAAAATCCGGAAGGTAAGCGGTTTGGCCGGTACGAGATCGTGGCTGAATTGGGCCGCGGAGCCATGGGTGTGGTGTACAAGGCCCGGGACCCGCAGATCGAACGTCTGGTCGCGGTGAAAACCGTTTCCATGTGGGGGCAGGATCGGGAAGAGGAAGCCGAATTTCGCATGCGGTTTATGAATGAGGCGCAGGCCGCGGGACGACTGCATCACGCCGCGATTGTTTCAATTTTTGACGTGGGGGAAAATCCCGAAAACCAGGACCCCTACATCGTGCTGGAGTACGTTGCGGGCGAGTCCCTGAATCGGGTTCTGGCGCGCGAGAAGAAACTTCCGCTGCCGAAGGCCTTGCAACTTGCGGAAGAGATTGCCGAAGCGCTCGACTATGCTCACGCACAGGGCGTGGTCCATCGCGACATCAAGCCCGGAAACATTCTGGTGACGGAGGACGGCCACGCCAAAATCGCCGATTTCGGCATCGCGAAGCTGAACGTGGCCCACTTCACCCTGCCCGGGCGGGTGATGGGAACTCCCGCCTATATGGCACCGGAGCAACTGAGCGGCGAAGGAGTGGATGGGCGCTCGGATCTATTCTCGCTGGGCGTTATTTTGTATGCCATGGTCACGGGTCATTCTCCGTTTCAGGGGAACAGCGCGACAACGGTGTGCTTCAAGGTGGCAAACCGTGAGCCCGTGGCGGCGACCGCCTTTGACCTGACCTTGCCTCAGGAACTGGATGAGGTGATCTCGCGTGCCATGGCGAAGGATCCGGAGCAGCGCTACCAGACTGGCGCAGCGTTCGCCGAGGATGTACGCCAGTTGCAACAAATATTCGAAGTGGGCTCGACCACGACGTCGCTGCGGGCAATAATGTCGACCGGGAACAAATCTACGGGGACGCACACCAGGAAAACTGGGCAGCGCCCCTCCGGGACGCATCCAGCGGCGGAGATGGATCGGATAGAGAGGTTAGTCCGTAACGCGATTCAGAAAGCGCCGCTCCGGAATCTGATATTGGGCGCGGCTGCGCTGGTGCTCCTGCTCATTGCCGGGATCCAGTCGAAGGTATTGGTGATTTCTCCAAAACTGGGGGTGAATGCGCTCAATGTGGCTGCCAGCACCCCGGCAGTTCCGAGTATGGAAAGCGTCCAGCCGAGTTCAGCACCGGCCAGTGAGCCGCGCAGCGCCGGGGTACTGCCCGCGGCCGCCAAGTCAAAGCTGCGGAAAGTTCGCCGCCCGGTTTCACCGCTTCCGGTCTCGACCACGGGGCCAGAAATCGTCGTACCACTTTCGAATCTCGACATAGCGGTGCGACACCAGTTCAAAGATGCCACTCTTTTTGTTTGGGTCGATGACCGGCTTGCGTTGACACGACCCTTGCACGGAGGTCCCCAGAAACGGATGGTCGTGTTCAACGGAGTACGGGGCGTGGACGCGGAGACGCTGAGGATTCCTGCAGGAAGACATGCGCTTCGCGTGAGGGCATTATCGGCCGATGAGACGATTGATCTCTCCAAAACGGTTACGGCCGAATTCATCGGCGGCGGCGAGAAGTCTCTGCAGGTCACCTTCGACAAACACAACACGGCCATGCACTTGAGTTGGCAGTAGGCTACTGCCGCAATCCCATCCAGTTTTCCGAGACAACCAGCGAATTGCCAGGATTCTGCGGATCATATTTCACCGAAGTGGGCAGTCCGAGACGGCAGGAATGGAGATTGATCCAGTGCCGCAGGTAGGTGACATCCTGGGAACACTCGTAGGATACCCCAGCCACGTCGTACTTGTAGATCAACATGGTGGCAGCGTGATAGTTGTTGGCTGCGGCCAGTTCCTGCACATCAATCACAGTACCGTCGGTGATGCGGCCTGTACCCTCAAGCCACGCCCTGCGTTCGCGCTCCAGGTCGTCGGGCGTCTTGGGCTTGCGTCGCAGAAGCGCATACGCCGCGAGCAATGCGACGCCGCCCGTCACTAGCCCATAAAGTCGAAGTGAATCCATACCAGGGTGGGTTGAATCGGTGCCGTGTCGGCCGATCTCTCTACCAGCATAAGCCGAAAGCGAGATGCGTGGAAGTAGTGGGGAGGTTACGGAGGTGCCAAAGCTGTGAAGAATATGGAATTGGCTCGTGCTTCGAGAAGGCTTCCGGCTTGTTCTACAATCAGCCGGCTGGAATATTCGGTGGTGATGGAAGCGGAGTACGAATGAGATTTGCGGCCATTTTTCTCGTGGTGTCATTGGCGATGGCGGCAGCGATGGGGGGAACGCCATCGTCCACACGAAAAGCGCCCGACAAAAAAGAGAGTCGCGATTGGCCGATTTATGGCGGGACGCCGGAGAATAGTCATTTTTCCAGCCTGACGCAGATCAGTCGCAAGAATGTGAAGCGACTCCGGGTTGCCTGGACGTTTGACACCGAGGAGGCCGGCGGGCTGCAGACCAGTCCAATTGTGGTCGAGGGAATACTGTATGGGCTGACTCCATCGCAGAAAGTTTTTGCCTTGAATGCGGCTACCGGAAAGTTGCTGTGGAAATTTGACTCCGGAATTCTTGGGACGCAACCGGATAGGGGGCTGGCTTACTGGTCCGACGGCGAAGGCCTAAATAAAGCCCGCCGGATTCTGGTCGCGGTGATGAACTTCGTTTATGCGCTCGATGCAACCACGGGCAAAGCCATTGCGAGTTTCGGAAGAGACGGACGTATCGATTTGCGCGAAGATTTGGGGCGCGACCCGGCGCAGCAGTCCATTTATATGACCAGTCCGGCGGTGATTTACAAGGACCTGATGATCGTGGGAGGGCGTGAAGCGGAGACCTGGCCGGCGTCTCCCGGCGATGTGCGGGCTTATGACGTGCGCAGCGGAAAGTTGCGCTGGTCCTTTCATACGATTCCCCACCCGGGCGAGTTTGGCTACGACACCTGGCCGAAGGAGACGTGGAAAACGAGTGGCGCGGCCAATAACTGGACGGGGATGACCGTGGATACGGAGCGAGGGATCGTTTATGTTCCGACGGGTTCGGCGGCATTTGATTTCTTTGGGGCGGACCGGGTTGGGGATGATCTGTTTGCCAATTGCTTGATTGCCTTGAACGCCCAGACGGGCGAGCGCATCTGGCATTTTCAGGGAGTGAAGCACGATCTTTGGGACCGGGATTTCCCCGCTCCGCCGGTGCTTTTGACCGTGGAGCGCGAAGGCAAGAAAGTGGATGCGGTAGCGCAGACGACGAAGCAGGGCTTCGTGTTTTTGTTCGACCGCACAAACGGGAAGCCGCTGTTTCCGATTGAGTGCCGAAGCTATCCGCCGAGCGATGTACCGGGAGAAGTGGCCGCGGCGCAACAATGTCTGCCTGCGAAACCGGCGCCCTTTGCACGGCAACTACTGACCGAGAACCTTCTGAGCCAGCGCACGCCGGAGGTGCATCAGTGGGCGGTCGAGAAGTTCCGCAGCTTTCGCAGCGAAGGGCAGTTTGTTCCCTTCGGCGTGGGGAAAGATACGATCATATTTCCCGGATTCGATGGCGGGGCCGAGTGGGGCGGGGCCGCAGTCGACCCACACACGGGAATTCTCTACGTCAACGCGAACGACTTGGCCTGGACGGGCGCGCTCGCGGAAAATACTGCTGAGAACAGTCCCAAAGCTCTGTACATGAGCCAGTGCGCAGTTTGCCACGGAGAAAAAATGGCGGGATCGCCCCCGTCGATTCCTTCGCTCGTGGGTGTGGGCGATCGGCGGCCAGCGGCTGAGATTGCGGCGACCATCAGGAACGGCAAGGGACGGATGCCAGGCTTTTCCAATTTGGCCGACGATCAAGTCTTCGGCCTGTTGTCGTATTTGGTGGGAGGTGACAGTAAGGAAGTTGTGACATCTGAGCCGGTACCTGTGACCATGAAATATCACTTTACGGGATACCGCAAGTTTCTGGAACCGGATGGATATCCCGCGGTTGCGCCGCCGTGGGGGACATTGAACGCCATCAATCTCAATACCGGCGAATATGTGTGGAAGATTCCGCTGGGCGAATATCCAGAACTGGCCGCTAAAGGACAGAAAAACACGGGCACGGAGAACTATGGCGGGCCGATTGTAACGGCGGGTGGTCTGGTCTTTATCGGGGCTACGAACTTCGACAAGAAGTTTCGCGCGTTCGATAAGGCTACCGGGGCGCTGCTGTGGGAGACCACGCTGCCGTTTGCGGGGAATGCAACTCCAGCGACATATGAGGTGCACGGGCGGCAGTTTGTGGTGATCGCGGCGGGAGGAGGAAAAGATCTGAAGTCGAAGTCGGGCGGGGTTTACGTGGCGTTTGCGGTGAAGAAATGAGTGGCGAGGAGGCTACTTGGTTTGGCTGCAGACGTTCTTGCTGACTAGGGCGACGAAGTCGCCTTCGGGGTTCTTGCCGAACTGCTCGTCATGGGTGGCTTTCTTGCTGACCACGAAGCGTCCGCTGTGGTCGCGGGAGTAGAACCATTCGGTCGTAGGAGTGGCAGCGCCGCTGGCGCAATTGAAACGCACGCGCGCACGCATTTCGACGAAGGGTCCGCCTTGTGGAAGTTTTACCGGTTCTTTGAATTCGACGCGAACCAGAGCGATCCGCTGATTGTTCTTGAGGATGCGGATGGAGCTGACGGACACTTTATCGCCGGCTTCAGTCTGGCCGATGGTGCGCCAGTCGCCGGCCGCGAAGACTACCAGGCTGACCACGAGCACGGGTGCCAGCACGACGGCGGCAAGAACGATGAGGGCTTTTTTCAACGCTGAGTTTTTTCCGAGCGCGAATTGCAACGAGACACTCTCGTCGAAAAAGGCGGTTCTGTCAACCAGTTAGGCAATTCCGCGCAGCCGGGGTTCAGCGCCTGTGTTAGGGTTATGGGCGCGGCGGGCAGTGCTACGGCTGAGTGATTTCTATGGAAACACTTCATTCTACGACGGTTATGTCACCTGTAGGACCATTGTTCATGGCTGCTTCCGATCTGGGATTGGTAGCGCTGGAGTTCGATGCGCGCCTTCCCGGCCAGCAGACAATTCGTCCAAATCCGCGCGATTTACGGGCGGAGAACCGGGGCGTGCGCTTCGAGGAATCTGTGAAGGTGATGCGGGCGTACGTGCGGGAACTGGAGGAATATTTCGCGGGCGAGAGGCGCGAGTTCAGCTTCGCGCTCGACCTGCGCGGCACAGACTTTCAGCTGGCATGCTGGCGAGCTCTGCGGGTCATTCCCTATGGCGAGACTCGCAGCTACGGCGATATTGCGCGTGCGGTGGGCAAGCCTCAAGGTTTTCGCGCGGTGGGGATGGCGAACAACCGCAACCCGGTGGCGATTGTCGTCCCCTGCCATCGCGTGATCGGGTCGGACGGGACGCTGTGTGGTTACGGCGGTGGCCTCGACGTGAAGCGGAAGCTGCTGGAACTAGAAGGTGCGCTGACGGGAATTCTGGCGGCATAGGAAATACTTGATTGTCGAATTGTGATTGTTGATTGAAAATCTGACGGTTTATGCGGAGTAGGTTTTCAATCAACAATCAATAATCATCAATTGCATCCCAAGCACGACGCGTCTTTGACGACTCAACCCGTACTCGTCGAGCGTGCGTTTCTCCAGGCGCGACACGATCCAAGTCGCGAGAGAGACAAAAATACCATCATGGCCAGCATGATTAGCCCGCGCCGCTCAGGCATTCTCGAGTTGTTTGCCCCCGGATTGATCCCTCGGCAACAGCTCATGACCGGCTGCGCGCAGAACGTCGAGCGCCCAGATGAACTCTTCCTGGATCAGCACATAGTCCGTGTCGTAGGTAGAGACGGCGAAGATGGGAATATCGTTCCTTGAGAGCGGGTCGATGAAGGAAAGCAGTACACCGGTTTGCGAGAACGGGAACGGGCCTTCGAGTTTCAGGCAGACCCATCGGTGCGACGAATGCACATCCGCCGGAAGATTGGCGGATGGGCAGACTACGGAGAGTTCGTCGTCGGTGCGGGTGATCGAGGTGAAGTCGCCCTTAGTCGCCCAATCGGGGACAGGCACGTCGGGGGCGAGGCGCACGATGGCATAGGGGCCAGGAAGCAAGCGAAATTTGAGTTCGTGGCGCTTTTCCACTACGCAGCGTCCTTGATTTCGACCTGCACGGCATTGAACTCAGCGCCGCCGACGTTCTCGACCGTGCCCCACATAGAACGTTAACCCTCTACGGCTTTGCGCAGAGCGGCTCTCGCCAGAATGCGCGTGGAATCCAGCATAGGCAGCGGGGAGGATTCCGGCGTCATGAGCAGCGGAATTTCAGTGCAGGCCAGTGCTACCGCGTCGCAGCCGTCATCTTTCAGGCCGCGAATCACTTCTGTGAAATAGGCCTGAGTGCGAGGCAAGAAAGTTCCGTGGACCAGTTCGTCGAAGATGATCCGGTGGATGCGCTCGCGCTGGTCCGCACCCGGCACGCGCTGCTCGATGCCGGTGGCTTTCAGCGTGTCGCGGTAGACCGGGCCGTCCATCAGCGAGCGCGTACCGAGTACTCCGAGGCGTTTGTAACCGTGGCGCTTGGCTTCATTGGCGACTTCAACCGCGATGTGCAGCCAGGGGCGAGGAGAGCGGTGCTCAACCAAATCGAAAGCCTGGTGCACGGTGTTGACGGGAGCGATGAAGAAGTCGGCGCCGGCCTTGGCCAACTTTTCGGCGGAGGAGAGCATGAGTTCTGCGACGCCGGCCCAATCCTTTGCGTCAATGCGGTCCTTGTATAGGACGAAGGGATGGCCGTGCATCGATACTTCGGGATGATTGTAGGGACCGAGCAAGTCCGCGCCCTCTACGCAGATGGTGCGATAGCAGAGCGCGGCGCCTTCCGCGCTGGATGCGACGATGCCGATGTGTAACATCAGTTGCCAGTTTGGTGTTAGGTCTTAGGCCTTCGGTGTTCGGCTGCGGCTAGGACAGATTCCCGACCTCTGAAACCTAATCCTAGGGCCTAAGACCTAACACCGGTTCAGCTTTTGATTGTAGCTGGAGTGACCGCGTAGGGGCTCGCGTCGCGGTAACGCTTTTCGAATTCTTCGCGCGTGCAGATGGTTTTGACATCGACGACTCGGTCGATAGAGAGGATGCCGTCGAGGTGATCGATTTCGTGCTGCAGGAGTTCGGAAAGATTGCGATCGTCACCCGCTTCGAATTCGAGGGTTTCGCCATTCAGAGTCTGATAGCGCACCGTCACTCGGCGGCGGCGTTCGACCTGCATGAAGATCGAGAGGAAACTCAGGCAGGCGTCCCAGACAATGATCTTTTCTTCGCTCGATTCGATGATTTCCGGGTTAATCAGCGGCCAAGGCTCGGCTCGTGGGAGTTTGAGATAAATGACGCGCTGCAACTCGCCGAGTTGGGGAGCGGCGATGCCGCGGCCGAAGCCGGTAATGGAGCGCCAGTGAGCGAGCGTGTCGGCGAGGTCGTGGACTAGATCGTGGATCTCGCGGGCCGTCGGGTCTTCAACCCTGACGGACTTTTGCCTCAGGACTGGGTTGCCGAGTTGGAGGACGGGGCGGAGGGACATGGACTTTTCTCAGTTGCCAGTTCTCAGTTCTTAGTTAAGGCAAGATGCGGGGGATCGCCTGCGATTTTACATCATCCGTTGAGTGAGGATGGCCGGGCTCCTAGCCGGGACAGCCCAGGCGGCTGTCCCTACGTGATTTTTTGGATCGCTGCTCACCTTGCGGCGGCGGCGTCGAAAAGGCTCAGGAGCTCGAGCTTTTTTTCTGGGGGCAGGAAGGATGCTTCGAACGAGTTGCGAGCTAATTCGCGGAGGTGCTCGTCGGTGAATCCGAACGTTTCCTGGGCAAGCTGGTATTCCCGCGAAAGCGTGGTGCCGAACAATGCCGGGTCGTCGGTGTTGAGCGTGATCATAAGGCCCTGGTCGAAATAGTTCTTCGTCGGATGCTCGGCAATCGACTTGCACACCCCGGTGCGGAGGTTGCTGGTGATGCAGAGCTCGACCGGAATCTGACGCTGGGCGAGCTCTTCGATCAGGTCGGCGTCCTGGCCGGCAGTGAAGCCGTGACCAATCCGCTCGGCGTGCAGGTTCAGCGCTCCCCAGATGGATTCCGGTGGGCCGGTCTCGCCTGCGTGCGCTGTCAGGCGTAAATCATGGTCGGCGGCGTAGGCGTAGACGCTGCGGAAAAGTTCAGGCGGGGCTTTTTGTTCGTCGCCACCAAGGCCGACCCCGACTACGTGGCGATCCCGGTAGCGCGCCGCGAGCTCGAAAACTTTTTGTGCTTCCTCGATTCCGAAGTGGCGGGTGGCGTCGAAGATCCAGAGCAGCGACACACCGAAATCGCGCGCGCCGCGGGCGCGGCCGCGCTCGAGACCCTCGAAGATGGTGGCGAAATCCTGCTTGCGATAGAGGCAGACGCCTACCGCAACATAGGCCTCCGCGTGCAGCACGTTCTCTTCTTTCAACCGCTGCATCAGACGGTAGGTTATGAGTTCGTAGTCGTCCGGGCCGCGCAGGTGCGCGCTGACTGCCTTGAAAGCCATCAGGAAACTTTGGAAATCGGTGTAGCCGTACAGGGCTTCGACCTCGGCGAGGGTGGCGTAGTCGCCGTGGAGTTTGCGGAGTTCGAGCAGAGTCGCGGGTTCGACCGCGCCCTCGAGGTGCAGATGCAGTTCCGCCTTGGGGAGTTGACGGATGAAAGCATTGGGCGGGCGGAGCGGCACGGAAGTCATCCGTCTGATTGTAGATTCTTGGCGCAGGATTTGCGAGGGAGCCGCGATCTTCATACAGAGATTTTCCGTTACAATCCGGTGTTCTTATCTCAGGCCTAAGGAGAGCATATGAACAAGAAGCGGGCCCGCACGTCGCTGTTAGTGTGGGCACTATTAGCCGTGCCGTTAGCCTTGTTTGGGGCGTCGTCTGCGCCGCAAGTGAAAACCGGTTCAGGCATGGTCGAGGGCAGAGAAGATGGGGAGGTCCGCGTGTTTCTCGGAATTCCGTACGCCGCCTCGCCGGTGGGCGATCTGCGCTGGAAGCCCCCCTCAGCCACGGCGAAATGGACCGGGGTACGCAAGGCCACGGAGTTCGGTACGCATTGTATGCAGGGAAAAGTGTTTGGCGACATGAACTTTCGCGATGCCGGAGGGAGCGAGGACTGCCTGTTTCTGAACGTATGGGTTCCGGCGAAAACCTCAGTGGCGAAGCTGCCGGTGATGGTTTGGATTTATGGCGGAGGCTTCGTCGCGGGGTCGACTTCCGAGGCGCGGCAGGATGGCACAACTCTGGCGCAGCAGGGCGTGATCGTGGTGAGCATGAATTATCGGTTGGGAGTTTTCGGATTTTTTGTGCATCCGGAACTTGTGAAGGAGTCGGGGCGGAATGCTGCCGGCAACTACGGCTTGCTCGATCAGGTGGCTGCGCTGCAGTGGGTACATGACAACATTGCTGCGTTCGGTGGCGATCCGGGGAATGTCACCATCTTCGGGGAGAGCGCCGGATCGTTTTCCGTGAGCGCGCAAATGGCCTCGCCCCTTGCCAAGGGCCTGTTCCAGAAGGCAATTGGAGAGAGCGGTGGAGCGTTCTTCAGCGGAGGTCTGTCGTTCGAGCCGCGGTCGGTGCGGGAAGAGCAAGACGCAAAGGCCGTCAGCACGAAACTGGGAGTGAGCACGCTGGCCGAGTTGCGGGCCGTCCCGGCACAGAAACTGCTCGATGCCTTCGCGCCGCCACAGTCCCAAGGCTTTGATTTCGGCCCGGACGTGGACGGATATTTTCTGCCGGAACCGGTGCCCGCCGTCTTTGCGGCGGGAAAACAGAACGACGTGCCGCTGCTGGCGGGATGGAACCACGACGAAGGCAGCTTCGAGATTGCTTCCTCTCCGCAAAAGCCGACCGCTGACAGCCTGAAAGCTACGGCGCAAAAAGAGTTTGGCGAGAAGGCGGCAGAGTTCCTGCGACTCTATCCCGCCGACACCGACCAACATGCGCTGCGTTCGGCGGAGGATTTCGCGGGGGACCGCTTTATCGCCTTCTCTACCTGGGAGTGGATGGAATCGCAGGCCAAGACCGGTAAACAGCCGATCTATCGTTTCCGCTTCGACCTCGGGCTTCCATCGGATCCGAAGGGCCCGCAGATGGGCGCGTATCACTCGTCGGAGATTGAGTATGTATTCGGACAACTCGATTCCAAAGCCGGGATCGCGTGGAGACCGGAGGACCGTCACCTCAGCGCAGAGATGCAGAAGTATTGGGCGAACTTCGCGCGCAGCGGCGACCCAAATGGACCGGGTCTGCCGAAGTGGCCTGTGTATTCAGCAGCAGAAGGATGGCCGGTGATGTTCCTAGATGCGAGGGCTGGCGCGCATAAGGATGATTTGCGGGAGCGATATTTGTTTCTGGCGGGGGTCTGGGCGAAGTAACACACGGACGGCTGATTAGTGAGAACTCCCTTTGAGGTCCTCGGTGGCGATCGGGAGTACAGAGATCCTTCACTACGCAGGCCGATTCGCTTAGGCGAATCGGCCTGCTTCGTTCAGGATGACAGGGCGCTATTTCTTGGCGAACTCGCTTCGGTGGCGGCTGTAGAAGATGTAGATTAGCAGGCCCAGCCCGAGCCAGATCACGAAGCGCAGCCATGTGATGACGGTGAGTCCCATCATTAGGCCGCCGCAAAGAACGATCGAAATCAGCGGGAACCACGGCACAAACGGGACTCGGAACGCCCGCTTGCGATCGGGCTGCCTGCGGCGGAGAAGGATCACTCCCAGCGAAACCAGAACGAAGGCAAACAGCGTCCCGATGTTGGCGAGGTCGGCGGCATCTCCAATGTCCACGAGGCCGGCTGGAATTCCTACGGCGAAACAGGCGATCCAGGTGGAAATGTGCGGCGTCTTAAATTTCGGGTGTACCGTGGAGAACAGCTTCGGCAGCAAGCCGTCGCGCGACATGGCGTACCAGATGCGTGCCTGCCCGTACTGGAAGACCAGCAACGAAGAGATCATCCCCGTCAGCGCGCCAATTACGATCACCGACCGGAACAGCGGGTGCACTCCCAGATACTTCATGGCGTAGGCCACGGGGGCTTCGGCGGCTTCTCCGGAAACGAAGGTCGTGTACTTCATCATGCCGAGCAGTACGACGGCAACGCCGACATAGAGCAGCGTGCAGACCACCAGCGACATGATGATGCCGAAGGGCAAATCTTTCTGCGGATTGCGCGATTCCTCGGCGGCGGTGGAGACCGAATCGAATCCGATGTAGGTAAAGAAAACGATGGCCCCTCCGGTCACGATTCCGGCGAAGCCAGAAGGCGCGAACGGCGTCCAGTTCGCGGGCTTCACCAGCATTCCACCGACTACCAGGAAGGTCAGGATGGCGCCGATTTTGACCGCCACCATGATGTTATTGGTCTCCGCCGACTCCTTCACTCCGCGTACCAGCAGCAGCGTGAGAATGAAAACGATGAGGAAGCCGGGGAGATTGAAATAGGCGCCCGTCCACTGCCCACCGGCCCAGACCGGACTCGCAAATTTTTCCGGCAAGTTGAGGCCGAATACCGCCAGCTGCGCTTTTGTATAACCGGCAAAGCCAACCGCGACCGCGACGTTCGAGACTACGTATTCGAGGATCAGGTCCCAGCCGATGATCCAGGCAAAAATTTCGCCGAGCGTGGCGTACGAGTACGTGTAGGCGCTGCCCGCAATCGGAATCATCGACGCCAGTTCGGCATAGCACAGGCCAGCGAAGCTGCATGCGATGGCTACCAGAAGGAATGAAATCGCGATCGATGGCCCGGCGGGCGGGCGTCCGTGCATGAGCGCTCCCGCCGTGCTGCCGGTGCGCAGGAAATTCACGATTACGTCGAGCGCCTGCGCATGCAGGAGGGATGGGGCCTGGAAATATTCGCCCGCAGCCGCGGTGCCGGTAAGGATGAAAATTCCCGAGCCGATGATGGCGCCGATGCCCAGCGCCGTCAGCGACCACGGGCCGAGAGTTTTTTGCAGGCGCTGTCCGGGTGCTTCGGATTCGGAGATGAGCTTGTCGATGGACTTGCAGCAGAAAAGTTGGTTGTCGGATGTACGGATAACGGCAGCGGGGTCCGTGGATGGTTGTGACAAGCGGTTGTGGTCTCCTGAGCTGCGCTCTTAGCCATTGGTACTTGGCATTCAGTCGGTGTACGTTCCGGTCACGTCCAGGAACTGCACGGGCCAAATGCCAAGTATCCCAATTGCTCCTTTACCGCTTCGCCTGGCCGCGGGCCAGCTTCTTGACCTTGGGCTTTTTCGATCCGCGCGCGTAGTCGCGGGGCTTGAGCGGCTTTTCCGCCTTGCGTTTCTTGCGTGCGGCGCGTTTGGACTTCTTGCGTTCGTCTTTGGTTAATTTTGTCGTGTTTGCCATGAATGCTTTCTTCTTAGGATTTGTAATTTGGTAATTGCGTAATTATGTATTTGCCCGAAAGAAGAAGGGGAATTATCAAATTACACAATTCCCCAATTACTTCAGGCCCGTTCGAGCTGGGCATACTTCTCCACCAGCTTCTTTAATCCGAAGCGAGGGAATTGTACCGTAATCTTAGCTTCTTCGCCTTCTCCTTCGCGCTGGTAGACCGTTCCTTCGCCATACTTGGGGTGGCGGACCTTCTGCCCCGGGCGGAATCCGCGCTTGCCGGTGGGCTCTTCGACGGGTGCCTTGGGGACGGTGAACTTCTTGCCGCGGCTGGCGAAGAATTCGGCGATGTTCTCGATTGAGTTGTAAGGGCGGGCTGGGGGCGTGGGCTTTTGCCGGCTTTGCGCTGCAGGCGCTCCGCGACTCTGCCAGACATTGCTTTGGTCTTCATCTTCGTACGAATAGTGAGTCGAGGTATGGTCGTCGCTGCGCGACCGCGCGGGCGAGTCGACCGCTCCCACACGGTTCGTCCCCACACGAACGGTGCTAGCACGCCTCGTTCCTAGCCCCTCTATCAGCGGCGCGGGAACTTCCTCTAGGAAACGCGACGGAACGCTAGCTTCGGGCAGATCGGTGCCGTATCTGCGGCGGTAGACGGCGCGCGTCAGGATGAGTTGGTCCATGGCGCGCGTCATGCCGACGTAGCAGAGGCGTCGCTCTTCTTCGATATCTTCGGGGACGAGCATGGTGCGGGAATGCGGAAAGAGTCCTTCCTCGAGGCCGCTGAGGAAGATCAAGGGAAATTCCAGACCCTTGGCGGCGTGCAGGCTCATCAATGTGATTTGGGCGCGCGCGTCGTAGTCGTCCGCGTCGGCGACCAGCGCGGCGTGATCCAGGAACTGGTCGAGGGTTTCGGCGCGGTCGCGCGAGTCCATGGCGGCGTTGACCAGTTCGCGCAGGTTTTCGATGCGGGAGAAGGCCTCGGGAGTGTCTTCGTCTTCGAGCAGCTTGATGTAGCCGGTGCGATCGATGAGGAACTTGAGGAGGTCGGCGGTGCTGACGGTGGGAGCGGGGAAGGCATCGGGGGTCGGACCGATCTGTGGATCCGGCGGCCTGTTGGTTGCTTCCTCCTCCGGTTGGTCGGCCGGCGGGACGCCAGCGCTACTCTCGGCGGCGCCGAAGTCGAACGAGAAGTTCCCGAACTCGGCGGGATCGAAGGCGGTGGCGTCTTCGGATTGTGCGCTGCCGGAGCCTTCGACTTCAAAGTGCTCGACCGCCTCCGTAAGGCTGCGGGCATTCGCGGGCGAGGGCGCCACATTTTGCTGGAGTTGCTCTTCGAATGTTCCTGCCAGCATGGCGCGGGCATCCTCGATTAGCTGCTGGAAATTCTTGAGGGACAACAGAGCGCGCTGCGGCAGGAGTTGACGGCGAATAGCTTCGCCGATCGCACCCCACAGCGACAGGCCGGTCTCAAGCGCCAGTCGTTCCAGCAGGTCGATTGTGCCTTTCCCGATGCCGCGGGTAGGTGTATTGATGACACGCAGCAGCGAGATTGTGTCGTCTGGATTATGGATGACTTTCAGGTACGAGATCATATCTTTGATCTCGGAGCGCTCGTAGAACGAGAATCCGCCGACTACGTGATACTTCAAGCCATAGCGGCGCATGGCCTCTTCAAACAAACGCGATTGCGAATTGGTGCGGTAGAGCACTGCGGCGCGCGGAGTCTCGCCTTTCTCGGTCGCCTCGCGCAAATACTTGGCGATGTGGTCGGCGGCGAAGAGGGCCTCGTTCTCGCCGTCGGGGGCTTCGTAGTACCCGATCTTGGTGCCACCCTGGCGGGCGGTCCAGAGATTCTTGCCTTTGCGGCGGATGTTATTCGCGACTACGGCCGACGCCGCCTGCAGAATGTTCTGAGTCGAGCGGTAGTTCTGCTCAAGGCGGATGATTTTGGCCTCGGGGAAATCCTGCTCGAACTCAAGAATGTTGCGGATGTCGGCGCCGCGCCAGGAATAGATCGACTGGTCTTCGTCGCCGACCGCGCAGACGTTGTGGCGCCCTCCGGCGAGCATGCGCATGAGTTCGTACTGCGGGCGATTCGTGTCCTGGTACTCGTCGATGAGCAGATACTGGAAGCGGCGGTTGTAATAGTCGCGCACGTGCGCGGCGGATTTCAGCAGGCGAACCGCTTCAAGCAGCAAGTCGTCGAAGTCGAGGGCGTTAGCTTTGCGCAGTTCCTTGCGGTACTCCTCGTATAGATGCGCGATCTTCTCCGTCTTGGGATCGGCGGATTGCAGGTAGAGTTCCTGCGGATCCAGCATGTGATTCTTCGCCCAGGAGATGCGTCCCAGAACTGTGCGCGGCGTGAGTTGCTTGTCGTCGAGGCCGAGACGCTTCATCACCCCTTTGACCACGGCTTGCTGGTCGCTTTCGTCATAGATGACAAAGTTTTTTGTGTGACCGATCGCGGGCTGGCCGGGAATGCTCGATGGAATGCGAAGCGCTTCAATGTCGCGTCGCAAGACGCGCACGCAGAACGAATGGAAGGTTGAGATGACCGGTTTGGCGATGCTCAGGCCGCCCACCAGCTTTTCGACGCGCTCGCCCATTTCGGCGGCGGCTTTGTTGGTGAACGTCATCGCCAGGATGGACTCGGGCATCACTCCTTTGTGTTCGATCAGGTAGGCGATGCGGTAGGTGATGACGCGGGTCTTGCCGCTGCCGGCTCCGGCGAGGATCAGCACCGGGCCTTCGGTAGTTTCAACGGCTTCGCGCTGTTGCGGGTTCAGTTGGTCGAGAAAAGACAATGCGGAAGTGGCTCCAGAATCGCTGATTCAATTTTACAGGGGAATAGCAGCGGGCGGGATGCGCGCACCGATTTCCGGCTTCAAATTTCTGAAACGTGACGCCCACACTCTGCGAATCGCGCTAATTTTATTCGCAAGGCGATCGGACCTTTTCGTTCTTCCCACGAGTCGAGATGGGCGATGTCCCTGACGGCCAAGTTTCGCAAGAAGTGCGAAGCGCGGGCACGTCTCTTGCTGGGAGCGGGATGCTTTATCCGGCTCGGGAGAAACATCTATGAATTCGAAAACTTTCTTGGCGTTCGCGGTATTGATGATGGTGGCCGGCTTTGTGATCATGGACCAGCGAGATGCGCGAGCGGGAGAGGTGACCCCGGCGTCGGGCTACAAGGTGCTGGATCCAATTCGGCATGGCAATCTGACCGTGTTTCCCGTGGTTGCGGCGAAAAGCTATCCGACCGGTGAGTTTCTGACTCTGGACGAAGGATTGCGGTCTGGAGAAGTGGTCGTCACCGAGGCGGGCAATGTGCAGGGGCTGATTCGGCGGCATCCCGCGCCTGCCATACGGAACGATGGAGCGCAGGTGAACCGGCTGGTGCTGGTTAACAATTCCAAACGGCCGCTGCTGTTGCTGGCGGGTGAGATCGTCACCGGGGGCAAGCAGGACCGCGTGATCGGCAAAGACCGCATTGTTCCGGCAGAGAGCGATCCGGTGGATCTGAGCGTGTTCTGCGTGGAGCCGGGGCGGTGGGTCGCAGCCAGCGAGCATTTCGGCGCGTCGGAAGCGATGTACGGCACGGCTGTCGGCGGGGCAACACCACATCCTCAGCCTCCCATGGCGATGATGGCGCAGCCTTCGGTGCGCGCCAAGGCCATGGGCGATAAAAATCAGGGAGAAGTTTGGGACGAAGTGAGGAAGCAGCGGGAGGCGGTGACAGTGGAAATGGCCGCTGCGGCACCGTCGGTACCGACCGACGTGGCACATACCAGTTCGTACGCCAGGCTGATGGAGAACGAAGAGGTCAGGAAACAAGTCGACGCGGTAGCCAAGCCGATCGAGCAGAACTATCAGAGCCTGATCCGGCAACTGCGCGATCGCAACGCCGTTGGAGTTGTGGTGGCGGTGAATGGGCGCATCATCTGGGCCGATGTCTTTGCCAGCACGGATCTGCTGCAAAAATACTGGCCAAAGCTGGTGCGCTCCTACGCCTCAGAGGCGGTGGTCACGCGCGCGAAAGAAGTTGAAGTAAGCGTGAGCCGGGCCCAGGACTTTCTGGGAAACATGGAAGGACGGCGGGAGATGATCGAGAGCGAGCCGGGGATCTATCGTCATACAGAAGTCAGCGGCGACGGATTCAAGGCCTTCTCGCTGACATCCCTGCTGCCGAAGACCGGATTCGACGTGCATGTGGCGAAGATGGCCGAGTGAGAAAAAAGTGGCTAGTGGTTGGTTTGGTGGGCTGGTTTTGGTTCACAAGCTACTAAACATGAATCACTAGCCACTTGCTTGCGACTTCTCTGAATCAATCAGTCTTGGTGGAGTTGTACCAATTCCTCCAGGCATTGGAGTCGTTGCCAAAATGCTGGTGGGTAATGTCTCCCAGCGCCTGGAAAGCCCAGGCATGCGTCTGGGCGTCGAGCGAAGGATCGTCGGTATAGGTCAACAATCGCGGCACGGCGGTCAGGCGCTGCTCGCGCGTGAACATGCCGGACTCCGCGAGACTACACGCGGCCCTCTCGCGCACACTGGGTGAGGGATCGTCGTGCATGATCTGCAGCAGGGGCTCGATTGTCTCCGTGGCACCGGCCAGAGCCAGGCCTTCGACGGCCCAGCGTCGCGAGTCCGCGTCGGCATCTTTCAGGTGAGCGGTTAAGAGTTGTACGCCGCGGTCCGTTTCAACGCCGCGGTTCGCCATCAGGCCAAGCGCCCACAGCGCCCAAATCTTTCGAGCATGATCGGAAGACTCGGCGGTCCTCAGCACGTACTCGAGACTGCTGGAGTTCTTGGCCAGCCCATAGGCCGCGAGTTCGACTTCAATGCCGGACTCGCGCACACGCATGTCACTGGAGTTCAGCGCGGCAGTAGTCAGCGTGGCAATCTGCGGGCTCCACTGTACTTTTCCCTGCCAGCGATCGACCCGGGATGAAATCTGATTCGCGGCGCCTTCGCTATTCCCAACGGCGAGTTCGAGCAGAGCCTCGGCTTGCTTCTGCGGCTTCATGTGATCAAGTTGGCGGATGTCTTTGGCGGAAGCGGGCGAAGCTTCTCGCAAGGAAAAAAGATTCTCAAGTCTGGACCAGGCTGCCTGAGCATTGCCGATGTTTCCCGCGAGAACGGCCGCCAGTACTCCGATCGCGGCGGCAAAAATGGGGCCAAAGCGCCGCGGGTTCGCGGGCTGTCTAACGCAACCCGGGATTGCTTTTGGCGCGCTTCCGGCAATGTCGGAGCCAGGGCCGAGCGTGCCATAGTCCGGCGTCGGCTGCAAGCGCGGATCGGCCATCGGCGCAGCTTCCAGCGTCGCGTCTTGTCCCGAAAAACGTGGCTGCGATACGTCCATATAAAGAAGAGTCTAGGACTACCCTCGAAATGAGGTAAAGTTACTTCGGTTCGAATCCTACGGGGTTCGATGCAAAAACACGGACCCACGAACTTGGGAAGGGGCCCCGGTAGGTGACATCCGTGATTCCATGGAATTACGAGGAGGATCGATGCTTACCAAGTCCAAGTGGTTGGTATCCGTAATCAGTGTGTCCCTGGCGGCGGTGGCTCTGGCCGCGGCTGGTCCGGGATACCATGTTGTAACGACGTACAGGGTGGGCGGCGACGGAGGCTGGGATTACTTGACCACCGACTCCGATGCGCGGCGCGTCTACATTTCTCGCGGCACCCACGTCATGGTGATCGATGCAGATTCAGGCAAGAGCGTCGGGGACATCGCCGATACCCCAGGCGTTCACGGCATCGCACTGGCGCCGGAACTCGGCCGCGGCTTTGTCAGCAATGGGCGGGAAGGAACGGTCAGCATTTTTGACATCAAGACGCTGGCGACCAGCAGCAAAGTAAAAGTAGGCGACAATCCCGATGCCATTCTCTACGATCCGGCGACCAAGCGGGTCTTCACCTTCAACGGACGCAGTCAGGATTCCACGGCGATCGATGCCGCCAGCGGAAAAGTGCTGGGAACGATCAAACTCGACGGCAAGCCGGAGTTCGCGGCTAGCGATGCCAAGGGCGAGATCTGGGTCAACATCGAAGACAAGAGCGAACTAGCGGCCATCGATCCCAACAAGCTGGAAGTAAAGGCGAAATGGCCACTGGCGCCTTGCACTGAGCCGAGCGGACTTGCGATCGATCGCAAGAACCGGCGCCTCTTCGTGGGCTGCGACAACAAAATGATGGCTGTCGTAGATGCGGACAGTGGCAAGGTCCTCGCCACTCCGGCCATCGGCGAGGGTGTGGACGCGACCACATTCGATCCTGAAACCGGCCTCGCTTTTGCCTCCTGTGGCGGCGACGGCGTACTCACGGTGGTGAAAGAGGAGTCAAAGGACAAGTTCAGCGTGGCCGAAAATGTGACGACCCAGAAGGGAGCGCGCACGCTGGCGCTCGATGCCAAGACGCACAACGTGTTCGTGGTAACGGCGCAGTTCGGACCCAGGCCGGCTCCAACGGCGGACAATCCGCGTCCGCGGCCCCCGATTCTTCCGGACAGCTTCGTGGTGCTCGTGGTGGGAAAATAAAACAGTCCATTGCTTCGTGGGGGGCCTTGCTCTGGCACAGGAAAGCGGGGCTCCCCCCGGACTGTTGCATGGATCGCCCTTCACAAAACCGCCAATTCCGGCTACGATATCCCAACCCAATCTACTCGTACGACCGTTCGGTTGGAGCCCTAAGGCACTCGATCCGGACCTGCTCTTGGGCAATTATCCCGCTGAATCGAGCGTCGCGGCGTCCCATACCTGGGACGCGGCGGGATTTTTAAACAGAAGTTTGAACGGTTGAGGCCAAGTGAGATGACGATTCCCTATGAAAAGTTCTACCACGCGCAGATTACCAAGCGCGTCGATTTCGCTCCCGACCTGTGGATGTTCCGCATCCGCAGTGGAGGGGAGTTCAACTTTGTCCCGGGGCAGTACGCGACGCTGGGAGTCGAGGGAAATGGAAAGCGCATCGAGCGTCCATATTCGATTGCGTCGTCGCCTTCGGAAACTGAAGTGGAGTTTTTCTTCGAACTGGTGCCGGAAGGCGCGCTTACGCCGCTGCTGCACAAGATGCAGCCCGGCGACCAGTTGCTGATGCGCAAGGTGCCCAAAGGACGATTTTCGCTGGACACACAAAATGGACGGACGAATCATTTGTTGATCTCGACCGTGACCGGCGTGGCTCCATTTGTGAGCTATGTGCGCACGCTCTACAAAGAATGGAAAGAGGGCCGATTCGACGGAACCCACAAGCTGTTCCTGCTGAATGGCGCGAGCCGTCCCTGGGAATTCGGATATCTCGATGAACTCAACCATTTCGATAAAGAATTACCGTGGTTCAAGTATGTGCCGACGGTCAGCCGGCCGTGGGATCACGAAGACTGGTCGGGTGAAATCGGGCGGGCGGACGACATTCTGCGCAAATACGCCGATCATTGGGACCTCGATGCGAGCAATACCCTGGCTTACCTGTGCGGGCATCCGGAGATGATCGAGCACAGCAAGGCAATTCTGAAGCGGCGCGGATTCACGGATAAGGGAGCCGTCAAGGAAGAGGTTTATTGGATACCGGCCCACAAACAGCAGACCGCTCGCTGAAGATCTACGTCTCCGCGGGCGCGAAGAAAACCAGGACTGCCAGTTCTTCTGCGATGTCGTAGAAGCGGTGCTCAACTTCCGTGGCGACGAAGAGCACGCTTCCGGCGGAAATTTCCCGGTCTTCGTCCCCAGCTCTGAAACGCGCTCTTCCGCGGAGCACATAGTACATCTCATCCTCATGATGCGGCCGTTGCGGGTCGCTGGCCCCGGCGGGCAGCACATAAAGTCCCGCGCTCATGGCCGGCACGCGGAGAAACTCCCGGTACAACTTGCCGCTTTGGGCTCGCTGCCGCTCAATCTCTGCGACGTTCGCGAACAGCGCCTTCATGCGAGGATTCCACCGAAAACAAGATCGGTGAATTGCGGAACCAGGTTGTGGGTTTGCAAATCGCCCTCCGGTTTATACCACTGATAAATCCAGTTGATCATGCCCAGCAGGGCGAAGGCGGCGGCGCGCGGGCTGACGGCGTACTTTGCCGGTCGCGCCCGTTGCACGTCAGTGATCAGGTTTTCGACAAAGTGAATGTATTCCTTCTTGCGGGTGTTGATACGCTTGCGGAGCGCGGGCGGCAACGGATGATTTTCGTGCAGCATGACCGTGATTTCGCGGTCCCGTGGACTGAGCACGACTTCGATGTGCAGACGGATCAGCGCGCGCAGGCGATCCTCGGCACCGGAGATGCTGCGAACGGGACCGAGGACCCGCTCCTGGGTGATCTCCATGGCATGGTTCATGATTTCGAACAGGATTTCGTCTTTGCTCTGAAAGTGGTGGTAGAGGCCGCCCTTGCTGAGTTTGAGCGCAGCCGCAACGTCGTTCATGGACGTGGCGTCGTATCCGCGCTGCTGGAACAGGCGGGCGGCGGTGCGCAGGATCTCCTGACGGGAATCAACCGGAGTCTCTCGAGCCATCGTTCGACATGGTAAACACTCGCGACACGGATTGCCAATGGCGCAGGAAACCCGCGATCTGGGCATTCGAACCTAGTCGCCGTAGCTGTACACTTCGGGAATGAAATTCTGCTCCTGGATAGGCGGCCTCACATACTTCGTCTTGTCGAGCGGTGGCAGTTTCAGGCGTTCCGGGGTTAGATCCCGATAAGGGATCAGGGACAACAGGTGGCGGATGAGGTTGAGCCGGGCGCACTTCTTGTTCTCCGCATTCACCACGTACCATGGCGCCTGCTTGATGTCGGTAACGGCAAACATCTCGTCCTTCGCTCGGGAGTATTCCGCCCAACGCCGCCGCGATTCGAGATCCATCGGACTCAACTTCCAGCGCTTTGTGGGATCATTCATGCGGTCCTGAAAGCGGCGCTCCTGTTCTTCGTCGCTCACCGAGAACCAGTACTTGAGCAGGATGATGCCCGCGCGCACCAGCATCCGCTCGAATTCCGGACAGCTGTGCAGGAATTCCCGATATTCGGCCTTGGTACAGAATCCCATCACGCGTTCGACACCGGCCCGGTTGTACCAACTGCGGTCGAACAGAACCATCTCGCCGGCGGCCGGCAGGTGCGCTACATAGCGCTGAAAATACCACTGACTTTTCTCCCGTTCAGTCGGCGTGCCCAACGCCACCACACGGCAGATGCGGGGATTCAACGTCTGGGCGATCCGCTGGATGGCGCCTCCCTTGCCTGCGGCGTCCCGTCCTTCGAACAGAATCACCACCTTGAGACCCTGGTGCCGAATCCACTCATGGAGCTTCACCAGTTCGATTTGCAGCCGTCCCAATTCCTGGTCGTAGTCCCAATTCTTGCCCAAGCGTAGCGGTTTCGAGATCTTACCCGGGACTGAAGCTGCTTCCGTTTTCTTCGACGGCGGCGCCGGAATGGGTGGGATTTTCTCGCCGGCTGCAATGCGCTTCTCGGCCATTTTTCAAATGCCTCCGTAGCTGTAACTGTATAGCTGTAACTCTAAGGGTACGCGCCCTCCATCCTACGCAGCACCAAAATGTTCCTCCGAAGTGGCCTTCTCCTCCCTTTTTGAACCTCGTAAGTGCAACAAACTGTGCGAGATGGAAGGGCGCCACACTTGCCGGCACAGAGTCCCTCGCAAGCAATCCCAGGTTTTACTCTTGACACTAGGGATCGAGCCCGGTAGCATCGTCCGGTAACCGACCGACCGGTCGGTTCCGACACGGCTCCCATCCTTCCCCATCAGGGTATAGTTTGGGTCCCATCCCTAACAAGCAAGGGCTTCTTTCTCCCCTTGTGCAATGAGAGGAGCACGCTGGTGGTTACTATTTTCTATGAACGCGACGCCAAACCCGAGGTCCTGAAGGGCAAGACGATCGCCATCCTGGGCTACGGCAGCCAGGGACACGCGCAGGCGCAAAATCTCCGCGACAGCGGGTACAACGTCATTATCGGGCTCGACCCGAACCGGCCAAGCGCGCAACAGGCGCGCTCCGATGGCATGGTCGTGGTAGCGCCGGATGAGGCCGCCAAGCGCGCCGATTGGATCCACATGCTCACCCCGGACGAAACCCAGGCGGCCGTCTATGACCAGTTCATCAGGCCCCATCTGCATCCAGGAAAAGTTCTCGGCTTTTCCCACGGCTTCAGCATTCATTTCAAGACCATCGTTCCGCCCAGCGACGTGGACGTGGTGATGATCGCTCCCAAGAGTCCCGGACACCTGGTGCGGCGCGTGTACAGCGAAGGGCGCGGAGTACCGTCGCTGATCGCGATTCAGCAGGATGCCAGCAAGCACGCGCACGAACTCGCATTGGCTTATGCGCACGGCATCGGCTCGACGCGTGCGGGCGTTCTGCAAACGACTTTCAAGGAAGAGACCGAGAGCGACTTGTTCGGTGAGCAGGCGGTGCTCTGTGGCGGACTGACGTCTCTGATTAAGAAAGGGTTCGAAACGCTGGTCGAGGCCGGCTACGCGCCCGAGATTGCCTACTTCGAGTGCCTGCACGAGACCAAGTTGATCGTCGACCTGATCTACGAGGGTGGTTTGGCCCGGATGCGCCATTCCATTTCGAATACGGCGGAATATGGCGATCTGACGCGCGGTGAGCAGGTTGTGGGCGATGCCACGCGCGCCGCGATGAAGAAGACTCTGGCCGACATTCAGAGCGGCGAGTTCGCGCGAGAATGGATTGCGGAGAACAAGAGCGGGTGCCACAAGTTCAACGCTCTGCGCGAGAAAGAAAAGCAGCATCCCATCGAGATCGTGGGTGCGCAACTGCGCGGCATGATGAGCTGGCTGCCGAAGGAAGGCAAGAAGCCGGCGGAAGCTCCCAAGGATCCCGCCAAACGGGTGGTGAATGCTTAAGGGAGCCGCAATCGTTCTGCAGTGCCTGCGCGCCGAGGGGGTGGACCTGGTGTTTGGTTATCCCGGCGGCGCGATCATGCCGCTGTACGATGCGCTTGAGGGCAGCGGAGTGCGGCATATCCTCACGCGGCATGAGCAAGGCGCGGTTTTCGCTGCGGAGGGCTACGCGCGGGTCACGGGCCAAGTGGGCGTCGCCATGGCGACCAGCGGTCCCGGCGCGACGAATCTGGTCACAGGCATTGCCGACGCGAAGATGGATTCGGTTCCTCTGGTGTGCATTACCGGCCAGGTGCGCAGTGCTCTCATCGGAACCGATGCGTTTCAGGAGACAGACGTTTTTGGCGTGACGCTCTCGCTCACCAAATGGAGTCGCCTGGTTCGCACGATTGACGAGATTTCCGAGGCCATCGCCGAGGGGTTCTACTGGGCGCGCAGCGGGCGTCCCGGGCCGGTGGTGATCGATATCCCCACCGACTTGCTGAAGGCGAAGAAAGAGTTCTCCGGCCCGGTGAAGTTCACGCCCCACGCGCGGCCTGCCGATGCGAAAGCCGAAGGCGGCTTCACCGACACGATCGTGGCCCTGCTGCGGCAGTGTTCGAAGCCGGTCGCGCTGGTGGGCGCGGGGGCGAAATTGTCGGGAGCGATTCCGGAATTGCGGCGCTTGCTCGACGATTTGAATGTTCCAACTTTTGCCACCGTCCACGGATTGGGCGCGGTTCCACCGCAGGCGCCGTATTACCTGGGCATGGTTGGCATGCACGGCACGCGCGCCGCAAATATGGCGCTGCACGAGACCGACCTGCTGATGGTATTCGGGGCGCGGCTCGATGACCGCGTGACCGGTGATCCGACGCGGTTTGCGCCTCATGCCAAAATCGTTCATTTTGAAATTGATCCGGCACAACTCGATCGCGTGCGTCCCTGCGATCTCCCGGTAATCGGGAATCTAGCGGATACGATTCCGGCATTCCAGGCGGAACTCCGGCGCCATCCTCTTCCTGACTTCAGCCAATGGCGTGCCGTCGCCTGCGGAGCCGAGCGGGCAGAACTGGATCCGCGCGGCTTGGCGCAGCCGACGATTCGCTTTCTCGATGAACTTTTCAGCCGTCTGCCGCAGGACAATGTGGTGCTGGCCGACGTCGGCCAGCACCAGATGTGGGCGGCGCAGCGCTACCGGTCTTCCTCGCCACGCGGATTCATTACGTCGGGCGGACTCGGGGCCATGGGCTTCGCTCTGCCGGCCGCGGTCGGCGTGCAACTCGCGAAGCCGGACACTTGCGTGCTGTGTGTTTCCGGAGACGGCGGATTTCAGATGAACATCCAGGAACTGGCTACGGTTCACCGGCTCGGCCTGCCTGTGAAGATGGTGATCATCGACAACAAATATCTCGGCATGGTGCGGCAGTGGCAGCAGCTCTTTTATCAGCGCAACTACGCCGAGACGGACCTGAGCGACAATCCGGATTTCGTGGAGATCGCCAAGGCCTACAAGATTCACAGCTTTCGGCTGAACGAAGACGCCATGCGCGAGTATCCCGTGTCGAGCGACACCGGGAATCAGATAGACCGATTTCTGCGCTCGTCGGAGCCGGAATTGCTGGTGTTCGATTGCGCTCCGGAGGCCAATGTTTTTCCCATGGTTCCCGCGGGCGCGGCGCTTTCGGAGATGTTGCTGGAAGAAGAACCGACGCAGTAGGACGCACATTGGCGGGCAAGTTGCCCGCCGGACAGCCGGCGAGACCCTTCGACTTCGCTCAGGGCAAGCTACCGGCGCTACAGGGGGGTGAGCACATGCAGACTTTTCACATTCGCTATCGCAATACGCAGGGGACGTTGATGCGCATTCTGAATGCGGCTTCGCGCCGGGCTCTCGATCTGCCTCTGGTGCAGGTCGAACCGGCCGAGCACGATCACCAGGTCGCGCTGGCGCTCGAAGTGAATCAGAAGCAAGTTGGCCAGCTTTACCGCGAATGGTATTCGATCGCGGATGTCATCAAGGTGAGTTCTGGGGCCTCGCACGCGACAGCGTGGACGGGACCGCATCCTCCGGAGGGAGTATCGATCGAAGAATCTCGTGCAGCCGCGCGCGCGTAGGGTCGAGTTTGCAGTAGCTGGACAAGCATGACGGCTCCTGGGCTGCGTCATGCAACTGGGGGAGCCTGCTGCCTAGCGGGTTCCCCAGTTTTCATTGGAAGGCTTCGCGTTTCACATCTTCAGTGTGTGTCCTGTAATCTCTGACTATGGATCTCAAGCACATTAGCCGCGGAATCACCGACGGGCGCGACCGGGCCGGCGCGCGCTCCATGTTCAAGGCCATTGGATTCACCGATGCCGATCTCAGCCGTCCCCTGATCGGCGTGGCCAATACGTGGATCGAAACCATGCCGTGTAACTTTCATCTACGACGCTTGTCGGCCAAAGTGAAAGAAGGGATTCGCGAGGCGGGCGGAACGCCGATGGAGTTCAACACCATCGCGATCTCCGACGGCGAAACCATGGGCACGGAGGGCATGCGGGCGTCGCTGGTGAGCCGCGAACTGATCGCAGACTCGATTGAACTGGTCTGCCGCGGGCAGATGTTTGACGCGGTCGTGTGCGTGGTCGGCTGCGACAAGACGATTCCGGCAGCGGCGATGGCGCTGGCGCGCATGAACCTGCCGGGGATGGTGCTTTACGGCGGCACGATTGCGCCGGGCACCTATCGTGGAAAAGACGTGACTATTCAGGACGTCTACGAAGCGATCGGCGCGAACGTTGCGGGAAAGATCAGTGACGCAGAACTGCGCGAACTGGAAAATGTGGCGTGTCCCGGCGCGGGCGCATGCGGCGGGCAGTACACGGCGAACACCATGTCGACCGTAATGGAGATGATCGGACTTTCGCCGATGGGGTTCAACAGCGTGCCGGCGATGGATCCGCTGAAAGACGAGATTTCATTTGCGTGCGGCAAGGTCGTGATGAACGTGCTGCAAAAAGGCATTATGCCTCGCGACATTCTGACCCGCGAGGCGTTTGAGAATGCAATCGCGTCTGTCGCTGCGACCGGCGGTTCGACTAATGCGGTTCTTCACCTGCTGGCAATCGCGCGCGAAGCGGGCGTAGCACTGGAGATTGACGATTTTCAAACTGTGAGCGCTCGTACTCCTTTGCTCGCCGATCTCAAGCCTTCGGGGCGCTTTGTGGCGTCGGACATGCATCGCGCAGGCGGGATTCGTTTGCTGGCGCGGCGATTGCTGAACGGCAAGCATCTGAATCCGTCGGCGAAGACCGTTACCGGACTTACGATTGGCGCTGAGACCGAAAGCGCTGTCGAAACTCCGGGACAGGAAGTGATCGTTCCGTTGGACCGGCCTCTGAAGGCGACTGGCGGTCTCGTGATTCTCAAGGGGAACCTTGCGCCTGAGGGTTGCGTGGCTAAGATCAGCGGGCATGAACGGCTGGAACAGCGCGGGCCGGCGCGCGTGTTCGAGTCCGAGGAAGACGCGATGGCTGCGGTCACAGCCAAGAAGATTCAAGCTGGAGATGTCGTCGTGATCCGCAATGAAGGGCCGAAAGGTGGTCCTGGAATGCGCGAGATGCTGGGCGTGACGGCCGCGATTGTGGGCGAGGGACTTGGCGACTCCGTGGCTCTCTTGACGGACGGACGCTTCAGCGGCGCGACACGCGGGCTGATGGCCGGACACGTTTCTCCGGAGGCAGCGCTGGGAGGTCCGATTGCTGGCGTGCGCGATGGGGACATCATTCGTTTCGATGTCAGCAAGCGCGTTCTGGAAGTCGAAGTCAGCGACGAAGTATTGCGTCAGCGGATGGCGCAATGGAAGGCGCCGCAGCCGCGTTATCCAACAGGCGTGTTTGCGAAATATGGAGCGCTGGTTTCGTCGGCGTCCGAGGGAGCGATCACGCGACCGCGATAGCGCGGATCACGCGAGATTCCGAATGAAGCTGCTGATCCGGGATCGATCCGGATGGTTTCGCAAGCGCGGAACACGCGATGTCTGCCTTGGAACGTAGGAAAGATTCCCGACATAGGCCACAGCGAGTTCAATCCTCGCTATGACCCATGTCGGGACGTTTGTAAACGATAGCACGGTTGCCGAGCGCCCGGCTTCACTTTACGTACACAAACGACGGTATGCCGTTCGCGACGACTTCCAGCTCGCTGAGGCCCGGCTCCTGGCCGGCCGGAACGTCGAAATACGTGGAGACAAGATCATTCGACGCGACCGCCATGCTGCTGTGGCCATGCGTGCGGCTGTAGCGCACGTGGCCGGTGCGGAGATTGGTGATGCGCACCAACGGATAGGTGGTCGCAGCCTGCACGTCGTCCCCGTACGCGGCGCCCTGAGACATGCCGTTGAACCGGAACCCATAGATTTGGTACGAGCCGCCGGGCTGGACCAAAAACGGAAAGGCGAGAACGACCGGCGCCCATTCGGGCTGGTAGCCTCCCTTGGGGGTGTAGAGTTCGATGTCGTCGGAGAAATCGGTTAGCAGGACCTGTCCGTTAGGAAGCATGAGCATGTTTCCGTAATACGACCCATCAATTGGCGCGTTGGGGGTTCCGGGAACGGCTGTCAGCTTTTTTCCGTCCCATTCAAAGAAGGTGGAAGGAGGATCCCCGTAGCCGGGGCTCGCCATCATCAGCACTTTGCCGTTGATTTCGAGCGACGCTGGCCCATCCGCGATATCATTTCCCCCCGTGAAATTCGGACCGGGGGTCCACTTCCCGGTATTGGAGTTATAGATCGCGGTCTTGCCGTTGGCGAAGACAGGTGGAGTGCCGTCAGAAAGCTGACAAGTGTCCGATCCGGTGTAGAACACGGTGCCGTCGGGACGCAGTACAGCCGGGCCTACCTCGGCCGTGGAGAAGTTTACTCTGCCGCAAGCCGCCGCGGAATCCCAGAGCTGCACGAGATTCAAATTACGACTCTACAGCCGCGACTCCGTTATGTTTCTTGAGCGCTCTTCTTGTTTTCAAACCGCAGCAAATTCATGCTCCCCGCGAGTTTGGTTCTCAGTTAATGAACCCAGGCATTGATCCTTCCCTGCCTAGAACCAGTCGCTGCGGTAGGCTATCCACCATGCGACGAAAAGGATAGGAACGGTGGCGGCGCAGGCCCACCAGAACGGAAGCAGGAAATCAGCCAGCAGACCGAGCAGCATGAAGATTGTCCAGAAGATCTTTCTCTGCATTGGAGCGATTGTAGGCTAAGCGTCTTTGCCAGCGTGTGGCAGAGCGCAGCTCATCAAAGCCTCTGGCAGAACCTGTCGAGCTTCGCTCGACCGGACAGCCGGGGGCGGCTGTCCCCACATGGAAGTTCTTGCAAAATGCGGCTTTTCCCGCGCCTTGCCCTCATCCTCCGCTTTGTGAAAAACTGACATCTACCCGCTTTCTTCAATTGCATCCATGGCAGCAACGAGAACATTATTCGAGAAGATTTGGGACGCACACCTGGTGGCGCAGCCCGCGGGGCGATCGCCTATTTTGTATATCGACTTGCATCTGGTTCATGAGGTGACGTCGCCCCAGGCGTTCGATGGCCTGCGAGTTGCGGGGCGGAAGGTGCGGCAACCGGCGCGCGCCGTGGCCACCGTGGATCACAACATTCCCACGGAACCGCGCGGGACTCCTATTACCGATCTGATTGCGGCGAAGCAGATTGCAGCGTTACAGCAGAACTGCAAGGAGTTCGGCATCCGGCTGTTTGACATGGATTCGCCGGATCAGGGCATCGTTCATGTGATTGGTCCGGAGTTGGGGCTGACGCAGCCGGGCATGACAATTGTCTGCGGCGACAGCCATACCAGCACGCACGGAGCGTTTGGAGCGCTGGCGTTTGGCATTGGCACGTCGGAGGTGGAGCACGTGCTGGCGACGCAGTGCCTGGCGCAGCAGACGCCGAAGACGATGAAGATCGACGTGCACGGACGGCTGGCGGATGGCGTGACCGCGAAGGATCTGGCGCTGGGAATTATCGGGCAGATCGGGACTGATGGCGCGACTGGGCACGTGATCGAATACGCGGGGCCAGCGGTGCGGGCGCTCTCGATGGAAGGGCGCATGACGCTGTGCAACATGAGCATCGAGGCGGGAGCACGGGCTGGGATGGTGGCGCCCGATGAGACGACCATCGCGTACGTGAAGGGGAAACGATTCGCTCCGCGGAATGCGGAATGGGAGAAGGCGGTCGCGTACTGGCGGAGCCTGCCGACCGACGATGGCGCAAGCTTCGACAAGACCGTGGAGATTGACGGGGCGCAGCTTTGTCCGTTCGTCACTTGGGGAACGAATCCGGGGATGGTGGCTCCGGTGACGGGGCGTGTGCCGGAGATCAAAGGATTGCAGGATGCGGACCGGCGCGCCACGGAACTCGCTCTGCAGTATATGGGGCTGGAGCCGGGGAAACGGATTGAGGATATCGGGATCGATCGCGTGTTCATCGGATCGTGCACGAACTCGCGGATTGAAGATTTACGGGCGGCGGCGCGGGTGGCAAAAGGACATCACGTCAATGCGAAGGTGCGGGCGATGGTGGTGCCGGGATCGCAGACGGTGAAGCGGGTGGCCGAGCAGGAAGGGCTGCACCGGATTTTTCAGGATGCCGGATTTGAGTGGCGCGAGTCGGGATGCTCCATGTGTCTGGGAATGAATCCTGATATTTTGCAGCCGGGCGAGCGCTGCGCTTCGACGAGCAATCGCAATTTTGAGGGGCGGCAAGGGCGCGCCGGACGGACGCATCTGGTGAGTCCGATGATGGCGGCGGCCGCGGCGATCGCGGGACACTTTACCGACATTCGGAATTGGAAGTTTCAGTGATGGTGGAGCGGAAGAAGAGGTCGCGAATGCGGCAGAGAATCCCGCAGGGGCTGTACAGTTCGATGGGATTACCACGTCCCTCAGCGGCTAAAGCCGTTGTTAATTTGGTCCCGCTTACGGCACGACTGAAGTCGTGCCCTTCCCAAAACGACTCCTGCCTTTCCCAACCCTACTCGTGTCCTTCCCAAAACCACTCGCTAGACAGGAGGGTCACGCGATGAAACCATTCACAGTGCATCGGGGCCGCATGGCGCCGCTGGACCGGATCAACGTGGATACTGACCAGATCATCCCCAAGCAGTTTCTGAAGAGGATTGAGCGCACAGGCTTTGGCCAGTTTGTGTTTTATGACTGGAGGTTTGGCGCGGACGGAAAGAAGAATGCTGACTTCGTGCTGGATGAGCCGCGGTACGAGGGCGCAAGCATTCTGGTCGCGGGCAAGAATTTTGGCTGCGGATCGTCCCGCGAGCATGCGGTGTGGGCGCTGGCCGACTTCGGTTTCCGCGCGGTGATCTCGTCTTCCTTCGCAGACATTTTCGCCAATAATAGTACGAAGAATGGGTTTCTAGCCGTGCGCCTGAGCGAGGGCGAAGTTGCGGAACTGATGCAGCGGGCGCAGCAGATCGACGACTACCAGGTCACAATCGACCTTGAGCAATGCGAAGTGCGCGACGATCAGGGATTCCGCGCGACGTTCCCCATCGATGAATTCATACGCCATTGTCTGCTGAACGGACTGGACGACATTGGGCTGACGCTTCAGCATGAGGCGGAGATTATGGCCTATGAGGCGAGGCATCCAGCGCCGACCACGCTAACCGCGTCCTGACAGTCAACGGAAGTCAAAGCGAGTAAAGATTTGTAAAACCTTCGCCCCGGTCTTGACCTGCCACAGAGCCACAGTTGATGCTGGTTAAGCGCGGTTCTACCATAGCAACTGCGCTTTGGTTCCTACCTGAGCCACTCGATGAGGGAGGCCCCTTGCAATCGAAAGTTTCTGCCTCCCCTGGGTAGAGTTTCCGCAACCGAGCCTACAATGCTTACGTCTAATACTTGTATCTCCTGCGGAGCCTGGGCCAAAAAGAACGGCAACGGACTAACCTGTGAACTATGACTGAACTTTCCGAAAGAAAATCCCGCGCGACCAAGGTTCGCTCTTCGCGCGCCATGACGCTCGTCGCCGTCGCGGCGGTTTGTGCGTTTTTCATCGGCTGTAGCAGCAGTGCCGACTCCAAACAGCAGAAAGCACAGGCTGCCGGGCCCCGTTCCGTTTCCGTGGCGACCGCGCAGGTGCAGCGGCAAGATGTCCCGGTCTACCTCACGGGCCTGGGAGCGGTCACAGCGTTTAACACCGCCAACCTCAAGAGCCGCGTCGATGGACAGATCATGAAGGTAAACTTCCAGGAGGGGCAAAGCGTCAAAGAGGGAGATCTGCTGATCGAGATTGACTCTCGTCCTTACCAGGTTCAACTGGAGCAAATGCAGGCGCAGTTATTCCGCGACCAGGCGCAGCTCCGCGACGCGCAGCTGAATCTGCAGCGTTACACGACCCTGATTCCCTCCGGCAGCATTGCCCAGCAGCAGGTCGACACGCAGAAGGCGCTGGTAGACCAGCTCGAAGGCACAGTGCGCACCGATCAAGCGCAGATCGATAACGCCAAGTTGCAGATCGTCTACTGCCACATCACGGCTCCGTTCACCGGGCGCGTCGGACTGCGGCAAGTCGATCCAGGCAACATCGTTCACGCCTCAGATACGAATCCCATGCTGATTCTGACGCAGTTGCAGCCGATTGCCGTAATCTTCACGCTGACCGAGGACGTGCTGCCCACTGTCTCGCAACACATGAAGCAGGGTACGCTCGAGGTGGATGCTTTCAGCCGCGACGACCAAACCAAGCTGGCGACGGGCAAGTTGCTGACGATCGACAATCAGATTGATCCGACGACCGGCACGGCTAAGCTCAAGGCGGTCTTCAGCAATACAGACAACCAGCTCTGGCCGAACCAGTTTGTAAACGCGAATCTGCTGTTAGAGACGCGGAAGAACAGCACAGTCGTACCCACGGCAGCGATTCTGCGTGGTCCGCAGGGCACTTTTGTTTATGCAGTGAACCCCGACAAGACGGTGCAGGATCGTCCGGTAACGGTGTCGCTGACCCAGGGAGATACCACGGTGATCACAGCGGGACTCAATCCGGGCGACATGGTAGTGACCGATGGGCAGGACAAACTGCAAAGAGGCAGCCGAATTGAGCCGCGTAGCACGGGTCCGAGCGGCGGGCGGCATTCTTCCCCAGACAATGGCGCGGCAAGCGAAGGTCCGGGTGTTCCAGGTTCATGAGTCCTTCACGATTATTCATTCTCCGGCCGGTCGCGACCACGCTGCTCATGGTCGGCGTGCTTCTGGTGGGCTGGGTTGCGTTCATGCAACTGCCTGTCTCGGCACTGCCCGAGGTCGACTATCCAACCATTCAAGTAGTGACGTTCTATCCAGGGGCTGATCCCGACGTGATGGCTTCGTCGGTAACGTCTCCGCTGGAGCGGCAATTCGGCCAGGTGCCCGGCCTGAGCCAGATGACATCAACCAGTTCGTTTGGCAGTTCCGTAATCACGCTGCAGTTCGGCCTCGATCAGAACATTGACGTGGAAGAGCAGCAGGTGCAGGCCGCGATTAACTCAGGCTCGACGTATTTACCGACGGACCTGCCCAATCCCCCGATCTACAACAAGGTCAATCCCGCGGACGCGCCGATTCTCACGCTGGCGCTGACTGCGGATTCCCTGCCTTTGTCGAAGGTGGAGGACCTTGCGGACACTTCCCTGGCGCAGAAGATTTCACAACTGCCCGGCGTAGGCCTGGTCTCCATCAGCGGCGGGCAGAAGCCGGCGGTGCGCATTCAGGCCAACCCGACTGCGCTGGCTTCCTATGGACTCAGTCTGGAGGATCTGCGCGCGGCGCTGGCCCAGGCGAACGTGGATCAGGCCAAGGGCGTAATCGATGGCGTACGGCAGTCCTACACTATCGGGGCCAACGATCAGCTTTTTTCCAGCGATCAGTACAAGCCGATCGTGGTCGCCTATCACAACAATGCGCCCGTGCGCCTGAGCGATGTCGCGAACGTCATCGACGGAACAGAGAATAACCGGCTCGCCGCGTGGATGAACCTGACGCCAGCCGTCATCGTCAACATCCAGCGCCAGCCGGGCGCCAACATCATCAGCGTGGTCGACCGGATCAAGAAGCTTTTGCCCCAGTTGCAGGCGTCGCTACCCTTGGCGGTAAAAGTGCAGATTCTCACCGACCGGACCACCACGATCCGCGCTTCGGTCAAGGACGTGGAATTTGAATTGATGCTGTCCATCGCGTTAGTAGTGCTGGTCGTGTTCCTGTTCCTGCGAAATCTCGCGGCGACAGTGATTCCGAGCGTAGCGGTTCCGCTCTCCCTGATCGGGACCTTTGGCGTGATGTACCTGCTGGGCTACAGCCTCAACAATCTGACGCTCATGGCGCTGACCATTTCCACCGGCTTTGTGGTGGATGACGCCATCGTCATGATCGAGAATATCGACCGGTACCTGGAAGCGGGAGACTCACCCTTGGACGCCGCGTTGAAAGGAGCAGGCCAGATCGGGTTCACGATTGTGTCGCTGACCGTTTCACTGATTGCGGTGCTGATCCCGCTGCTGTTTATGGGCGACATTGTAGGACGGCTGTTCCGCGAGTTCGCGGTCACGTTGGCAGTGACGATTCTGGTTTCGGCGGGAGTTTCGCTGACGCTGACGCCCATGATGAGCGCCAAGCTGTTGAAGCATCGCAAGGAAGGCGAGAAGGGGCGCTTCTATGAGGTGACGGAGGATTATTACAACCGAATCATTGCGTTTTACGGACGCACGGTGAAAGTGGTGCTGAAGCATCAGACCTTGACCCTGCTGGTGACGTTCGGAACCCTGGTTCTTACACTGTTCTTATACGTGATCGTGCCCAAGGGGTTTTTCCCGGTACAGGATACTGGAGTAATCCTGGGCGTGTCGGAAGCGCCCGATTTCATCTCCTTCGATGCTCTGTCGCAACAGCAGCAGGAACTGGCGAAAATTATTCTGCGGGACAAGGCTGTGGAAAGCCTGTCGTCGTTCATTGGCGTAGACGGCACGAACACGACGCCGAACGAAGGCCGGATTCAGATCAATTTGAAGCCGCGCGACCAGCGCTCCGACGACGCTTCCGCGATCATCCGCCGACTGCAGCCGGCGCTGGCGACGGTGGAAGGCATTACTCTTTACATGCAACCGGTGCAGGATTTGACGGTAGAAGACCGCGTGAGCCGCACCCAGTTCCAGTATTCGATCGAAGATGCAGATGCGCAGGAACTGGCGCAGTGGACGCCGAAACTCGTGGCCAAGCTGCGAACGTTGCCAGCGTTGACCGATGTGGCTACCGATCAGCTCAACAATGGGCTCAAGACGAACGTCACGATTGACCGGGACACCGCGTCGCGACTAGGAATTTTCCCGCAGGCCATCGACAACACGCTTTACGACGCGTTCGGACAGCGGCAGGTGTCGACCATCTTTACGCAGTTGAATCAATACCATGTGATCCTCGAGGTTCTGCCGAGTTTCGCGCAGACTCCCGACGCCCTGAAAGACATTTACATTCGCCCCAGCACCGTGACGCCAAACTCGGGCGCACCCACAGCCAACGGAGCGGCGGTGACGACCAGCGGCGCGCCGGTTCCAATCTCGACGTTCACGCGAATGCAGTCGAGCAACGCCTCTCTTGCGGTCAACCATCAGGGGCAGTTTCCGGTGGTGACGCTCTCGTTCAATCTTGCGCCGGGATCATCGCTGGGAGACGCAACCAAGGCGATTCAGCAAGCCGAGAAGGATATCCTGCTACCTCCAAGTATTCACGCCGCTTTTCAGGGGACGGCCGCGGCGTTTCAGAACTCGCTCGCATCCGAGCCCTATCTGATTCTGGCGGCCGTGATCACGGTTTACATTGTGCTCGGCGTTTTGTATGAGAGCTACATTCACCCCGTCACGATCCTTTCCACTTTGCCTTCGGCGGGCGTGGGCGCGATTCTGGCCCTGATGATCACGGGCAATGACTTAACTGTGGTAGCGCTGATCGGCATCATTCTTCTGATCGGCATTGTGAAGAAGAACGCCATCATGATGATTGACTTCGCGCTTGAGGCTGAACGCGAAGAACACAAGCCGCCCGAGGAGGCGATTTATCAGGCATGCCTGCTGCGTTTCCGGCCCATCATGATGACGACGATGGCGGCGCTGCTGGGCGGGTTGCCGCTGGCGCTGGGATCGGGGACAGGCGCCGAACTGCGCCGGCCCCTCGGCATCACGATCGTCGGCGGGTTGCTGCTCAGCCAGTTGCTAACCCTCTATACCACGCCGGTCGTCTATCTGTGGTTCGACCGGCTGGCACACAGGTTCTCGCGCTACCGAATCGGCAATCCTATCCCACAGGAGCCGATGTCGGCAGATTAGACAATAGATTGAACAATGAGTATTTCGGCTCCATTTATCCGGCGTCCGATTGGCACGTCATTGTTGGCGGCGGCTCTCCTGCTCTCAGGAATCCTCGCCTTCAACTTCCTTCCGGTAGCTTCGCTGCCAAGGGTGGACTTTCCTGTGATCGGCGTAGGCGCGGGCTTGCCGGGCGCGGACCCACAGACCATGGCGTCGGCCGTGGCAACGCCGCTGGAGCGTCAGTTCGGGCGCATCTCCGGCGTGAACCAGATGACTTCCTCGAGTCAACTGGGCTCGACGAGTATTACGCTGCAATTTGATTTGAACCGGGATATCAATGCCGCAGCGCGCGATGTGCAGGCCTCCATCAATGCCGCACGCAGCCAGCTCCCAGCGAACCTGCCCAGCAATCCAAGCTATCGCAAGGCGAATCCGGCGGACGCGCCCGTTCTGATTCTTGCCTTGACATCGGACACCATGACGGTCCCGCAGATGTACGATGCCGCGGATTCGATTCTGGCGCAGAAACTCGCGCAGGTCGACGGCGTGGGCCAGGTCTTCGTGGGCGGAGCGGCGCAACCCGCCGTGCGCGCGGAAGTGAATCCAACGCTGCTCAACAAACTGGGGATCGGCCTGGACACGGTTCGCACCGCTCTCAACGCTGCGAATGCGAACCGGCCCAAGGGCCAGGTCTCCAATCGCACGACGTCGTACTCCTTTAGCGCCACCGATCAACTCTTCACCGCGGACCAGTACCGGCCCCTGATTGTTGCTTACAGCAACGGAGCGGCGGTGCGTCTGGGAGATGTGGCCGACGTAGAAGATTCCGTCTCCGATCGGCGCAACATCGGCCTGGCTAATGGCAAGCCTAGTGTACTCATCATCGTGTTCCGGCAGCCCGGAGCCAACATCATTGAGACGGTCGACCGAGTGCGGGCGCTGATGCCGTTTCTACAGTCCTCCATTTCTCCGGCGATCAACTTGACGATTGCGATGGACCGCACGGTGACGGTGCGCGCTTCGGTCAAGGACATCGAAACTACGCTGATCATTTCGGTCATTCTCGTGATTCTGGTGGTATTCGCGTTTCTGCGCACCGTGCGGGCCACCATTATTCCGAGTATTGCCGTGCCGCTTTCACTGGTCGGAACCTTCGGCGGAATGTACCTCTTGGGTTACAGTCTCGACAACCTGTCGTTGATGGCACTGGCGATTTCGACCGGCTTCGTGGTGGATGACGCCATCGTTGTGCTGGAGAACATCACGCGCTACGTCGAGCACGGCATGGAGGCGGTGCAGGCGGCGTTCAAGGGAGCGGCTGAAATTGGATTCACCGTGGTTTCGATGAGCACGTCGCTGGTGGCCGTGTTTATTCCATTGCTGATGATGGGCGGCATCGTGGGGCGGCTGTTCCGTGAATTCGCGGTGACTTTGAGCATCGCGATCGCCGTCTCTCTGGTGGTCTCGTTGACCACCACGCCCACGATGTGCGCGAAGTTTTTGCGGCCGCCCAAGAACGAAAAGCGCAACTTGTTTTACCGCGGAAGCGAGTGGGTTTTCGATAATCTTCTGGCAACCTACAGTCACGCGCTGAAATGGGTGCTGGAGCACCAGCCGGTAACGCTGGTCGTCACCATCCTGGTGGCATGCCTCAGCGTCTTCCTGTACATCAAGGTTCCCAAGGGCTTCTTCCCGCAGCAAGACACGGGACGCATCATGGGCGGGGTGATGGCCGCGCAGGACATCTCGTTTCAGTCCATGAGCGACAAGATGCAAAGCTACGTGGACATCGTGATGAAAGATCCGGCGGTCGACTCTGTGGTTGGCTTTGCCGGCGGAAATACCGCCCAGAACCAGGGCCGGTTCTTCGTGATGCTGAAGCCGCTGGAACAACGCAACATTTGCCATACGCAGCATTTTTGGCAGCGCTGCCCGGCTGTGTCTGCGGACGATGTCATTAACCGGCTTCGCGGCAAGCTGGCGGTTGTGCCGGGCGCAACCCTGATTTTGCAGTCCGCGCAAGACCTCACCATTGGCGGACGTTTTGGCAATGCGCAGTATCAGTACACCCTGCAGAGCGCAAACCTCGATGACTTGAACAACTGGGCGCCGCGTTTGTTGCAGAAACTGAGAACCCTGCCTCAATTACGCGACCAGAATTCGGACCAGCAGGATAAGGGACTGCAGGCCAAGCTGGTCATTGACCGCGATACCGCCAGCCGCATGGGGATTACTCCACAGACCTTGGACAACGCTCTCTATGACGCATTCGGACAGCGGCAGGTGTCGACGATGTACCGGCCGCTCAACCAGTATCACGTGGTCATGGAGGTCGCGCCGCAATTCCAGCAGACTCCCGAGGCCTTGCAAAACATCTACCTGCGTTCCACCAACGGAACGCCCGTGCCACTGGCAGCGTTCACTCACTATGAGCCGTCGAATACCCCTCTAGCTGTGAATCACCAGGGACAGGTGCCATCGGTCACGATCTCATTCAACCTGGCGCCGGGAGTTTCTCTGGGCGAGGCTACGCAAGCGATTGAAGATGCGCAGCGCACCATCGGCTTCCCACCGACCGTTTCGGCCAGCTTTCAAGGGACGGCCGCAGCTTTTCAGGATTCACTTTCGAGCGAGCCGATCCTGATTCTGACCGCCTTGATAACGGTCTACATCGTGCTGGGTATGCTCTACGAAAGCTACATTCATCCCATCACGATTCTGTCGACTCTGCCATCGGCGGGCGTGGGGGCGCTCCTGGCGCTGCTTTTGACGCACAACGAACTGAATGTGATTGGAACCATCGGCATCATCCTGCTGATAGGTCTGGTGAAAAAGAATGCCATCATGATGATCGACGTGGCTCTTGACGTCGAACGCACACAGGGAAAGCAGCCGGTAGAAGCAATTTTCGACGCTTGTATCCTCCGTTTTCGGCCAATCATGATGACGACCATGGCGGCGCTGTTGGGTGGGCTTCCGCTGGCGTTGGGCACGGGGACTGGTTCCGAGCTGCATCGGCCGTTGGGAATCACAATCGTCGGCGGCCTGTTTGTGAGCCAGCTGTTGACGCTGTTCACCACACCGGTCGTTTACGTGTATATGGACCGATTAAGATTGGCTCTGGGGGGCGGCGAGGAGAGCGCTCGACCTGAACCCTCGTCGCCTGGCGCTCCACGTCCGAGTCCCGCCCACTGAGTGGTTTTTCATTGCCTTGGACCAACTATGAAACTCTGCCAGCGTCGACGAGCCCTTCATTGAGAAGCAACAAATCGACTACACTGGGCAGGTTGGTGCAACCTTGCTGGAGCAATTCCGCATCGCACCAGCTAAACCAGCGTGCCGGATGCGCAAGGGACGGCTTGTCCCGTATGATAGGAGTCAACGGTAATACTGCTGAGAGAAATACATTCGTCCCCGGCGTTACCGGGAGCCAGCGATTTTCCAGTTTTTCGTTTTCAACTTCCTCCAGGAGTCACGGATGCTAAAGAAAGCAGCGGCTCTGTTCCTTGTTTGCGCGAGCATGGCCATATGGGTGAGTTGTGGTGCTACCAGCAGCCGTTATCTGTACGCGGCCATTCCCGCGTCCAATGAGATCGTTGTTTATCGCGAAGATCCCAACTCCGGCATACTTACGCAACTGGCAGGAAGTCCAATCACCGCAGGTCCAGCCGTACAGTCCATTGTGATCCATCCGTCAAAAAAATTTCTGCTCGCCGCAAATGCGGGCGAGGGCGACGTTTCCTTGTTTACAATTTCGACCACTGGCGGGCTCAATGAGGTCACGCCCCGCACCGTTGTCGGTACGGCCCCCACCCTGCTTGCCATGGACTCCGCGGGTACCTTCCTGTACGTCGGCAACTCCGGTTCCTTGAACATTTCGGTGTTTGCCATCAATGCGGGCACTTCCCCGCCAACTCTGACCCAGGTTGCCGGCTCTCCCTTCTCGATTGGAATGAGTCCGATCAACATCCAAGTTTCGCCGTCGGGAGGATTTCTCTATGTGACCGGCACCGGGTCTCCCGGATTCATCGAAGCCTTCAGTCTCAATCAGGGAGTTCCGAGCGTGGTTTCGGGCACACCGTTCTTTACGGGAACGGGTCCTTACGGGCTGGCTGTTGCCTCCAGCGGAGGTTTTCTCTACACCGCAAACAAGCTGGACAACTCGATCTCGGAATTCACGATCAACTCGGACGGGTCGCTCACGCAATTCTCGAATTCCCCGATTGGTGAGCAATACTCGGGGCCGGTTGCGCTTTTGATCGACAAGTCTGGCAAGTATATGTACGTAGCCAATCAAGGCTCGACCAATCTTGCGGCGTACTCGATCGGTTCCGACGGCGCACTCACCCTACTGACAAATTCGCCATTTGCCACCAAAGCGCAGCCTAGTGTGATTGCCACTGACTCGGGCGGAAAATATCTGTTTGTCGGAAACCAATCGAGCCCTGTGGTTCAGTCTTTCAGTTTGGACACCAGCAGCGGAACGCTCACTTCGGTCAACACCTACTCCCTCCCGGGTACGCCGACTTCGATTGCGGTGACACCCTGATTTCTGATTGCGAAGCGTAATGGACACAACCCTCCAAGTCGAGCACGCCGCACACGCGTCGGAACGGTATGCCCAACGAGTGAACCGGGAATGGGTGCGGCTCCTCGACTTGCTGCAGATGAATGTTTGCTACGAGCGGTGCGTGGGAGTGGAACTCTTCACCGCGGACGGAAAGTGCATTCTCGATTTCCTCTCCGGATACTGTGTTCACAATGTCGGCCACAATCATCCGGATGTCGTGCGTGCGCTGCAGAGCGAACTGGAGCGGTGTGGTCCGGCAATGATTCAGACGCACGTTGCGGATCTTGCCGGGGAACTGGCGGAGAAGTTGTGTGAGCGTGCCGGGGGCCGTTTGGCGAAGGCTTTCTTCGCTTCTTCAGGAAGCGAGGGCGTGGAAGCCGCCATCAAGTTCGCGCGGGCGCATACGCGACGCGCAGGAATACTTTCTGCCGAACATGCGTTCCACGGGTTAACCTGCGGGGCGCTCTCGCTGATGAGCGACAAGTTCTGGAGCGAAGGTTTTGGGCCACTTCTGCCGGAAACTGCCGCGGTCCCATTCGGCGACTTGGGAGCCTTGGAACGCGAACTGAAGACCAAGCGCTTCGCGGCATTCATCGTTGAGCCCATTCAATCAGAGGCTGGGGTCTGCGTTCCGGATCGAGACTACCTGCGAACCTCAGAGTCGCTGTGCCGGCGCTATGGCACGCTGTTCGTGCTTGATGAAGTGCAGACCGGGATGTACCGAACCGGACCTTTTCTTGCCGCGCACCACTTCGGAGTTGAGCCTGACATGGTCGTCATGGCGAAAGCTCTGAGTGGGGGTCTGGTGCCCTGCGGCGCAGTGCTGATGTCGGATGCGGTGTGCAATTCGGTTTATTCGTCATTGCCGCGGGCCTTCGTGCATACGTCCACTTTCAGCGAAAACAGCCTGGCCATGCGGGCCGCGCTTGCGACCCTGGAAGTTCTGGAGTGCGAAGAACTGGGCCGGCGCTCGATCGAAGCAGGCGACTATTTGCAGGCGCGGCTGACCGCAGCGCTCCGCGACTTTGAAATGGTAAAGGAAGTCCGCGGGATGGGATTGCTGATGGGCATTGAATTTCGAGCTCCCAGCCAGCTTCGCTTGCGCATTCCTTATCAGGCGTTTGGGGCCGTACATCCGGCCATGTTCGGCCAGATCGTGGTGATGCGTCTGTTTCGCGATTCCGGATTTCTGACACAAATTTGCGGAAACAACTTTTCGGTGCTGAAGGTTGCTCCGCCACTGGTGGTAACCGACGCGCAACTCGACGCCTTCGTGCTGGCGATTCGAGACGTGGTCGAACTCGCTCATTCGCCCGGAGCTTTTTGGTCTGAAGCGCTAGGACTGGCGCGACGGGCTTTCCGCGGTTAGGCCTTAAACTCGCTGCCCGCAGCCTGATTTAACAAACGGGTGACAATTCCGCCGATAGCACTGAGACAATACACTAAAATGCCACGTAACCCGCAGGTACAACCGCAAACAGCGCCGCATCATCTAAGCCAGCAAGCTTCGATGTCCGGCAGGTGATGGCGCTGACACTGTACCGGGACCAGGATCCATACAAATGAAAATCGCCAGCGCCGCGAGCGCCTTTCCCAAGCATTACTACCCCCAGAAGTTCCTCTTGGAAAAACTCCAGGAATACTGGGGCGACCAACTGAGGAATCCGCAGATGCTTGCGCGGCTACACCGGAACGTCGCCGTGGAAGGCCGCTATCTCGCGATGCCCCCGGAGAAGTACTACGAGATCACGACCTGGGGCCAGGCGAATGACATCTGGATTCAGGTCGCTCAGGAACTGGGAGAACAAGCGCTGTGCCGCGCGCTGCACCATGCCGGGCTCGAACCGCGCGCACTGGGTGCATTGTTTTTTACGTCTGTCACCGGCATATCAAGCCCGTCAATCGACGCCCTGCTGATCAACCGCATGGGGCTGCCGGCAAACATCCGGCGCGTGCCAATTTTTGGATTGGGATGCGTAGCGGGGGCGGCAGGAATTGCCCGTGCGGCGGATTACGTGCGCGCCTATCCCTCGCAAGCGGCTGCGCTTGTGTCGGTGGAGCTTTGCTCCCTGACCATTCAACGCGATGATCTCTCCGTGGCGAATTTAATTTCTTCAGGACTGTTTGCGGATGGCTCGGCAGCGGTCATCGTTACCGGCGACGATCTAAATGCCACAGGGCCCGAAATTCTGGCGACTCGATCCATCTTCTATCCCGACACCGAGGAGATGATGGGATGGAAAGTAACCGAGAAGGGCTTTCGCATTACGCTCTCTCCGGAAGTGCCGAAGCTGATTCGCGAGCACCTGGGACACGACGTGGAAGCGTTCCTCGCCGACCACGGACACAAGCGCGGCGACATCGGAAGCTGGGTGCTACACACCGGCGGTCCGAAGGTTCTGGAGGCGACGGCAGACGCACTTGATCTACACAACGGGCAACTCGACGCCTCTTGGGATTGCCTGAAAAAAGTGGGGAACCTTTCCTCCGCGTCCGTCTTGGTAGTGCTGGAAGATGTCATGAAGAACCGGCGTCCAGAGCCGGGCACGCTGGGCGTGCTTGCAGCCATGGGGCCGGGATTTTGTTCCGAGCTTGTACTTCTACAGTGGTGAGGTTGGCGGTTGCTGAATTCGACTGATGTATTCGTAATTGGTGGTGGTCCCGCAGGACTGGCAGCGGCTATTGCCGCGCGGCAGCAGGGATTCCGCGTCCTCGTGGCCGATGGCGCGCAGATGCCGATTGACAAACCCTGCGGTGAAGGCCTGATGCCCGATGGTCTCGCGGCGCTTGAGAGGCTTGGGATCTCGGTCAACGCGGAGAACTCCTACCCTTTCCGCGGCATTCGTTTCCTGAGCGCCGGCCTTGCAGTCGATGCAGCGTTCCCCAATGGGGCCTCAGGCATGGGCGTGCGGCGAACCGTGTTGCACCGGCTGATCGCCGAGCGTGCCTCCAGTCTGGGAATCGACTTTTTGTGGCAGACCCCCGTGACGGGTATCTCAGCGGATGGAGTTCACCTGGAAAGCCGCCACGTAAGCGCCCGATGGATCATTGGAGCCGACGGAAGCAGGTCGCGAGTGCGGCGCTGGGCCGAACTCGATGCTTTTCGAAAAAGAGATTGCCGCTACGCGTTTCGGCAACATTATCGCGTGGCGCCCTGGACGGACCGCATGGAACTCTATTGGGGCCGGCGCGGAGAAATCTACGTCACGCCGGTTTCGAAAGATCAAGTCTGCGTAGCGCTGATTTCTCGCGATCCCAAATTGCGGCTGACAGAGGCATTGCATCGATTCCCCGAATTGAAGTCCCGGCTGGAGGGTGCCGACGTTGCTTCTGCCGAGAAAGGCGCAGTGACTGCCACCTGCAAGCTGAAGCGCGTAAGCCGCGGAAATGTTGCTCTGATCGGAGATGCGTCCGGCACTGTCGACGCCATCACGGGCGAGGGACTTTGCCTGGCTTTCAGCCAGGCGATGGTGTTGGCGGACTGCCTGCGGACGGGAGATCTGGCTCGTTATGAGCACGAACATCGCCGTCTTGCCCTGCGGCCGTTTCTCATGGCGCGATTAATGCTCACCCTCGATGGACGTCCCCGGCTGCAGCGTCGTACGCTGCAGGCTTTTCAGAAACGCCCGGACGTTTTCCGGCGGTTGCTGGAGTTGCATGTGGGAGTTCTGTCGCCCTTGCACCTTGCATTGGACGGTCTGACTTTAGGATGGGGGTTGTTAACCGCATAACGTCATGAATCAGACTGCTAAAGCTTGCAGGCGTGTTAGCTGGCGCAGATTTGGGCTGGCCGTTTCAACTCTAGTGGCCGCCTTCGTCATCTCAGCGCCGGCTCAGGATAAAGCACTCCAGCTTGATCCCTCGCAAACCTCCGTCAAGTTCACTCTCGGCGACGTTCTTCACACCGTGCATGGATCGTTTCAGTTGAAGCGCGGCTCATTAGAGTTCGAGCCGTCATCAGGAAAAATCTCCGGCGAGATCGTGGTCGATGCTGGAAGCGGCGAGAGCGGCAGCGGCATGCGCGACCGCAAGATGAACAAAGAAATTCTGGAGAGTAACCGCTATCCCGAAATCGCTTTTCATCCGGACAGAATCGAAGGCCGCGTTGCGAGTCAGGGAAAGTCTTCCGTGCGGGTGCACGGCATGTTCAGCATTCACGGAGTGGACCGCGAGATCACGGTTCCGGCCGACGTGGAGATGTCTGCAGACCGTTGGACTGCGACGGTCCACTTCACGGTTCCCTATGCGAGGTGGGGTATGAAAAATCCGAGCACGTTGTTCCTGCGAGTCAACGATTCTGTAGAAATTGATCTGATGGCGACCGGTAACGTGGTGAAACCCTCGATCGCTAATTCGGCTCAGTAGCCATCCTGCGGGACGATGCCTTTCCCTTCCGTGCACTCATAGCAGCGGCCTGCCGCAAGATTCTTGTATTCTTCCGTTCGTCCGCTCGGCCAATCGATCACCGCGCGATCGATGCGGTCCCGCTTTTCCAGGCCAAAGGTCACGGGAAGTTCGGACTGCGACAGGTAGCTGGAACCCCCTTTCACCAGCCGAGACTGGGTCACATCGCCGGCAAAGACGCGCAGCCTCGCGCCGATCCCGTCACGGTTTGACTTGGTTCCCACGAGACGAAAACGGATGCTGCGGTTCCCCGTAAGCTGATCATTGCGATACAAATAGGCTGGTCCGTTGTTGGTGGTGATTAGAAGATCGAGATCGCCGTCGCGATCAAAGTCCGCATACGCAAGCCCGCGGCCAACTTTCGGCTGATCAAAGCTCCCGCCAACTTCTGCCGCGACCTCGCGAAACATTCCCTTGCCACGATTGAGAAACAGCTGGGGCGGCTGCGCATATCCCACGTTGCCGCGAATGTTGCGCACCGTCTCGTCGATGTGCCCGTTAGCCACGGCGAAGTCGAGCCAGCCATCCAGGTTCACATCCAGAAAGGCGCAGCCAAAACCGAGGCTGTTCCTGGAGGCGATCCCCATTCCCGACTGCGGCGCGATGTCTTCGAAACTTTTGCCGCTCAGACGGTAGAGTCCGATCATTTCGTTGTCGAAGTTCGTGATGGCAACGCCAGGCATGCCGGAATTATCGAAGTCCGCTACGTCGACTCCCATGCCCGCGCGGGCCTTCCCTTCACTGCTGAAAGCGAGCCCGGCCTCCACCGCGGCATCCTTGAATGTGCCATTGTGCTGGTTGCGATAGAGCTTGTTGGGCTGGGTGTCGTTGGCCACGAGCAGGTCGGGCCAGCCATCGTGGTTGTCATCGAACAGAGCCACTCCCAGCGATTTGGAACTGCTGTCGAAGATTCCACTTGCCGCCGTGACATCTTCGAACGTCCCATTGCCTCGGTTATGAAAGAGCCAGCAGGTGGCTCCGCGATACGCTTCGGGAGTGCAGTAGGATTTGTGCTTGCCGTCGAGGCTGCAGAACACGTCGTGCTCCGGCGACCACTTCACGTAGTTGCAGACAAAAAGATCGAGCAACCCATCGCGGTCATAGTCGAACCACAATGCCGAAGTGCTGAATCCCTCGCGCTTTCCCAGTCCGCTGCTGTTGGTCACATCGACAAACGTGCCTTTCCCGGTGTTGCGGAACAAGCGGTTCTGTCCCACGCAAGTGATCAGAATGTCAGGGAAGCCGTCGTTGTTGTAGTCGCCAACCGCCACGCCCATGCCGTACATTTCGACGTCGAGCCCTGCGCGGGCAGTCACATCAGTGAAAGTGCCGTTACCGTTGTTGTGATAGAGCCGCAGGGTAGTGCGACGCTTCTTGTGGCCCGGCCAGTCGGTACCGTTGATCAGTAGAATGTCTTGCCAGCCGTCGCGATCATAGTCAAAGAATGCGCATCCGGAACCGAGGGTTTCGGGCAGGAATTTGCCACCAAAGGCTCCGCTGTTGTGCTCGAACTGGATTCCCGCCTGGCTGGTCACATCGGTGAATCGAAAGCCCGGAAAGGCCGCTGCTCCACTCTGCCTCACGAGCAAATCCAGCCGCGACGACAACCGCGACCACGACCCCAGTCCTGCCATTCCCCATAGGAACGACCTGCGATTCACGGAACGTTCACCAGCCCGGCGCGAATGGCGTACACCACCAGTTCCGCAGTCTTATGAATTCCCAGGGAGTTCATGATGTTTGCGCGGTGAACGGCGATGGTATTGGCGCTGAGATCGAGCGCCGTCGCAATCTCCTTGTTCGACTTGCCGTCGACGATCATCTGCAACACTTCCAGTTCACGCTGCGTGAGGGCGGCGCTACGCTCCCCCTTCAAAACCGAGCGCTGCTCGACCTTAGGATCGAATACGGTTTCCCCAGCGGCAACCTTGCGGATCGCTGCTCCGAGTTCCAGGTCCATAGCGTTCTTGAGAACGTATCCCTTGGCACCGGCTTCGATCGCCTGCCGCACCCACGTGTTCTCCGAATGCATGCTGAGCATGAGAACCGCGGTATCCGGAGTGTCTTTCATGATCTGCCGTGTGGCTTGCAGGCCGTTCATGCCTGGCAGGGCACAATCCATCACCACCACCTGGGGATGAAGTTTCTTGGCGATTTTGATGGACTCCTCGCCGGTGCCCGCTTCGCCTACAACTTCCATGTCGGATTCATCTTCCAGCATGCGACGGAAGCCGCGCCGCACCAGGCTGTGATCATCCACCAGCAACACTGTGATCTTCTTTTCCATAAGACTCTGCTTTCTCCCTCGGAACGTCCAGATGTACCAGCGTTCCACCGTCCGGTGGACGCGAAAAAACAATTTGCCCGCCCATCAGCTCAGAACGCTCCCGCATCGCTACCAAACCGATCCCACGCTTGTTCGGATGCTCCGCGAACCCGACTCCATGATCTTCCACCTCCAACTCAAGAGCATCCGGCAAGAAACGCAAACGCACCCACGCCTGCTTAGCCCCGGAGTGCCGCGCCACATTGTTCAGCGCTTCCTGCAGGATGCGGTAGATGTGCACCCCGGCGCCGCCATCCACGGGAAACGCGACACCCTGCTTCTCATAGGATATGGCAATTCCGGTTTGTCGTTCTATGGTAGGGATGTACCAGTCGAGCGTGCTCTCCAATCCGGCCTCGTCCAGCATCACGGGATGCAGTGCCTGCGAGAGGCTGCGAACGCTCTCCAGCGTAGTCTGCACGATCTGGAGAACTTCGAGTAAATCAGCACGCAGCGAAGACCCCTCTGGCGCATGCGTTCCCGCGCGGCGCAGCATCGACCCAACCGCAGTGAGGATCTGGCCGAATTCATCGTGTAGTTCGCGCGAGATATAGCGCAACGTAGATTCCTGAGTGGCAATTAGCTTCTGCGCCAGTTCGCTGCGGCGCTCGGAAACCTCGGCGAGGCGCGCGAACAGCCGCCTGTTCCAGCGAATCACTGAAAGACCGTTTAGCAGGATCGCCAAAAGGGTTGCAGCCAGAAAAACATAGACCTGCCGCTGCACCCGGTCGTAAATCTGAACGATGCGCTGGCCGGCTTGCTCCTCATTCTCGCTGTTTTGCACCAGCAACCGGGCCACAGCCGTGCTCAGCGCCGCTTGCCGCTCCTGAAGTGACAACTGGATCTGCTCGCGCGCCTCTTTTTCCTTGCCGTCATGCGCGAGAGAGAAGACCCGGTCCACAGCATCCCAGAACTGGGTGAACGATCCTGTGAGAAACGCGCTCTGCTCAGGAGTTCGGCTGGCGGCGGCAAATCCCGCCTCCAGACGCATTGCATCGTCCAGATCGGTTCGAATCCGCTGGAACTGCGCGGACCACGCGGTTAGAGGATAAGGCTCGTCACTGCTCACCATGTCGCGCATGGCTACGGCGAGCAGGTTGAGATCGTTCTGGATTCTCAGCAACTGCAGAGAATCTTTGCGATTGCGGTCCACCAGTTCGGTCTGCAACTTGCGCAAGCCGGTCACTTGCCACGTGATATAGGCCGAATAAGCCACTACTGCGGACAGGGTAATGAACAGGCCCAGCAACAGGCCTAGGGTCGGGGAACGCTCCGGCGCAGACGGACGGGACACGCCCCGAGCATACAACGTCCAGACGCGCCCTGTCACAGGCGGCGCTTGGTCGCAGGATGTGTGACAATGCATTAATAGTGAAGCGAATCAGAGTCCTGCGGAGTCAAACAGTAGATTGAGTTCTCCAGCCAAAGAAGCCGCGAAGCCCCCGAAGATCCAGCGCCTGAAGGCCGTTTGGCCCGAAGTCTGGAAGTTGATGCGTCCGCGTCGCGCATTGCTCGGGCTCGGCTTTGTCCTGATGGTGATCAATAAGCTCGCGGGATTTGTACTGCCGTATTCCTCGAAATTTCTGATTGACAATGTGGTGACTAAGCATCAGGCCGGACTGCTGCGGCCTCTGGTTTTGTCGGTTTTATTGGCGACGCTCGTCCAGGGCGTCACTTCTTTTTCTCTGACCCAGTTGCTGTCGAAAGCGGCGCAGCGCCTCATCGCCGACCTTCGCCAGCAGGTGCAAGCGCACGTCTCCCGCCTCCCCGTAGCTTTTTACGATGCCAACAAAACCGGCGCTCTAGTGTCACGCATCATGAGCGATGTAGAGGGCGTTCGCAATCTGCTGGGAACCGGCCTGGTGGACTTTGCCGGAGGGTTGGTCGCGGCGGGCATTGCGCTCGCTCTTCTGCTTCGCATCAGCGCGCCGCTCACGCTGATTGCCGTGGGATCCTTGGGCTGCTTTGCGCTCGCATTGAACAAGGCTTTCGCGACGATCCGCCCCATTTTCCGGGAACGCGGCAAGATCAACGCCGAAGTTACAGGACGCCTGACCGAGTCTCTGGGCGGCGTTCGGGTCATCAAGGGATATCACGCCGAAGCACGCGAAGAGAAGATTTTTGCGGGTGGCGTGCGCCGGCTGCTCGATAACGTCATGCGTACGTTGACCGCCACGTCCCTGATGGGCCTTTCCGCCAGTGTGCTGCTGGGAGTGGTCGGAGCCGCTACGATGTACGTGGGCGGGCGTCAGATGGTGGCCCACACTCTGACCGCGGGCAGTTATTTTTCCTACAACTTCCTACTCGTTTTTTTGATCGCTCCCGTAATGCAGGTGGTGTCAATTGGCACTCAACTCACCGAGGCGTTGGCTGGTCTGGAGCGAACCCAGGAGATCATGGGCGAGCGGCCGGAGGATCAGGATCCAAAACGCTCCGTACAGCTTCGCGACATCGTGGGCACAGTCGAGTTCGAGAATGTAACTTTCAGCTACGACGGAACCCGCGATGTTCTGCGCAATATTTCTTTTCGCTCTGAGCCGGGAACGGTGACCGCGCTCGTCGGTTCGTCAGGTTCCGGAAAGTCGACAACGATTGGCTTGATCTCGGCTTTCTATGTGCCTTCGAAGGGCGCGGTCCTCGTGGATGGCGTGGACTTGAGCACTGTGCGGCTCGATTCCTTCCGCACCCGCTTGGGAGTCGTATTACAGGAATCGTTCCTGTTCGATGGAACGATCCGTCAGAATGTCGCCTTCTCAAGACCAGAGGCCAGCGAAGAAGAAGTCATGCGCGCATGCCGGATCGCGCGCGTCGACGAGTTCGCCGAATCGTTTGCCGACAAGTACGACACTGTAGTGGGCGAGCGCGGCGTGAAACTGTCAGGTGGACAGCGGCAACGGATCTCGATTGCCCGCGCGATTCTGGCGGAGCCCCGCATCCTCATTCTGGACGAAGCCACTTCCAGTCTCGACTCGGAATCGGAGGAAATGATTCAGCAGGGCCTTTCCTATCTGATGCAGGGACGCACCACGTTTGTAATCGCGCACCGGCTGTCGACGATTCGCCGTGCCGACCAGATCATGGTGATGGAACAAGGCCAGATCATGGAGCGGGGCACGCACGCCCAGCTTTATGCCGCGCGCGGCCGCTACTATGACCTTTACACGCGCCAACACGGAGTCGAAGAAAATCTATTCCTGGCTCCCGGAGAAGGGGACGCCGTGGCCGTGAATGGCAACGGCACGGACATCAAGAACGGCGATGAAAAGGCAGGCGACGCTCTGCGTGTGCTGCGAGGAGAGATGCGCTAGCCCCCATGACGACAGCCCCCGCAGTTTCTGTGACGCGCGGTACCGTCGCGATCCGCAGCGAAAATCTTAGCCGTCATTACCGCATGGGCGAGACGCTGATCCGCGCGGTCGATGGCGTCTCGCTCGCGGTGCGCTCTGGAGAGTTTGTCGCGCTTCTCGGGAGTTCCGGCTCCGGCAAGTCTTCCGTGCTGAACCTAATTGCCGGGCTCGATCGCCCGACTTCGGGAAGCGTCATCGTTCAGGACCGTGATCTGGCAAAACTCTCGCGCGAAGACCTGGCCAAGTACCGGCTGCATGTTGTAGGCATGGTCTTTCAGTCTTTCAATCTGATTTCCAGCATGACGCTCGCGGAGAACGTGGAACTGCCGCTCCGTTTTGCGGAGGTCGATCGCAGCCAGCGTCTGAGTCTGGCTAGCGAAGCTTTGGGACGAGTGGGTTTGCGCGCACGCATGAACCATCGTCCCAGCGAGCTTTCCGGCGGCGAACAGCAAAGGGCAGCTCTGGCGCGCGCCCTCATCAATCGTCCGCAGCTTCTGCTGGCCGACGAACCGACGGGCAATCTGGACAGCCACACGGGAATTGAAATCATGGACATGGTCCGCGAATTCAACCGTGAGTTGGGAATGACGGTCGTGATGGTGACGCACGAGCGTGCCCTGGCCGAGCGTTACGCGCAACGCTTGATTTTTCTCGCGGACGGGAAGCTGATCGCCGACCAGCCAAACGCCCCCACCGCCGATGGTGCCCGCCTTCAGAAAGGACAGCCTTGAAGATTTCAGATCTAACCGAACTCGCCCTGAGAAACCTGCGCGAGTCGTTGCTGCGAAATTCGCTCACCACGATTGGAATCTCGGTAGGCGTAGCGTCTCTCGTGGCAATGCTGTCACTTGGCATTGGCCTGCAGCAATTAGCGTCGCGCCGGCTGGTGAAATCGGGACTCTTCGATACCGTCGTAGTTACTTCACGCCGCGATCTGCGCGGCATGGGCCGCGATCGTAACGAAGAACGCAGCGCTCCTGCTCCCGGCGAAAGCCGCGTCCTTGACGAATCCGCGCGGCTGGAGATCGAGCATCTGCCCAACGTACTCGAAGCGTATCCTGATATCCGCTTCATTACGGAGCTGCGTTACGAAGACAAGCCGCATCTCACCATGATCTCGGCGCTGCCCTCGTCCGCAAAATCCACCGATGCCTTCGAAGGCATGCAGGGTAGCTTTTTTTCTTCGGACACAGCGCCCGAAGTGGTTCTGCAAAAGACGTTTGCCGAGGAGTTGTTGGGGAAAATTCCCACTCGCGGAGTCGATGAGACCAACGTCGCCGATCTTGCCAAGCCCCTGCTGGGCAAGGAATTGACGATGCGCTACGCACAACGTGCGCCCAGCCCGGCGCAGCCGTCACCTCCCCGCGCGGGTGCGGCGAATTCAACGGATAGCGATCTCGCCGGGGCCGCATATTCCGTCGTTTCGCGCGAACAGAAGCTCAAGATTGTCGGCGTCCCCGATCTCGACCCGGAGAGCATGCGCGGTCCAACCCGCGCCAGGGTATTCCTGCCGCTGAAGCTGGCCGAGAGTCTCCACGTGATGCAGCCCACCGATCTGCGTGAAATCTCGCGCGCCGCCAGCGATCAACCGGTTTATTCCTCGGTCAGCGTGCACGTGAAGAATCCGACTCAGGTCCAGGTCGTAGAGGATGCCATCAAGAAAATGGGGTTTACCACATTTTCACTCCTCGATGCGAGCCAGAGTTTGCGCACATTTTTCAGGGTACTGGACTTGTTCCTGTTGATTTTCGGGAGCTTGGCGCTTGCAGTTTCATCGATCGGAATCGTCAACACACTGGTGATGGCCATTCTCGAACGCCGCCGCGAGATCGGCATTATGAAGGCTATCGGGGCTAGCGATGGGGATGTAAAGAAGCTCTTCTTCGCTGAGGCCGGCGCCATGGGAATCGTTGGCGGTGTTGCCGGAGTCGCGCTCGGTTGGGCCATCGGTCGGATCATCAACTTGGGAACCAACGTCTACCTCAAGCGCGAGTCTCTTACTCCAGATAATTTCTGGGCGGTGCCGTGGTGGCTGGTTGCATTAGCGATCGGATTCTCGTTCCTCGTCAGTTTGATTTCGGGCTTGTATCCGGCGGGACGCGCCGCCAAACTGGATCCCGTGCAAGCGCTGCGCTACGAGTAAACTCACTCGCATGATTCGCGCCTTCAGGCTTATCTTCTTGTTCTTTTTGATAGCTGGCGCCTCCGCGGCCGCTCAGAACCGCATCGACTGCAGCGCCCTGAACAGCCATATCCTCAAACAAGTGGTCCGCTTTTGCGTCTACTTACCCGCAGGCTACGATGCAGGCGCGACGCAGCATCCCCCAAAGCGATATCCCGTACTTTATTTTCTGCACGGCCTCGGCGACAATGAGCAAACCCTCTTCAATAGCGGCGGCTGGACTCTGCTCGAGGATCTCCGCAACCAGCACAAGATGGGGGATTTTTTGATCGTCGCACCCGAAGGCAGGCGCAGCTTCTATATCAACTCCGCCGACGGCGCCGTGCGCTACAACGACTTTTTTCTGCGGGAGTTTCTGCCTTACATCGAGAGCAAATACCGGATCCGTTCTGGCCGCGCTGGGCGCGCCATTAGCGGAATCTCCATGGGCGGCTACGGTGCATTGCGCTTCGCTTTTGCGCATCCTGAGCTTTTTTCCGCCGTGAGCGCGCAGAGCGCCGCGCTTATCACCGAATCGCCGCAAACACTGGATTCCGCATCCCGGGCAGGAGCGCCTCTGGCGGGAGTACTCGCCGCAGTGTTCGGCAAGCCGATCAACCTGCCCCACTGGAATGACAACAGTCCATTTGTTCTAGCGAAGAGAAATAGCGAAGCTCTGCGAAAGCTCGCCATCTATTTCAACTGCGGCCAGGATGACAACTACGGCTTCGAAAAAGGAGCGGCCGCCTTGCATGACGAACTGCAAACAAAAGGCGTGAAGCACGAATATCACGCCTACCCCGGCGACCACAGTCTGACCTATTTTCTGTCGCACTTCGACGAGGTCATGGAATTTCATTCCAGAGCATTCGGCCTGCTGCCCAAGCCCTGAAATTCATCGCCCCTGTTGTAAACTAACCAGAAGCGACGGATCGCGCGTCTCGTCTGGTAACTATACGGAGAGGTGGCCGAGTGGTTGATGGCTCCGGTCTTGAAAACCGGCATACCCGAAAGGGTATCGGGGGTTCGAATCCCTCCCTCTCCGCCAGATTTTTCACCCATTCTAAGGGGTTGATTCCGTTCACAATTCTTGGGTAGCTTTCCGGCCCATTTCCGTAATATGGTGCAGTAATACGGTATTTGACCGTGGAGCGCACCAAAAATGGCAAACCAGAAGGCAATTCTCACGAAGTACATCCGGTCAGAGAAGGGGTGGCGGTATGCCCGCGTGATCCTGCACAAGAACGGAACGGTCAAGGGTGTCATGGTTGGCGGGCAGGAGGAGCCCATCGCGAAGTATTCCGAGGGCCAGTACCAAGTGAAGACATACGCGGGGAGCAACCCAGTGTACCGCTCCGTGGGTAATGACCCGGTGGATGCGGTACGTGACTGGCGCATGACGCAGCTTGCCATGTCCAACCCGGACTTGGAGATGATCCAGCAGGCTCAGAAATCCATGGGTGCCAAGACAATCGTGGGGTATGGACGTGAGTTCTTAGCCAAGAA